>Ga0172375_10010600_pt1 | contig 11924 bp, 13 predicted proteins | sample LakKiv1m_FD_114537 | JGI IMG/M metagenome (GOLD analysis project Ga0172375, IMG submission 114537) | Freshwater microbial communities from Kabuno Bay, South-Kivu, Congo - kab_092012_11.1m | ecosystem: Environmental > Aquatic > Freshwater > Lake | place: Democratic Republic of the Congo... | reverse complement strand
GCCACGACCTCGCCCTCCTGGGGCTTCTCCTTGGCGGTGTCCGGGATGACCAGGCCGGAGGCGGTGGTCTGCTCGGCGTCGAGCGGCTTGACGACGATCCGGTCCTCGAGGGGCTTGATGTTGACCGACACTGTTGTCGACCTCCACTTTCTGCACGGTGGGTTCACGAACGTGGGTGTCGCCTGCGGGGGTGCGCCGTCGCGGGGGTCGCACCGGTGCAAGCGCTGGCACACTCGGGTCGAGAGTGCCAATGCAGAAACTAGCACTCACCCCCAGGGAGTGCCAGGGGAGGTCCTGCCCGTCCGGCCCGGTGCTGCCGGGTTGCTGCCGGGTTGCTGCGAGGATCGACGCGTGGACCTCGAGGCCTTCCGGTGGCTGCTGACCGACGACGGGCAGGTGCTCCTCGCCGAGGCGGAGGGGTACGCCGACCTCGACCCGCTGGCGGCGCAGACCCGGCTGCGGCGTACCGCCTCGGCCGAGCACGCGGCCGCGGCCCTCACCCAGGCCAGCCTGCGCCGTCGGGCCGAGCCGAAGTTCGGCGACCTGTCCGCGCGGATGTACTTCACGCCCGACGGGCTGGAGCAGGCCACCCGCCCGGCCGTCGCCCGCCACCGCGCGGCCCGGCTGCAGGCGTTCGAGGCCCGCAGCCTGGTCGACCTGGGGTGCGGCATCGGCGGCGACCTGCTCGCGGCCGCGGAGGTCGGGATCGTGTGCGCGGGGGTGGACCTGGACCCGGTGCGGGTCGCCGTGGCCGAGGCCAACCTGGCCGCGCTCGGGCTGCCCGGAGCGGTGCTGGTGGCCGACGCGACCGAGGTCGACACCACCCCGTTCGACGTCGCCTTCGCCGACCCCGCCCGCCGCTCGGCCCGCGGGCGCAGCTTCTCCGTCGACGACTGGACCCCGCCGTGGTCCTTCGTCGAGGGCCTGCTGCGCCGCGACTCCTGCGTCAAGGTCGCCCCGGGCATCCCGCACGACCTGGTGCCGCTCGGGGTCGAGGCGGAGTGGGTCAGCGACCACGGCGAGGTCAAGGAGGCCGCGCTCTGGGCCGGCTCGCTGGCCACGTGCGCGCGCCGCGCGACCGTGATCGGCCGGGGCGGCCTGGCCACCCTGACCGAGGAGGACGACCCCGGTGCCGGCGCGGTCGGCACCGGGCCGGTCGGCGGCTACCTCTACGAGCCCGACGGGGCGGTGATCCGCGCGGGGCTCGTCACGGCCGTCGCGGCCGGGGTGGACGGCTGGCTCCCCGACGAGCACCTGGCCTACGTCAGCAGCGACGCGGCGTACCGCTCCCCCTTCGCGCGGGGCTACCGCGTGCGCGAGGAGCTGCCCTACCGCGAGAAGCAGCTGCGGGCCGCGCTGCGCGAGCGCGGGATCGGGCGGCTGACGATCAAGAAGCGCGGCGTCGAGGTGGTCCCCGAGGAGCTGCGGAAGCGGCTGGCGCTGTCGGGGGACGACGAGGCCACCCTGGTCATGACCAGGGTGGCCGGCAGCGGTGTCGCGCTGCTCGTCGACCCGCTCTGAGCAGCGGCTGAGGGCCGCGCGGCGGGGATAGTCCGCACGCGCAGGCAGGTTTCGCGGGCACCAAACCTGCGTGGGCGTGCGGACTATCGCCGCTCGGCGGACAGGCTCGACCAGCGGACCGGCCGGCACCTCAGCCCAGCAGGGCCTTCTCGGCGCCGATCGTGGTGTCGTCGCCGTGGCCGGTGTGCACGACGGTGTCGTCGGGCAGCTGCCACAGGCTGGCGCGGATCGAGGCCTCCAGCGTCGGGCGGTCGCTGAAGGAGCGGCCGGTCGCGCCGGGACCGCCGTTGAAGAGCGTGTCCCCGGTGAAGACGCAGCCCAGCGCCTCCGCGTGGAAGCAGACCGCACCCGGTGCGTGGCCCGGGGTGTGGATCGCGCGGAGCGTGGTGCCGGCGACCTGCACCTCGAAGCCGTCGGCGAGGTCGACGTCCCAGAGGTGGTCGGTGTGGGTGAGCTGCCACAGCGGCTTCTCAGCCGGGTGCAGCATGATCGGGGCGACCACCCGCTCGCGCAGGGGCGGCGCGACGCGGCAGTGGTCGTCGTGGGCGTGGGTCAGCAGGATCGCCCGGACGCTGCGCTCCCCCACCACGGCCATGATCGCCTCGACGTCGTGCGGGGCGTCGATGACCACGCACTCCTTGTCGTCGCCGACGACCCAGATGTTGTTGTCGACGTCGAAGGTCTCCCCGTCGAGGGAGAAGGTGCCGGAGACGACCGCGTGGTCGATGCGTGCCGTCGTCATCAGAGCACCACCACCGAGCGCAGCACGCCTCCGTGGTGCATCGTCTCGAAGGCGGCCTCGACGGCGTCGAGCCCGATCTCCTCGGTGACGAAGGCGTCGAGGTCGAGCCGGCCCTGGCGGTAGAGGTCGACGAGCATCGGGAAGTCACGCGAGGGCAGGCAGTCGCCGTACCAGCTGGACTTCAGCGACCCACCGCGGCCGAAGACGTCGATGAGCGGGATCTCCGGGATCTGCATGTCCGGGGTCGGGACGCCCACCAGCACGACGGTGCCGGCCAGGTCGCGGGCGTAGAAGGCCTGCTTCCAGGTCTCGGGGCGACCGACCGCCTCGACCACGATGTCGGCGCCGTCGGCGCCCTCGTAGTACTGCGCGCAGATCTCCTTGACCGCCTCGACCGGGTCGGTGGTGGAGGAGTCGATGGTGTGGGTGGCGCCGAGCTCCTTGGCCTTCTCCAGCTTCTTGGCGTCGATGTCGATCGCGATGATCGGGCTGGAGCCGGCGAGCGCGGCGCCGGCGACCGCTGCGACACCCACGCCGCCGCAGCCGATGACGGCCACGCTGCGGCCGCGGGTCGCGCCACCGGTGTTGATGGCGGCACCGAGACCGGCCATCACGCCGCAACCGAGCAGGCCGACGGCGGCCGGACGGGCCTCGGGGTCGACCTTGGTGCACTGGCCGGCGGCGACCAGGGTCTTCTCGGCGAAGGCACCGATGCCCAGCGCCGGGGACAGCTCGGTGCCGTCCTCCAGCGTCATCTTCTGCGTAGCGTTGTGGGTGGCGAAGCAGTACTGCGGCTCGCCGCGCTTGCACGCGCGGCACTGGCCGCAGACCGCACGCCAGTTGAGGACCACGAAGTCGCCCGGCGCCACCTCGGTCACGCCCTCGCCGACGGCCTCCACCACGCCCGCGGCCTCATGACCGAGGAGGAACGGGAACTCGTCGTTGATCCCGCCCTCGCGGTAGTGGAGGTCGGTGTGGCAGACCCCGCAGGACTGGATCGTCACGACCGCCTCGCCCGGACCGGGGTCGGGGACGTTGATGGTGACGACCTCGACAGGGGCGCCCTTGCTCATGGCCACGACGGCCTTCACCTGCTGCATGGATCACATCGAACCCGATGTGCGTTGAGTTCCAACCATCCTTCCGGGGCGCGCGTCCCACGGTCATGGACACGGGAGCACGACGATGAGGGCCGCGACGGAGGTGAGGCACGTGGGCGCGCGCGGGACCGAGCAGGAGCGGGTGGACGCCGAGTTCACGGCGTACCTCCACGCCCGCCAGGGCGCGCTGCTGCGCACCGCCTACCTGCTGACGGGCGACCGGCACCAGGCCGAGGACGTGCTGCAGACCGCGCTGGCCAAGCTCTACCTGTCGTGGGACAAGGTGCGCGAGCGCGAGGCGCTGGACGGCTACGTGCGACGGATCCTCGTCAACGAGACCACCTCGCTGTGGCGCCGGCCGTTCAAGCGGCGCGAGCGCGCGACGGACGTGCTGCAGGAGAGCAGCGTCGAGCCGGCGTACGACGAGGGGCAGCGCGCGGCCGTGTGGGCGGTCGTCTCCACGCTGCCGCCGAAGGCCCGCGCCGTCGTCGTGCTGCGCTACTACGAGGGGCTCACGGAGGCCGAGACCGCCGAGGTGCTCGGCGTCAGCGTCGGCACCGTGAAGTCCCAGGGCAGCCGGGCGATGGCCCTGCTGCGCGACCGCACCCCGGGCCACCTGGCCCCCGGCTCCCGGGAGGAGGAGCGATGAACGAGCAGCAGGCCTTCGAGGAGGCCCTCAGGATCCAGGCCGTCGGGGCGGGTACGCCGACCCTGACCCTCGACGACGTCCGTGGCCGCGCCACGCGGATCCGTCGGCGCCGCGCCGCGACCGGTGCGGCGGGTGCAGCGGCGCTGGTGGCGGTCGCCGTCGTCCCGATCGCGCTGCTGGCCGGCGGCGACCGATCCACCGACACGCTCCCTCCGGTCAGCACCCCGACCGTGAGCGACACCGCCAACCCCGTGCCGGTCGGACCGTCGGCGGCGTGGATCGTCGACGGCGAGGTCCGGGCAGCGGACGGTACCGCCTTCGACCTGCCCCTCGACGGCGAGGTGTCCTACCTGCTGCGGATGGCCGGGGACGAGTGGGTCCTCGGCGCCTACCCCGACGGTGCCGGCGGGGAGTTCCAGATCCTGGTCGTGGACTCGACGGGGTCGGTGCTGTCCACGCATCCCGCCACCGACGGCGGGCTGGTCCGTGACGACGCGGGAACGGCGGTCGGGTGGATCGGTGAGGACCGGCGCCCGCGGGTGCTGGTGCCCGGGGCCGGTGATCCCTTCGTCCTGCCGGTGGTGCTCGACGGTCGTGCGGTGCCGAGCCCGCGCGAGATCCTGCCCGACTGCTCGACGGCTTCGTGCCGGATGTTCGTCGAGGTCTACGACGGGTCGGCCGACGGGTCGAGCGACGTCGTCGTCTCCCTCGACGGGACCACCGAGCCCCTCGATCGACTCGGCCTGCTCTCGATCACCGACGTCTCGCCGGACGGCACCCTCGTCTCCGGGTTGGTCAGCGCCGACGAGCTGGCCTTCGAGTACTGCAGCGCCGTCCTGGAACTCGCCAGCGGGGAGGAGCTGTGGCGCACCTGCGACGCCGGGTCCTTCCGGTTCTCACCCGACAGCAGCGCCGTGCTGGGCGCCGACGCCTACCTCGACGGGTTCGGTCACTCCTTCGCCGAGGTCCGGGACGCCCGGGACGGTCAGGTGCTGCGTCGTCTCGAGGCCGGCACGGTCTTCGACGAGCGGTGGAACGACGAGGGGTCCTTCCTGGTGTCGATGCAGACCAACGCCGGGAGCAACGAGCTGCTGCTCATCGACCTGGACCCGGCCTCGATGGAGGTGGTCGAGTCGGGCGCCGGCACCCCCGGCGACCCGGACGGGATCATCCGGCTCGGCGGCTGACGCCTGACCGGCTCAGCCCGCGAGGACCTCGGTCACCGGGAGGCTCGAGTCGGCGGGGAGGTCGAGCGGGGAGGGCGTCCGTCCCCGGGCGACCATCTCGGCGCCCAGCGCGGCGACCATGGCGCCGTTGTCGGTGCACAGGCCCGGACGCGGGACGCGGACCCGGATGCCCAGCTTCGAGGCCCGCTCCTCGGCGAGGTGGCGCAGCCGGGAGTTGGCCGCGACGCCGCCGCCGATGAGGAGGTCCTCGATCCCCTCGCTGGCGGCGGCGTCGAGCGCCTTGCGCACCAGCACGTCGCAGACGGCCTCCTGGAAGGAAGCGGCGACGTCGTTGACCGGCACCGGCTCACCGGCGCGCTCCTTGGCCTCGACCCAGCGGGCGACCGCGGTCTTGAGGCCGGAGAAGGAGAAGTCGAAGCGGTGCCGCTCGAGGTCACGGCGGCTCGTGAGGCCGCGGGGGAAGTCGATGGCGACGGTGCTGCCCTCGCGGGCGGCGCGGTCGATGTGCGGGCCGCCGGGGAACGGCAGGCCCAGCAGCCGGGCGACCTTGTCGAAGGCCTCACCGGCCGCGTCGTCGATGGTCTGGCCCATCGGGTCTACCCCGCCGTCGTGGCCGGTGACGTCGGTGACGCGCAGCAGGCTGGAGTGGCCGCCGGAGACGAGCATCGCGATGCACGGCTCGGGCAGCGGGCCGTGCTCGAGCTGGTCGACTGCGACGTGGCTGGCGAGGTGGTTGACCCCGTAGATCGGCTTGCCCAGGCCAAGCGCCAGCGCCTTGGCCGCCGCCACCCCGACGAGGAGCGCACCTGCGAGGCCGGGGCCGTTGGTCACGGCAACGGCGTCGACGTCGTGCAGCGCGATCCCCGCGGTCTCGCAGGCCCGCTCGATGGTCGGCACCATCGCCTCCAGGTGCGCCCGGCTCGCGACCTCGGGCACCACCCCGCCGAAGCGGGCGTGCTCGTCGACGCTGCTGGCCACCGCGTCCGCGAGCAGCGTGTGGCCACGGACGATGCCGACGCCGGTCTCGTCGCAGGAGGTCTCGATGCCGAGGACGAGGGGCTCGTTCACGCAGGACATGGTGCCACCGGTGAGGATGGGCACGTGGAGGGCCTGCGCGAGATCGATCCGCACGAGCTGGTCGCGACGTCGCCGCACCCCTTCGTGCGGCAGCAGGTCGACCCCGACGACACCGTCCTCGCGCTGGCCCTCGGTGAGGCGCTCGTGATCGACGGCAACCGGAACCGCACCGGTCCCTCCGACGGGCGGCCGTCGCTGTGGTGCCTGGGCCCGCCCGCCGACCTCGCGCGCCTCGCCCACCTCGCCACCGACCACGTGGGACCGCCGGGTCGCGTGAGCGTGCAGGCGGCGTCGTACGACGCGCTGCCGGGGGCGTGGCGTTTCCCGACAGAGGGCCACTGGCACTGGATGCTCACCCAGGACCAGCCGCCGGCGCACCCGCTGGAGGCCTCGGTGGTGGAGGTCGACGACGCGAGTGCGATCGATGCGCTGCTCGACGTCGCCAACCCGGGCTCGTTCGCGCGCCCCGGCTCGCGCGGGGTGGAGTGCTGGCTGGGGGTCCCCGGACCGGAGGGCCTGCTCGCCGTCGGCGCGCTCTACCGCGACCCGTCGGGTGCCGGGCACCTGCGCTCGGTCACCACCCGTCCCGACGCCGCCGGCCGGGGCCTCGGCACGCCGGTGTCCGCAGCCCTGACCCGACGCGCGCTGGCCCACTCGGGCCCCGCGACCTTGGGGGTGTACGTCGACAACGCGCCGGCGCTCGCGGTCTACGACCGGCTGGGGTTCCGGACCGTCGTCACGTTCCGCTCGGGTCGGGCCCCGGGTCGAGGATGATCGAGGCCCGCTCTCGCGGGCGCTCCTCGGCGAGGTAGATCCGACAGGCCGCCTGGTAGCGAGCGTCGTACGCCGCCGCGGCCGCCTCCTCACCACCCATCGCCCCGGCGTCGCGGGCGATGCCGCGCGCGGTCGCGGTCGGCTCGTCGGTGTCCACCCACACGACCTCGTCCCACAGGTCCCGCAGCGGCCCGCGCTGCACGAAGGTGGCGGCGAAGACCACCACGGCGTCGGCGGGAACGGTCGCCGTGCGGTCGGTCAGCACGGCATCGGTCGCGAGGTCGTGCACCGCGGTGGCAATCACACGGTCGCCGCCCGGGCCGAGCGGTCGCAGCACCCGCTCGGCCAGCGCCTCGAGGTCGTAGGCGTCGTCGTAGTAGCCACGGGCTGAGTGACGGCCCTGCCGGTGGCGACGTTCCCTGACGTGGTGGAAGCCGTCGGAGTCGACGTGCAGCGCCGGCCGCCCGGCCCGCCCGAGCTCCTCCACCAACCAGCGAGCCAGGGTGGTCTTCCCGGAGCCGCAGTACCCGTCGATCCCCACCCGCACCGGCCGTCCCACGTCGAGGTCGCGCAGGTGGACCAGGAGCTCGTCGCGGCTGCTCACGACAGTCCCTGGGCTAGGTACAGCCCGCCGACCGCTGCGGCCAGCACCCCGAGGAGCAGGCGCAGCCCACGCTCCGGCAGGTGCGGCTGCAGCCGCGCCCCGAGGTAGCCGCCGACCAGGCCCCCGAGGCCGCACGCGATGCCGACCGGCCAGTCGGGGGCGACCGGACCTGGTGCCACCGTCGCGAGGACGGTGAAGGAGGCCGCGCCGACCAGGGACGTCAGGAACGTGGCGGCCAGCGCGGCCGGCGCGACGGCGGCCAACGTCATGCCGGAGCCGACGAGGACCGGGCTGAGCAGCGAGCCGCCCCCGATCCCGTAGACCCCGCCGACCAGGCCGACGCCCAGCGCCAGGACGACGATCGCGCGAGGTCCGAGCGGGCGCAGGGCACGAGCAGGCCGCAGCGTCCGGGCCACGAGCCACCCGCCCAGCGCGAGGAGCAGCAGCCCGGCCACCACCCGGAAGGCGTCGGGGCCGGGCAGCAGGTAGACGCGCACGAGCGCGCCGAGGACGACACCGGGGAGGGTCCCTGCGACGAGGAGTCGGGTGAGCGGGGAGACGAGAAGGCCGTCGCTGCGGTAGCGCAGGAGGGCGCCCGGCGTGGCGATGACGTTGTAGAGCAGGTTGGTGGAGGTGACGGCCGGGTTGGGGACCCCGAGCACGCTGAGCTGGACGGGCAGCAGGAAGACCGCCCCGGACACCCCGACCGGTGCGGTGAGGGTGGCGATGAGCAGACCCGCGGCGAAGCCGACGAGCAGGTCCACGAGCACCCCCGGACCCTAGCGACGCCCGCGTCAGCCGCCGCAGCGCGGACCGGTGCCCAGGCGCATCACGACGGCGGTGGCGCCGTCGCGGTAGTAGCGCGGGCGCCGGTCGACCTCGGTGAAGCCGCGGGCGGCGTAGAAGCCCAGGGCGTCGGCGTTGTCCTCGCGGACCTCCAGCAGCAGCCGGTTGGCGCCACCGACGCGTGCGGCGTACACGCAGGCGTCGAGGAGCGCGGAGGCCACGCCGGAACGGCGCTGCTCGACGTCGACGGCGATCCGCTGCAGCTCGGCGACGTCAGCGACCACGGAGACGACCGCGTGCCCGACGACGTGGCCACCCGGTCCGCCACCCACCTCGGCGACGAGGTACGACGCGTGCGGCACGCGGCCGGCCACCCCCTCGGCCAGCAGCCCGGCCGACCAGGCGTCCGCGCCGAGGTTGGCCTGCTCCGACGCGACGACGGCGTCGAGGTCGTCCTCGGCGGCCGCCCGGACCAGGACCGGGCGGGTCGTCACGACACCTGCTTGCGCTCGCCGGGCGCGACGGCGTCGGGGCGCCGGAGGTACATCGGCTCGGGGTCGAGCAGCTCGGCGCGCTCGTCGGTGACGACCCGCGCCAGCCAGCCCGCGCTCGGCCGCGTCGGGCCGACGGAGGTCGGGAAGTGCTCGGGGTAGAGCAGCGCCCCCTCCCCCACGACCGGGCGCGCCGAGGCCGCCGCGGCCGGCTTCACGACGACGGGGTCGCTCAGCCGCACCCCGTCGCCGTCGTACGACGCGAGGTAGACCTCCTTGCGCCGCGCGTCCGTGGCCACGAGGAACTCCTCGGTGCCGGCGGGCAGCGCACCGGTGTCGGCCGCCTCGACGGCGAGCACGTCGAGCGAGCAGACGCCGTAGACGGGCACCTCGAGGACGAAGCCGAGGGTGCGCGCGGTGACCAGCCCGACCCGCAGGCCGGTGAAGGGGCCGGGGCCGACGCCGACCCCGATGGCGGTGACGTCCTGGCGGACGATGCCGACCTGCTGCATCGCGGCCTCGATGAGCGGCGCCAGCTGCTCACCGTGCTTCATCGGGCGGTCGGCGACCAGCTCTGCCACGACGTCGGCGCCGTCGTGGAGGGCGACCGTGACGAGCGGGGTGGCGGAGTCGAGCGTGAGCAGCACGTCGACGAGGCTACTGCGCGGCTGCAGGGCGGCTACTGCCCGGCGCGCTCGGCGTAGGTGGTGGCGGCGGCGTGCACGGCGTCGACGTACTCGCGGCTGCGGTTGTAGCTCAAGATCGCGTCGGTCCACACCTCACCGGAGGTCAGGTCGCGGCCCGAGGCGCAGAGGTAGCGCGCCGCGGTGGCGGCCGCGTCGTCGAGGTCGTGGGGGTCGGTGACGCCGTCGTCGTCACCGTCAGCCGCCCAGGGCTCCCACGAGGAGCGCAGGAACTGCATCGGGCCGACCGCGCGCTCCCAGACCTCGTCGCCGTGCCACGCGGCCGAGGCGGGGGTGGAGCGGATGGCCGCGACCGGGCCGCGGCCGTCGAGCGGGACCCCGATGATCGGCGGCTCGGAGCGGCCGTCGAGGCCCAGCACGCGGTCGTCGATGGTGCCGTGGTGGGACTCGACCCAACCGATGCCGGCCAGGGTGGTCCAGCCGAGCTGACAGCCGCCCACCCCGGAGAGCTGCGCGTCGGCGTACGCCCGCAGCGCCGGGAGCGGGATGCCGGTGCGGCGCGAGGTCTGCTCCAGCCAGCGCTGGTCGACCAGCTGCCCGCTGACCGGCGCCGCCGCGGGTGCGTCGGCGGTCACCGGGACGGGGGCGGCGAGGTAGGCCGCGGGCGGGGTCAGGTCCAGCGCCCGCGGCGTGGTGTAGAGCTTCGAGAGCCCGAACGCCGCCGCGGTCACCACGACCAGCAGGGTCGCGAAGAGCGCGATGGAGCGCGGGCCGGAGATCACGCCCGCGATTGTGCGACAGGTCACGCCAGCGGTCGAATCAGCCGAAGCGGCCGTGGACGTAGTCGGACGTCCGGGGGTCCTGCGGGTTCTCGAACATCGCGCGGGTGTCGCCGTGCTCGACCATCACTCCCGGGGTGCCGTGCGCGGCCAGGAAGAAGGCGCACTGGGAGGAGACGCGGGCGGCCTGCTGCATGTTGTGCGTGACGATGACGATGGTGACCTCGCGGGCCAGCTCGAGCATCGTCTCCTCGATCACGCGCGTGGAAGTGGGGTCCAGCGCGGAGCACGGCTCGTCCATGAGCAGCACACGTGGCTTGACCGCCAGCGAACGGGCGATGCACAGCCGCTGCTGCTGACCGCCGGACAGCCCGCCGCCGGGAGCGTCGAGCCGGTCCTTGACCTCGTTCCACAGCCCGCCCTTGACCAGGCAGGACTCCACGAGGTCGTCCTTCTCCGCGCGGGATGCCTTGGTGCCGGTGAGCTTCAGCCCGGCCAGGACGTTCTCGCGGATGGACATCGCCGGGAAGGGGTTGGGCTTCTGGAAGACCATGCCGATGGCCCGTCGGGCATCGATGAGCTTCTTCGCCGGGTCGTAGATGTCCTCCCCGTCCAGCCACACCTCTCCGGCCAGCTGGGCCGAGGGCACCAGCTCGTGCATCCGGTTGAGGATGCGCAGGAACGTGGACTTGCCGCACCCGGAGGGGCCGATCAGCGCGGTGATCGCGCCGGCGGACATGGTGAGCGAGACCCGGTCCAGGACCTTGCGCTCACCGAACCACGCGGTGATGTCGCGGGCGTCGAGCTCCGCGAGCCGCTGCTCCCCCGCGAGCGGGGTGGATCCCGGGGGTGCGGGCTCCCCGGGCACGGCGGGGAGGACGGTGGTGGCGTCGGTGCTGCTCATCTGGGGTCTTTCTCCTGGGCGATCTGGTGTGACCGGGGGTGCGGGCGACCGTCCTCGTGGGAGGAGGTCGCCCGCACCGGTGGAGCGGGGACTACTTCTTGACCTTCACCAGGACGGTGACGGTCTGGTCGCCGAAGGCGACGGTGTAGCGGGTGTTCTTCGTGACCTTCTTGGCCAGCAGCGTGGCCTTCCCGCCGGACAGGGTGGCGGAGTCGATCTCCTTGGCGCCCTTGAGCAGCGTGACCGCGCCGGTCGCGCCGGCGATGGTCACCTGGATCTTGGCGGTCTTGCCCTTCGCGACCGGCTTGGCCTGCGCGGCGATGTCAGCGCGGTCGGAGACCGTGACGGTGACGTCGTCGGTGGAGCCGAGGAAGCCGTCGCCGGGCGTGAGGGTGGCCGTGTAGGTCCGCGAGCCGGCGGCGACGCCGTTGAGCGTGGCGGTGGCACGACCCTGGACGATCGGGACGTCGGCGGCGACCACGGCGCTGCCCTCGGTGAAGGTGACGGTCCCGGTCGGAGTACCCGCCGCAGAGGCAACGGTGGCCACGAGCACGACCCGACCCGGCGAGGGGTTAGTGGCGGTGAGGTCGGTGGTGGTCTCGGCGACCTCGTTCACGGTGAAGTTGCTGGTCGAGGACAGGGTGGGCACGCCGCACGCACCGCGGT
>Ga0172375_10010599_pt1 | contig 11927 bp, 12 predicted proteins | sample LakKiv1m_FD_114537 | JGI IMG/M metagenome (GOLD analysis project Ga0172375, IMG submission 114537) | Freshwater microbial communities from Kabuno Bay, South-Kivu, Congo - kab_092012_11.1m | ecosystem: Environmental > Aquatic > Freshwater > Lake | place: Democratic Republic of the Congo... | reverse complement strand
TATAAAAAATGAGATGGACTGGATATCCCAGGACGGGAATCATAGGGTGGCTCTATAGGACCGGTGGCAATGGCACCCTTCTATCGCGGTGCCATTGGCTTGGAATCAAAGCGCTGATGACAGGTAATCATGAAATTATTAGAAATACGCAGGCTGCTGCGTTTTTTATAAAAAAGAATCTTGCTTGACATATTTGGAAATTAACTCATAATTCGAGCTACCAGATAATAAAGGAGACTATTATGGCTATCATTAAAACCCAAACAGCTGAAACCGCCACCGGGAAGGTCAAGGAGTTTTACGACGAGCTTCTCAAGATCATGCCCATGATCCCAAAGCCGCTTCAACTCGCGAGTGCCAGCCCCAATCTTTTTGCTATCACCAGTCAGCAGATGAAATATTTCATGTCCCATCCAACCTTAGGTCCGTTACTTCAAGCCTATATTCGTATGCTGGTAGCCTTTAATACGGACTATCCATACTGCATCGAACTGAATACCAATTTGTTGAAGATGTTCGGCAGCCTAAACGACGAGCAGATTGTGGCGACACGAAAAAATCCTGACGAGGCAAAACTATCCGATAAAGACAAGGCCATGCTCAAATTCGTGGTAAAGGCCGTATCCGAACCCGTTGATATCCAGGCACAGGATGTCGATATGTTACGCCAGATAGGATGGAACGATTCAGATATCTTCGATGCTGCCAGCATGGGAGCTAATATGGTCGCTATGGGAATGCTCTTTAACATCTTTAAAATGCATGAGGCATGTTGAAGAGAATTTTGAGACTGCTAAAGATCAGGGTCATAGAGACTATCATTGGGAGTTTAAGAATTGGGATGACGCTGTTTCAGCAGGAGAAAATCTGAAGCATCTCGTTACGAATCCGAACCTGATCATGCTTAAAGTTAAAGCAAATTACAATCCCGAAATAAAACCAATAATTCACAAGGATAGCAAATGAAAATCCTTTCCCAGGAACCACTTCCGTCTTGATCCACTCCTTTATATTCATTACCGAAGATCTCTCTCCCTGAATAACCCAGGAAGGTCCAGGAGGATGTTATTCCAAACCATCCAGCCGGACTCTTCCCAGTTTTATCAATTAAAAGACGATATCGAGCAGAGCTTCCTTTTGCGGTGCATTTCCTTTATTTTTCAACGGCTTTAACGGTTCATCTCCAAAAGGATTGAGAAGACCTTCCTTTTTTGGGTCCCCAGTTTCCACTGCTTTGGCCAATTCATCTTCGACTTTGACCAATCTTCTGAAGGATTCATGATTGGCCAGTTCCATTTCCGATTCAAATGGAGCATTGATTGAAAATTCGATCATCTTCCGGATGACTCTCCAATTGAGATTCTTCTGTAAGCAGTAACTCTTTAAGTTCTTCCATGGATCGGAAACATGATCAGGATCATCGCCGTATCCCATGTCTTCTGCGAATCTGCCTTCCAAGTAGTCAACGATTTCCAGAACCATGTAGTTCCATTCATAACTGTTCATATAGGCCCTTGAATTCTTTTTATTGGAATTGGTATTTTTTTCGTTGTCTTTCATTTTCTTGTGTAACATTATGATTTTCCTTTCTTATAGATTTGATATGACTTTATAGATTAAGGATATAGGTTGGCTTTTCTCCCCTCCCCAAAATCAACTGAATCAATCATTCCTTTAGTAATAAATGTCTTATGTTCAATGATACGTGAAGAATTACTACAGATAGATCCAGATTAATCTCCCGATTATTTATAAGAGTGCATTAATCTGAAATCCTGACAATATTTAATGAGATAACGTAAAGATTAATAGATTAATGTACTTTCTGAACATTTTTGTTTAAGGGTTATATGTTGAGGGTTTCTCCCTCCCCAAAATTCAACAATACTTATTATTATTACTTTTAGAAGAACAATTGATTATTACTTCCAATCATAACCCCGAGAATAACTTTTGATTAACTTTTTCATGTCCACAAAAGAGTATTACTGAATTATTCTCATTATTTCCTGAAAAGATTAACTAGATTAACGAAAATCTATATCCTTTTTAAAATAAATATATACTCTTTTATATCAAATAATAGTTTGGGAATGTGTTCTAATCATGTTAATAAAGTTAATCTTTTAGGATAAGCTATTATTCCACTTCCCTTTTCTGGTAAAAACATATGGTAAAAAGTTAATCATTTGTTAATCCCAGGGTTATGATTGTTGAATTGATCTTACTTTTGGGGAGGGGGAAAGAGCTTCTTATATAATAGATCTAACTCCGGACTCATCTTTACATTGAATACACAAACCTTATTGCTACGTCTACTTGAGCTCTCTATCTTATAGCCCATATCAACAAGCATCTTCTTGAAGTCATTCTTTGCTTGTATATCTGTCTTTTTTTCAGTCTGGCAATAGCTTTCGTATAATGCATGCAATTCATTAAAAACAATCAAGTCTTTGGGACCTGTCGAATTCAAAAGATGATCTTTTATAAAAGCCCTGACACTGTCCATTTCATCCCGATATTCTTTCTTCGACATTTTCATGGACTGGGCTTCGTCAAGAGCAAATTCCTTTCCCTTGAGCTTATTATAACCTTCTAATGCCCAGTTAAAGATACCAGCGAGCTCATGGGTCAACTTTTCTTCCAGTTGGCGATCCATGTCTTTTTCAGTGAATCGTCTATTGAATTCCAATACCCATATTCTCCTCCACATCCCGTGAGAGTGATCATTGATGATGGGTGCTTTATTCATCGCAAGAAAATGTTTTGCAAATGGCCTGAATTTCATGGGCTGCTTATACAATTCTCTTCCCGTGATCCAATCTCCAGCGGTTGCTGCTTTTACGGCATCGGTATTAATGCATTTGCCTTGGGGAGTTTCGCCGGAGATATTGATCATTTTTTGAAATAGCTCCAGGACATAATATTCATTGGATAACGCTTTGAAACTGACATTGCAGGTATTTTCTTTACCAACGAGGTTGGCAATGGTGTTGATAAAAACTGATTTTCCATTACTACCACTGCCAATTAAAAAGAACATGGCAGGTGTGGGCAATGATTTATGAAATGCATATCCAACTGCCTCTTGAACAAAATCTATCTTCTCTTGGTCATCCATAAAGATCTCCTGAAGAAATTGAATGAACCTGGGACATGCTGCCGATGGGTCATAATTATAGGGAAGGAGATTGGTCGTGAAGATATCCTGTGAATGGTCAATCAATTTTCCTGCATCAAGATCATAGAGTCCATTTTGAAGGGTCAAATATTTAACCTGATCAATTCTTGCCTTCTCACTGTTGACCAGGGCATCTCCAATTGCATAATGAATCAGCTCAGTCAGAGATGATTTGCTAAACAGATTCCTATGGACAGCCAATTCATTCTGACATAGATTATTCAAGGATTTTTCCGTGCACTGTTCATAGCATTTCCCATTGTATCGAAAGAAAGCAACCTCCTGGTCGAGAATCTTGATTTTATACTTTTTCACCATGTATTCTTCAAATTTCAGGGATTGCAAGCGATACCCTTTGTCACTCTTCGAGATTGACCCTGATATGAATAATGGATCTTGCCTTTCATCTTCCGTGAGATCTGACATCTCTTTTGCCTTCTGGATATTGTGCTTCAGGTAGGTGTCAGGCGAGGAATGGGTTCGATATTTTTCTCCGATTGGATATGTCTGAAAGATCTTCTTGATTTCATTATCCCCGACTCCCTTGCTCACGAGTGACACAATGACTGCCATATCCGCCTCACTCCGGGTTGAATAACTGCCGTCATTGCCATAGCTGATCAGGAATTTTATTCTGTCTGAAACAGGCAGAAGGTCTATGTCAATCTTTGATGGATCAGATTGACTAACGGGCTTGCTTTCAGGAATTTTCAAAGATTCAATCTTTCCCGGGTTTATGGCAGCCGTTTTAATAAATCCCTGAAAATCCTCATAGGCATATCTCTGGTGGGTATTGGATATCAATGTGACTGGTCTTGGATTCTCCGGGATCTTAAAATTGAATGTGCCCGGAACTCTGAGAACCCGGTCGATATTATGGGTTCCCGGATCGCCACCTAAAGCTGAAGCTAATGCCTTGTTGATATTTTCAAGCGTTGATATTCCTGCATCGATGACCTTTATGGGATTGCTCAGCACCCAATAGCAATGAAATCCCCCGCCGCTATGGTTAATTATCGTTGGTTCCATTGAAAAAGTCTGGATGGCATTCAAGGCTTCATCATAGGATTGATGGGGACATGGTTTTTTATGGCCTACGGACCCATAATCAATCTCGGCATGGAACGCAGACAGGTATTGGATATTCTCTTTTTTGCCGCCATTTCCGATCCTGGGATTGATTCCGAAGTAGACATCAATGCCCTGCTGGAATAACCGATATGCCCTCTCGGCAGCTTCCGTCTCTGATTTAAAAAAATATTGCTGCGGCGCCTGCCCTTTGGGGAAAGTTCTGATTTCAATGTTGCCGTAATTGCCGTTAAATGCCGGCTGAAATATCTCGTTGAAAAAATCCGATGCCGTGGTGATAAAACTGTTTTTGTCGATCGATTTTGTATTCATTTTGTATTTTCTCCTTTCAGACAATTCTCATCTGCCAATGCCTTCTCGGCAGCAATTCTGACCCACTCGCCCATGGAAATCCGCTTCTGGTCTGTGATCGCCTTGATCCTCGCAAATGTTTCTCTGGAAAAGGCTACGGTTAACGCTTTGGTAAAAGTTGCTTCTCTCATCATTTTGACTCCTTTCAATGAACTTGGATTTTAAGGATACTTATCCTTCCTGGTTGTTTGTTCTATGGTGAGAGGCAGATCAGTACGAGTTTGTTTCTTGGGCGAGAATGGTTGATTTTGTAATGGCGGGATTGGCTGGCAGGGTAATAGGGCTATATTTGAATGGATTGTTTTATTGGTGGGGTGGAGCGTTTGGAGAAGGAGTTGGCAGAGGATTGGAAGCTTGCAAAGAGGCAGCGCCGGACTGCGATTGTTCTCTTTTTTTGGACCGGACGCCCCCTCCATGAACGGCCAGAACATCGTGCTGTGCCCCGTGCGGGGAGGCGGCTGGCTGGGCTTTCTGCAGGAGATCTTCGTGAAAAATGGCGCCCGGATCACGGTGACGGCGCCGGCGGAGCACGACCGCATGATGGCCCTGATCCAGGGGCTCACCCATCTGGATACAATCCTGATGGAACTCTCCCTGCGGGATTCCGGTGTGGAACCGTCGGAACTCGACGCCTTTTCAACGCCGATCTTCCGGACGAAGCAGGCCATCGCCGCAAAGGTCTTCGGCCCGCGCCCCGGCCTTTACGCGGTCATCCTCACGGGAAATCCGAACATCGCGGAAGTCATCGAAAGACACGAAAGGAATCTTTCCCATCTGAAGGAACTGATCCGGAAGCGGGATACGGCGGGCCTCTCCGCCTTGCTGAAGAAGCCGTGACAGTCCGCCGGGGGAAACGTTCGAATATTTTTTCCTCCCACCTCTAGATCGTGGGGAGGATACGGACGGGGACGGTTGCAAGGCCGAAGCGTTACCCCACCCTCTGCCGATAGCTCTCCATGTCAGCCTTTGTCATCTCCTCCGGCGGCACCAGGTGGTAGTGCTTTTCAGAAGCAATGGAAATACCGTGCTCTCCCCGCTCGAATTCAAACAGCACAATCACGGCTGCGTTCATAAACTGGGCCGCGATAGGACGACAGACCAGATCGGGGAATTTGGTTTCACACAAGGCAAAATCCTGCAAAATTTGGACGATGTTCAGCTTGTCCTTGCCACCTTTTGCCTGGACGGGAAAGACGTAATGAACTCCCTTCCGATCAATCCCTACATAGAGTTCGTCGGATTCAACCTGCCCCATTTTAGGCACGGTAGTTCGTAAATGGTTCTGGAGGGAGTAGCAGGTTATACCACTGAATATATCGATAAGACGGTTGTAGCGGAGTTGAGCGAGGAGAGCCTGTTCGTCGTTAAGGGCGTACATGGCGATAATTCCCGGTGTGGCGTTTGGAATCTTGGTCACTGAAAGATTTGGCGAGGGAAGGATATTGCTCAACCCTGTCACAACGAACGCATATTTTGCAATACCCACGGGGAGAATGATCCATTCTTCTCCCTTGGGTGCCTTCTTGCGAATCGATTCGGGGAGCGCGGCACGGTAGCGGAAACTGTAGACAAGATCGCCGAGATTTTTAGGAAGCGAAATGCCGAGTTCATGGGCGTATTTAACAATGTCGTCCCGGGAAAAAACGACCTCGCGTGCCCCTTTCCTGTAGCAAGAGGAGAATACCTTTTCGATGATCCTTGCGTACCGATTATTGTCTGTCATAAGCCCTCTCTTGCTGCGTCAAAATCTACCCTGGCCATCTAAGCACCACCACCTCTTCCCTGAGCTGTTCTCTGGTGGCGGTAGACAAACGGGTGCGAAAGAGATCAATGCTCACAAGCTCGTAGCCAAGGGACTTGGCTATATCGGCCAGAATTTCACCGGTGCGGATCATGATGCGCAAATATGATGCCTGGTCCCCCACCACATAGGCCAAATGGGCTCCCGGACGAAGAACCATCCGCATATCGGCCAGGTGCCGGGCCATCCCTCCGAAGTAGAGCTTAGTCACCCGCGCATAGAGACGCTCGAATCCCGATGTTTTCCCCAATTCGATGCGCCGACTCTCGATTCTTTCGGCAATGACCTGAATTTCCTCATGACCGGCCACCCATAGGTCATCATCGTCCTTTTTGTAAACCGAGCGGGTATTAGACCGGACCATGTTTTGCTTCAGGGCACGAAGGTCTTCCCTGGTCCTGATGAAGCCAAGCAGGACCGACTCAAGGCGGGTCGTGCGGGTATAATCCTTTTCATTGGGATACGGGGGGGAGGTAATAACGGCATCGACCGAAGTGGGTGCCAGCAAATGGTTTACACTGCGGGCATCGGCGTGAAAGACCTCTGCCGGCACATCGTCCGATGAAGCCGCAGTGCGAATGTCGGCAGCCATCGCCTTTACCTCATCAAGCCATGATTTCAATACCGGTGCGTCCCGCCTGATGGTTCCTACTCCGACTTCAGGACCGAACCTGAGATTGCTTGCGGAATTCAGCACCGCTTTAGCAAAGGCCAGCTTTTCATGCCGATGAAACGGGCTCTCACCCCAACTTTTCAGGTGGTCGAGAAGAACCAGGGCTTTGTGCAAAGGGAGTGGGCTAATCGAATTCTTGAGGAGCAACTTTTCTTGTTCGCTGCCCAAAGTCCTGAGGGGAACCTTATCGGAGTTGAGAACCCATAAAAGTGGCTCGTCGTATATTCCCGATGATTTCAGTTCTTCCGCGACTGTAGCAACAACTCGTTCCGCATGGTCAGCCATAGCCGTGGGATCTATGTTCCAGTCCAGTTTTACGCTGCTGGCAAAATGGGCCATAGGATTGGCTTCGATGCCAATGCTGGGAATTCCCTGTTTCTTTGCCTCGACCAGCGTCGTGCCCGTGCCGCAGAAGGGATCGAGAACCCGATTCCCCGGATTCAATTTGAAACGATGAATGTATTCTGTGACGAGATGGGGCGGGAAAGAAAGGACGAACCGGTACCAGTCATGAAAGGCCCGGTCTTCATGGCTCAGCTTGTTCATTGAGCCGTTAGAGTGGCTGCGCCTTGAAACAATATCGGTATGCTTAGGCATATCCGATTCGAAAAAAGATGCCTGCTTCATCGCGTACCCGCTTTAAATCCAAAGTTGAGCCATAGTAACAGATATCCCGGTTTCATACAAGGAATGAAACAGGCACAGTTCGACAACAACCTCGCGGAGCGTAATCTGCGAATGATGAAGCTGAGGCAGAAGATCTCCGGAACCTTCCGTAGCTTTGACGCCTTCGTGGACTTCTGTCGTATCCGCGGCTATGTCTCCACCGCCAGGAAGAACGGCATCAACGTCCTCGACACCCTGCGACGCGTCTTTCTGGGAAACCCTTTCGGCCCCGCCGGCAACACCTCTTAGCCCCACTTGCCCGCCGGCCTGAACCCCGCTGAGCATCATGACCTCTATCTGAACAAACGACAGGCTTGACAAAATCATGCTCATCCTGTAGCTCATATCTAAATGCAAGCTGAGTAGTTACCTTTTTTAATTTGAAAGAATAGGAGACAACGATGAGTACATATCTGAAAAAAGCGATCAAAACGCCGGAAACAGATGAAAGCGAAACCCGTGAAATTGTAGAACGTATCCTGAAGGATGTTCGAGAAAACGGGGAGGAAGCCTATCTTAGGCACTACGGTAAAAAATTCAAAGATTGGCCTCAAAAATTTATCCTTACAAAAGAAGAAATCGCCAAAGGAGGCGCGACTGTACCAGAACAGGTTAAAGAAGATTTGAAATTCGCCTATGATCAAGTGTACGGTTTTGCGGTTAAACAAAGAGAAAGTATGCTGGAATTTGCAACTGAGTTGTATCCAGGCGTTACAATAGGCCAACGCTTGATTCCCTGCAATTGTGCAGGTTGCTACATTCCCGGCGGCCGTTTCGCCCATGCGGCTTCAGCCATCATGAGTATCGCTACGGCCAAGGCAGCTGGTGTACCTTTTGTAGTGGCTGTCTCACCTTCACATGACGGTAAAACTATCAACCCCGCCATTCTTTATTCGGTTTCGTTGTGTAATCCGGATGTGTTCATGATGATGGGCGCTACTCATGCCATTGCGGCAATGGCCTACGGACATTTTACGGGCAAACCAGCGGATGTGATCGTAGGACCCGGTAATCGATTTGTAGCCGAGGCCAAAAGAATTTTATTTGGGAAAATCGGTATTGATGTATTTGCCGGTCCTACTGAAACGCTCGTGCTGGCCGATAAAACCGCTGATCCCTACATCGTGGCCATCGATTTGATGAGTCAGGCAGAGCATGGTTATGATTCACCTGTATGGCTGGTTACCGACTCTAAGGAGGTCGGGGAGAAAGTGATGGCGCTTATGCCGCAAGTCATTGCTGACCTTCCGAACCCCGAAGTGGCGGAGGTTTCTTGGCGTGATTATGGGGAAATCGTGCTTTGCTCGGATCGCGAAGAAATGGCCCGCGTCAACGACGACTATGCCGCGGAGCATGTTCAGGTCATCGCTGAGGATTTGGATTGGTGGCTGAAGACCCTGACCAACTATGGTTCTTTGTTTCTCGGTGAGGGCTGCACCGTTCCTTATGGGGATAAGACCTCGGGAACCAATCATATTCTGCCCACCAAAAAAGCGGCCCGATATTCGGGTGGGCTGAGCGTTGGCAAGTTCATCAAAACGGTTACCTATCAAAAACTGACAAAGGAGGCCAATCGGAAGATCGGCGCGGTCGCCTCCCGGATTTCGCGCATTGAGGGCATGGAAGGTCATGCAAGGGCAGCGGACGTGCGGCTGAGAAAATATTTTCCTGATGAAAAATTCGACTTCGAGGTTTACGATCCAAAAATCACTTAACGCAACGGGGTAAAAAATAAGCGGCGAGCCCACGATATATTGCGCTGAATGAGGGATTAATGACATCTGAAAATTCCGGTAAAATTGTTTTCACCAAAGAGTTTACTAAACAAGAACCCATCCCGGAAGCTGGCATAAGACGGGCTGTGGAATTGATGCAAACCGGCCGTCTTCACCGTTACAACACCGCTGCCGGCGAAACGTCGGAAACTTCCCTGCTGGAAAAAGAATTCGCCGCATTTGTCGGTACAAAATACTGTCTCGCGTGTGCTTCTTGCGGTAGCGCCCTTTATCTGGCTCTAAAGAGCGCCGGCGTTAATCCCAAAGACGCCGTGCTGTGTAATGCCTACACGTTGGCTCCGGTGCCAGGTGCAATTGTGAATGCGGGCGCCAAAGTCATTCTAGTGGAAATACAAAAGGATTATACCATCAACCTTGACGATCTGGATAGCAAGGCGAAACAAAGCGGTGCCAGATTTCTCCTTCTCTCTCACATGCGTGGTCATATTGCGGATATGAACAGGATCGTTGCTATCTGCGACCGGAATGGTATGTTGCTGATCGAAGACTGCGCTCATACCATGGGTGCCAGTTGGGACGGTCATCCAAGCGGCACCTTCGGTAAAATTGGATGTTATAGCACTCAGACCTACAAGCACATGAATTCCGGCGAGGGCGGCCTTCTTGTAACGAACGACGACGATGTCATCGCACGGGCCATACTCTTTTCCGGATCCTACATGCTCTATGACAGGCATGTCTCAAGACCGCCCTTGGATGTTTTTGAAAAGTACAAAAAAATTACCCCAAATTACAGTATGCGGATGGATAATTTGCGGGCGGCGGTGCTTAGACCGCAGATGAAAGACATTAAAACCCAATGCGAACGATGGAACACGAGGTATCGGCTGCTGGAAGAAGCACTAAACCAGATCGATCATCTTTCCGTTCCCAGAAGAGACCCTAAAGAAGCGTATGTCGGCAGTTCCATTCAGTTTTCCATTGACAATGTGACGCGCAGTCAGATTATGGCATTTCTATCTGAATGTGGAAATCGCGGAGTCGAAATCAAATGGTTTGGATGGGCGGAACCCAGGGGGTTCACCAGTTCATTCGACAGCTGGAAATATATCGAGAACGTGCCCGAGTTGCCTGAGACTAGAAAGATCCTCGATTTTATGTGCGATTTTCGCATTCCGCTTACCTTTTCTCTTGAGGACTGCCGCTTAATTGCGTCCATCATAGAGCAGGTCGCAGAAGCGGTCTTTTCTTCAAAACCCTGATACGGATTGTCAAAAGGAGGATTTAAGTCCACGATTTCTTCGGACAGGTAACCGAAATACGATCAAACTCTCAAGCGAATAAATGGAATCACATCTTGCCCTTCCAGGGCACAACCTTGCGTTCAATTAAGCGCATTAGCATATCGAAGAGGTAGGCGATACAGGCAATCACGATAATTCCCATGATGACCACTGCCGTCTGCAAAAATTGCGAAGCGGAAAGCACCATATAGCCGATGCCCTTAGTCGCCGCGACCATTTCGGCCGCTACCAGAGTGGTCCAACCGAAACCGATCCCGATTCTCATCGCCGTAAGGATTTCAGGCATTGCCGCCGGCAGGATGATGTGGCGCAGTACCTGCCATCGCGTTGCGCCGAAGGAATAAGCAGCATGGATCTGCTCGATCGCGGCAGAGCGCACGCCTGCTCTCGCGCCCAGCGCGACCGGGGCAAACACCGACAGAAATATCAGTAGTACCTTTGAGGTCTCACCGATGCCGAACCAAATGATCATTAGCGGCAGATAGGCAAGCGGTGGGATCGGTCGGTAGAATTCGATTGGCGGATCGAAGATGCCGCGTATCAATGGACTCATGCCCATAGCAAGGCCGAGAGGGATACCAATTGCGCAGGCCAACAGGAAGGCGCCAAACACACGTTCGGCCGAAATTAGGATGTGCATCCAAAGCGGGGTGCCTGTAAATCCTTCTTTCCAGACGCTTATGAATTTTGCCACGACGCTCTGCGGCGACGGAATAAACAATGGTTTTACCCAACCCATCGTCGTGATCAGCCACCACACAAACAGCAGGATGCCGATCGTGACGAGGCTGAGTACCATGGTGTCTCCGGAACCGGGGACACCATAGGACTCCCCGGGCCGCGTAGGTCTTTCACGCGCCAACCTGGCAATCAGGGCACTTGCGGCGGACTTTGCTTTGGTCACGTGCGAGTTGTTTTGCTCGCTCATGTCGCCCCCTCATCTGCGAAGATGATCGCTAACACTTCCTCGCGGATTTTGATAAATTCTGGCGACGCTTTGACAGACCGGGCTCTGCTTCCGTCCAGAAACTGTTTCGAAAACGAGAGTTTAAACTCATGCGTGATCCGGCCAGGTCGAGGAGACATAACGACGAGTTTGGTTCCCATGAACAGAGCCTCCTCAACG
>Ga0172375_10010596_pt1 | contig 11928 bp, 12 predicted proteins | sample LakKiv1m_FD_114537 | JGI IMG/M metagenome (GOLD analysis project Ga0172375, IMG submission 114537) | Freshwater microbial communities from Kabuno Bay, South-Kivu, Congo - kab_092012_11.1m | ecosystem: Environmental > Aquatic > Freshwater > Lake | place: Democratic Republic of the Congo... | reverse complement strand
TGGATATATCTATACCTTTCGCAATATAAGTCAAAATAATAATAGTCATATAATTGATAATAATCTGTAACCGCTCAGGTTCATCAGGAGCTGCCGGGGGTACAGTTCGGAAAGAATAATCTTACCCTGAATTTGGGTCAACATATTTTTGAAATCATTTTTCATTCGTTGTAGAACCGGTTCGGAAATGGTTTCTGCCTGAAACGGAAACGATCAGACCTAATGGCTTTGCGGAAAGTTTGAAACCCCCATTTTCGTCCTTCCGTTGCATCGGGAATCCGGTTTCCGAAAAGAGTGTCATGCCCCCCGACTGCCCGTATCTCCGCTCAGATCGAGGACAGGCTCTGCGCGGGTGGGAAGAGCATATGTGAGGACAGCGGAATTTGAAGGCAAAAGAGATTTTCCCCGATCCGAGGCGGATCCGCCGGAAGCTTCTCGGATGGTATGACGGACGCCGGCGTCGCCTTCCCTGGCGTGAGACGCGGGATCCCTATGCGATCTGGATCTCCGAGATCATGCTCCAGCAGACGCGGATGAAGACGGTCGTCCCCTATTATCTGCGGTTTCTCGAAAGGTTCCCGACCGTTGAAACGTTGGCGCACGCCCCGCTCGGCGAGGTCCTTAAAACTTGGGAAAATTTAGGCTACTACGCCCGGGTGAGGAACCTCCATAAAGCGGCCGGGAAAATCGCGGAGCAGTACGGGGGGCGGATCCCCGATAACCGGGAGGAGATCATCCGGCTTCCGGGGATCGGGCGGTACACGGCGGGGGCGATTCTCAGCATCGCCTTCGGCCGGGACGTTCCCGCCGTAGACGGCAACGTCCGCCGCGTGATCAGCCGTCTGTTTGAGATCACGGAATCGGTCGATGACGAGGAAACCCGGGATCGGATCGAAGCGCTGGTTCAAACCCTGGTCCCGAAGCGGGATCCTGGCCGTTTCAACCAGGCCTTGATGGAATTAGGGGCGGTCCGCTGCACGCCGAAGTCCCCATCCTGCCCCACCTGCCCTCTTCGGGACGACTGCCGGGCATGGGAACGGGGCCTCGCGCACCGCCTGCCCATCCGGGCCAAGAAAAAAACCATCCCCCACCGGGAGGTCGTTGCCGCGGTCATCCGCGACCGAAAGGGGCGGATGCTCATCGTCCAACGGCCGGCCCGCGGTCTCCTCGGATCGCTCTGGAAATTTCCCGGAGGGATACTAAATCCACAGGAAGCGCGGGAAGAGGGCCTCAAACGGATCGTCCGGGACGAGTTGGGCATCGGAATCGGCGTCGGATCGCCGCTCGCCGCGGTGAAACACGCCTACACCCATTTCCGCATCACACTCACCGCCTTTTCCTGCACCCTGTTGGAGGGATCCCCTGCCGGCCCGCAGTGGCGGTGGGCCGGCGCCGGCGAATCAGAGGCGTTGCCCTTTTCCAGCGCGGACCGTCGGATCGCCCGTTTTGTCGCCCCTCCGACAGGTCATTGACCTTCCGCTGTTCCATGTTATACTTGGAGCCAAGACCGTCGCTCTTTTTGTGTCATTCCCGCGGACGCGGGAATCCAGAAGGTTTTAAAGGAATGGGTTCCTGCTTTCGCAGGAATGACAAATTACCGAGTTGTAGAATTTATACAAAACCCTCAGACAAGAGGAGATAAAAATGACCAAAGAGAAGATACCGGTCACCCCCGCCATCCTCTTTATGAAGAAAAACGGGATGGCCTTCACACTGCGCCCTTACCGCTATGAAGAACACGGCGGTACGCGGGTGTCGTCGCAGGAGCTGGGAGTGGAAGAGCACCTCGTGATCAAGACCCTCGTCATGGAGGATGACCGGGGTGAGCCGCTCATCATCCTCATGCACGGGGACCGGCAGGTCTCCACAAAAGCCCTGGCCCGGCTTCTCGGAGTCAAGGCCGTAACCCCCTGCGATCCCCATATCGCGGAGAAGCACACCGGCTGCCGTGTGGGAGGCACGTCCCCCTTCGGGACCCGGAAAAGCCTCCGGGTTTTCATGGAGGGCGGCATCGCCGATCTGCCCAGGATCATGATCAACGCCGGCAGCCGGGGGCTGCTCGCCGAGATGTCGCCGGCGGAACTGATCCGGGTCCTGAAACCCGTCGCCGTGAAGGTGGCCATTTAATCCTGACGTGAAAAATGAGGCGCCGGGGACATTTGGGGACACCTTGCCGCAAGGTGTCCCCAAGCCCAAAGGGATCGGATGCCGGGGATATGTTCCGGAAGCCTGAAGGGATCGGAACATGTCCCCGGAACAATAGACTTTTTACGAGGGCTATTTCAGCCGGCCCCCGTCAAAAAGCAGAACCTCTCGCTTTCAATATCTCCTGGACGCGCCGGCCGATCTCGGCGGGATTCTTTTCGACAAGGACGCCCGCCCGTTCGAGGGCCATGAATTTCTCTTCGGCCGTGCCCTTTCCTCCCGAGATGATCGCACCGGCGTGCCCCATCCGCCGTCCCGGGGGGGCCGTCCGCCCAGCGATGAAGGAGATCACCGGTTTCGTTACCTGCCCCCGGATGAACTCGGCCGCCTCCTCTTCCGCCGTTCCCCCGATCTCGCCGATCATCACGATCGCCTCCGTCTGCGGATCCGCCTCGAACCGTTCCAAGATATCGATGAAGCCCGAACCCACGATCGGATCCCCGCCGATCCCGACGGAGGTGGACTGGCCGATCCCGAGGCCGGTCAACTGCCAGATCATCTCATAGGTGAGGGTTCCGCTGCGGGATACGACGCCTACGTTCCCCTGTTTGTGGATGAAGTTGGGCATGAAGCCGACCTTCCCCGCGCCAGGTGTCGTGATCCCCGGACAGTTGGGACCGATCATCCGCGTGCCCGATCCCTTCAGCGCCTGCTTCACCCGGATCATCTCCGCGACCGGAATCCCCTCCGTCATGCACACGATCAGGCCGACCCCCGCCTCGATCGCCTCGAAGATCGCATCCGGCGTGAACGCCGCCGGCGTATAGATTCCGGAAACATTGGCCCGCTGTTTTTCGACGGCGTCGCCGACTCGGTCGTAGACGGGAATGCCGTCTATCTCCGTTCCCCCCTTGCCGGGCGTGACCCCGGCCACGACCCTCGTTCCCAGCTTCACCGACTCCCGGGTATGAAAGCTCCCCTCCGAACCCGTTATCCCCTGAACGACGACGCGTGATTTGTGATCCAACAATATGGCCATCGGAATTTCTCCTCTTGCTTACGCCCGTTATCTCGTCAGAGACACGGCCTTCTCGGCCGCCTCGTACAAACCGCCCGCCACCGTGAACCGGAGCCCCGATTCCTGCAGCATCCGCCGCCCCTCCTCCACATTGGTCCCCTGAAGCCGCACCACCATCGGCAGTTTCATCTCGATATTCTTCGCCGCCTGGATCAGCCCGGCGGATACGCGGTCGCACCGGAGAATCCCACCGAATATGTTGACGAGGATGCACTTCACGTTCGGGTCGGAGGTCAGGATGCGGAACGCCTTCTCAATCTGCTCCGCCGAGGCGCCGCCGCCAACATCCAAAAAATTCGCCGGCTCTCCTCCCGCCATCTTGATCATGTCCATCGTCGTCATCGCCAGCCCCGCGCCGTTAACCATGCAGCCGACGTTTCCGTCCAGCTTGATGTAGTTCACGGCGGCATTCTTGGCGGCGACCTCCAACGGATCCTCCTCGTCCGGGTCCCGCATTTCCCGGATCTCGGGATGGCGGTACAGCCCGTCATCGTCGAAATTGATCTTCGTGTCGAGGGCGAGCAGCCGGCCATCTTCCGTGATTGCCAGCGGGTTAATCTCCAGAAGCGAGCAGTCCTTCTCCAGAAACAGCCGATACAGGTTCCGGACGATCTCCGCAAACGGCTTGCGCTGCTCCGCCTCCAGTCCCAGAGCGGCGGAGAGCTTACGCGCCTGGAACGGACTGAACCCCACGACGGGATGGACCGCGCACCGGATGATCTTCTCCGGGGTTGTCGCCGCCACCTGCTCGATGTCCATGCCGCCCGCCTCCGAGGCCATGAACACCACGCACTCCCGGCCTTTTGAGCGGTCCACCACCAAGCTCAGGTAGAGCTCCTTCCGGATGGCGGACGCCTCCTCCACAAGAACGCTGCGCACCTTTTTTCCCTCCGGGCCCGTCTGGTGTGTCACGAGCTGCATCCCGAGGATCGACCGGGCGGCCGCAAAGGCCTCGTCCGGCGTCGCGGCCGGCTTGACGCCTCCGCCCTTTCCCCGGCCTCCCGCGTGGATCTGAGCCTTGACAACGGTTTTTCCCTGGAGCTCTGCGGCCGTCTCGCGCGCCTCTTCCGGGGTCGCGGCCGCCTTCCCGCGGGGAACCGGAATCCCGTAGCCGCGCAACAGTTCCTTTGCCTGATACTCATGAATCTTCATATCTTACCTCCAGAGGTCCGGTCCGCACTTCTTCTAAATGCAAACGGATGAACGTTGATTTGGGGGCGGAAGCCGCTCCCTATCGCGTTGCAATGTTGACCCGGGACCGCATATCCAACATTGCATATACCCTTCCGTATATCTTCCGACTTGCGGTTCTCTATCGCAACTTTTGAAACTTATCAAGCGCTCTTTGGGGACGGCGACGGTGCGACTGTCGGCTGATATCGAGGCGTCGGGGACATGTGGGGACACCTTGCCGCAAGGTGTCCCCACCAAGCCCGAAGGGATCGGAACGTCTCCCCGGAACGCACCGCAATGACGATGGATGAAGCGCAACGCAGTGTCCGGACTTTTTACGAAGCCGGCAAGAGATGATTTCGCTTGACAAACCCCTCCCGATGACGTAAGGATACGCCGCTTTTAGCAGGTATCTGTCCCCGGAGCCTTGAGGCTGTTGGGGACTTTTTTCATTATGGAATTGGAACAGGAAATGATCATGGGTCTTCAACCCGCCAGCCTTGCGGAACCGCAGGCGCCGGCTGCAGTTCTCAAGGCGGACCGCCGCCAACAGCAGGAAATCGATCAGCGCCGGACGTTCGGCATCATCAGCCACCCCGACGCGGGGAAAACGACGCTGACCGAAAAGCTCCTCCTCTTCGGCGGGGCGATCCAGCTCGCCGGCGCCGTCAAGGCCCGGAAGGCCGGACGGCACGCGATGAGCGACTGGATGGCGATCGAAAAGGAGCGGGGGATTTCCGTCACGACGTCGGTCATGAAGTTCCACTACCGGGATTTCGAGATCAACCTCCTCGACACCCCCGGCCACCAGGACTTCTCCGAGGACACCTACCGGGTCCTCACCGCCGTGGACAGCGCGCTCATGGTCATCGACAGCGGTAAAGGGGTCGAACCCCAGACGGAGAAACTCATGGAGGTCTGCCGGATGCGCAACACCCCGATCATGACCTTCATCAACAAGCTCGACCGGGACGGAATGGCGCCGATGGAGATCCTCGCCAACATCGAAGACAAGCTCCAGATCGAGTGCGCCCCGCTCTCCTGGCCGATCGGCATGGGGAAGGAGTTCAAGGGGGTTTACAACCTCTACGCCAAGTCGCTCCATCTCTTCACGCCGGGAAAGGACAGCCGGAAGGAGAAGGGAATCACGATCAACGACCTTGCCGATCCCCGTCTGGACGAGCTCCTCGGGAGCCAGGCGAAACGGCTACGGGAGGAGATCGCCCTCCTCGAGGGGGCGGCCAGCCCCTTCAACCACGAGGAGTATCTCAAGGGCAACCAGACCCCCGTTTTTTTCGGGAGCGCGATCAACAATTTCGGCGTCCGGGAACTCCTGGACGCCTTCGTGGAGATGGCCCCCGCCCCCGGCCCGCGGGCCGCAGTCACCCGGACGGTCTCCCCGCTGGAGGAAACCTTCTCCGGTTTCGTCTTCAAGATCCAGGCGAACATGGACCTCGCCCACCGCGACCGGATCGCCTTCTTCCGGATCTGCTCGGGGAAGTTCACCCGGGGGATGAAGGTGTTCCACCACCGGATCGGCCGGGAAATCGTGATCTCCAATGCGACGATTTTCATGGCCCAGGATCGGACCAACGTCGAAGAGGCCTGGCCGGGCGACATCATCGGGATCCACAATCACGGAACGATCCGGATCGGCGACACCTTCTCCGGGGGGGAGCCGCTCCAGTTCACCGGGATTCCCAATTTCGCCCCGGAGCACTTCCGGCGGGTCCGGATCAAGAATTCGCTCAAAATCAAGCAGCTCCAGAAGGGGCTCGCCCAGCTCTCCGAGGAGGGGGCGGTCCAGGTCTTCCGGCCGCTCTTCGGCAACGACTACATCCTCGGCGCCGTCGGCGTCCTCCAATTCGACGTAACGATGGCGCGCCTCAAGACCGAGTACGGCGTGGACGCCTCCTACGAGACAATCGAATACGCCGCGGCCCGCTGGATTGAATGCGACGACAAAAAGCGGTTGGCGGAATTCGAGAAGAAATGCCCGGCGAACCTCGCCTGGGACGCGGACGGACATCTGACCTACTTGGCGACGAGTGAATGGCGCCTCGGCTTCATCATGGAGGAATGGCCCGACATCGCCTTCCGCAAGACCCGCGAACACAACTGAGGCTTTCGGATGGTAATCAATGAGACGTTATCAAGAAAAAAGTTGATTTGGCAGAAAACGTATAGCACCTACAAACAAATGACTTTGAAAAGTCTTCACGTTATGAATTACTATTTGAAAGGTGCAACACAAAGCTAAGCGAGAACGGCCCAAAGTGGCACGATCCGCTTCATCGATTTGTTATTCCATTCATGTATCTTTTTGCTCCAAGTAAAGCCAGTCCATATTATAAGGGTCAATGGAACGAATCGTGTATTGAATCTTCCGGCTCGATTTGAGCGTTTGTTTCTTTTCTATTGCATAGTAATCGATCTCATACTCGACGATTCCTATCTTGGGCATCGTAGAAAGGTCGATATTCGGAATTGCATCATACCAAAAGATGGTTTCATCATTCGGATAAATAGGACCACCCATTAGTTTAAAATTCGGATTGTCTACTGTCGAACCTGAAAACGTTATACGAATACTTTTTACTTTGTAGTGAATTAGAACGCGACCCGGATTTCTAAATATTAGGCCGATTCTTACATAACCCTTTGCAGGAGGTGTAGAACCGTCGGCAGTTTTCTCAAGATGAAACGTGAACATGAAGTTTTTGAATGCAAAATAGGGACGCGATTCTAAATCAAAGGATGCCTTTGTTATTGAAGCCATCCTCCACGTCGCCACTGCAAGCCAGACAGTAGCCCCAGCCAATAAAAACGTGAGGGAGCTTAACGTCACATTCGTTTGCTCTGGAGTCATTTCAGTTCGTCTCCCTATTGCAATACAATCGATTTTTTACCTTTAAGTATTTTGTGCAAATAAAGACCAAAAGTCAAGTGGCGAAATATTGGAAAATGACAACAGCTCATAGAGAATACTGTTTGAAAGAGTTCGTTCCCTTGGAAATTATCACACACTCACTTCAGGAAGCAGCAAAGGGAAAATCCAACCACAGACACAGATTCAAGCAACTTCCAGGATCATTTCTATTTCTACGGGAATCCCATTGGGAAGCGCCTGCATCCCCACCGCCGAACGGGCGTGCTTCCCGATCTCCCCAAAGACTTCCACCAGGAGATCCGAACACCCGTTGATCACCTTGGGCTGGTCTTTGAAATCCTCTGTGCAGTGGACCATTCCTAGCAGCTTCACTACCCGCTTGACCTTGTCCAAGCTCCCCATCTCAGCCTTGACGGTAGCCAGGCAGTTAAGTCCCACATTGCGGGCCACCTGGTATCCTTCTTCGACGGTAAGTTCCCTTCCAATCTTTCCCGCCATCTTGATCTTCCCGTCGTTGTAAGGGCCATGCCCGGAAATGAAAAGGAAATTTCCAACCAACACCGCGCGAACATAGTTGGCTACGGGCTGGGGAGGTGTGGGGAGGATGATTTCCATGTCCTTCAGCTTCTTTTCGGCACTCATCGGATACTCCTATGATCTAATTGATTCGAGGTCATGTAGAAATACGGTACGCGCATGTTCAGGGCAACGCCTTCCATTGTTTCCGCCGTTTCCAGCTTCGCGGGAAAGAGACGCAAGACCATCCATCACGTTTCCGTAAACCCCTCTCAGAACGGCTCACCAATATCATGATCAGCGAAAAAACAACATCATTGATAACCAATCGAAATCAAGAATTTCGTCGAGGTTTGCATTTTGTGTAGTACAGGAAGACACAAACACCCGCTATCATCCGAAAAATCACCCGCCCAAAATTGCATGTTTCAACCAGATATACATAATAACACCAATAGTCCAGTGAATGGCTTTTCTTATCACCGGTTTGCAAACCACATATTCTCTCATGGGCCAGAAGACACAGGGCGAATATTTTTCGTTGCTGTAGGTATAAAAGGCCTGACCTACCTAGCCTCGGCGGCATAGGGATCGAGAAGATAGACTATGCCCGAAATCTGGAGAAGTGCAGGTTTTCAGTCGATCATCATGCCGCCCCGGTATTCCACGACCACGACGATAATCTCTTCGAACGGCAGCTTTTCCGACACGCCGGTGATCTCCTCGGCGATCCCCATCCATGGTCCGGAAAACAGTCTTGCTTTCGTACTTGACATTTACTATGAATATACGATAAGTACGCTTCCATGATATCAAGACCCTTCTGGCTCAACCGCATCGAAAACGCCTGGCGGGAAGCGCCGATCTGCTGGCTCGCCGGGGTGCGGCGCGTGGGGAAAACCACATTGGCAAAGAGTCTCGGCGAGGAGCGGATGGTCTATGTCAACTGCGATCTTCCGGTCACACGCGACAGGATTGTTGATCCCGAGCTTTTCTACCGCAATTGCACCCGTCCTGTGGTCGTCTTCGACGAGGTGCATCAGTTGCAAGACCCGAGCATGGTTCTGAAAATTGGGGCCGATCTGTTTCCCCATTTGAAAATCATGGCCACGGGTTCGTCCACCCTTGCCGCAAGCCGAAAATTCCAGGATACGCTGACGGGAAGAAAGCGTCTCGTCCGTCTTCCCCCGGTCCTCTGGGACGAGCTCGACGCCTTCGACAAAACGCCGCTTCTCAAGAGACTCTACCACGGCGGCCTACCCCAGACCCTGCTATCCGAAACCAAGGAACCCGGCTTCTACCGGGAATGGATCGATTCGTTTTTCGCTCGCGATATCCAGAGGCTTTTCGCCTTCCGCAATCCGGACAAGTTTACCCTGTTTTTCGAGTACCTCATGCGACAGAGCGGCGGCCAGATGGAGACGACCAAGGCTGCGAGCTCCCTCGGAATCAGCCGGCCGACCGTGGAAAACCATATGAGGGCGCTGGAGATCACCCACGCCGTGACACTGGTTCGCCCCTTTTTTGGCGGCGGCAGCAAGGAGATCGTCCGAATGCCCAAGGTTTATGGGTTCGACACGGGTTTTGTCGGTTTCTGCCGGGGATGGGAGCCGCTGAGACCGGATGATTACGGAATCCTCTGGGAACACCTTGTCCTGGAATATCTGCAGGCGCATCTTCCCGACCGGACGATTCAGTATTGGCGAGACGCCGACGGCCGAGAGATCGATTTCATCCTGGTGCGGAAACGCGATGAGGTCGACGCCATCGAATGCAAATGGAGTCCGGATCATTTCAATGCCGATGCCCTGAAAATATTCCGGGGCTTCTACGGCCGGGGTGTAAACTATCTCGTCTGCCCCGTTCCAGCGCCCGGTTACCGGAAGCGGATTTCAGGGATGGAGATCCGGGTCTGCAATCCGGATGGGTTGTTGGGCTGAAGGCAAAATGATATCATTCGGTTCATGGAAAGATCGCGTCAAGGCCCTGAAACGGGAGACATTCACCCTCTACCTGGCCTGCCGCCACCCTCGCGTCCCCTGGTACGCAAAGCTCCTCGCCTTCTTTGTCGTCGGCTACGCCCTCTCCCCAATCGATCTTATCCCGGACTTCATACCGGTTATCGGATACCTGGACGACCTGATCCTCATCCCGCTGGGGCTCATGCTCGTGATCCGGATGATTCCCGCGGATGTTCTCTTGGAATGCAGGCAAAAGTCAGAAGAGATCGTAGATAGGGTGACTTGGGCGGGGAAGATCGCGGCCGTTGTGATCGTCACAATCTGGATCCTCGCGGTGGCGCTCATCGTCCACCTGATCCTCCGGGCGGCGGATTGATGCAGCGGCGTCCATCGTCCACTACGCGATGGGGATCGAATAGCCCATCTTCCGGAACGCCTCCTTGGCGACCCCGAAGAAATCCTCGATGTCCTTGCGGGTGATGACGCCAAGGTTGCACAGCCGGAAAGTTTCCAGCCCGAACATCTTGCCCGGATAGATGGTGAAGCCCCGCTCGTAGCAGTAGTCATGCAGCTTGAAGAAATCGAACTTGCCGTCCTTGGGGGCCTTGATGGTGACAACGAGCTTGCTCTGGATCTCCTTTTCGATGACGGATTCCAGCCCGATCTCCTGCATGCCTTTGTGAACGGCTTCCCAGCACTGGCTCAGCCGCTCGTAACGGGGCATCTCCCCCTCCTGCCAGTATTCCCGGATGGCCTGATGCAAGGCGTAGATGGTCTGGACCGGCGGGGTGAAGTGCATTTCGCCCACCCGCTCAAAAAAATCATACTGCATGAAGAGGTTGCAGTAGTAGGACCGGGTGGGATAGGTCTTGGACTTGACGATCTCGTCGATCCTGCCCACCGTCCAGGAGACGCCGGTCATGGCCGCCAGGCCCTTCTGGGCCGAGGACATACAGAAGTCGATGTTTTCCTTTTCCAGGTCGATCGGAAGCAGCCCGTAGGTCGAGATCGTGTCGGCGATGAACACGCAGCCGTGATCTTGGGCCATCTTCCCGATCTCCCGGATCGGGTTGAGCACCCCGGTGCCGGTTTCATGATGGGTGGTGGCCACCACCGCGATGTCCCGGTCCCTGTCCAGAGCTTGCCCCACGGCCTTCAGGTCGGGCAGTCCGGTGGAGGGGAACTTCAGGTCCACGCAAGGGATATGGTAGTGCTGGGCGATCTCCACCATCCGGGCGGAATAGGACCCGTTGTTGACCACGCAGATCTTCTTGTTTTCGGGCACCAGGGAATTGACGAGCACATCCTGGACCACCGTCCCGGAGCCGGAAAAGAGCACGGCCGTGTGCTTCTTCGGATCGCCGTGAACCACCTTGACCAGCTCGCGGCGAATCTCATCCATGATGTCCACGAATTCCTTTTCCCGCGGGCAGATGTCCGGCACCACCTGGGCATACTTCACCGTGTCGGTGGTGGTGGCCGGCCCCGGGTTCAAGAGCACGTTGCGTTTGACTGATTTAACGACTTCCATGATATTAATCTCCTTTTTGTAGATTTAGAGGCTTAAAAAAGTTCGCTGACCGCAGGCGAGGCGGAGTGACCGCTAAACACTCCGACCCGCCGGAAGACTCACTCTCCAGCTTGCCCACTTTCTTGATCCCCGAATTCTTGATGGGGTCTCCGATAGGGAGATGTATAATCAAACGGACTTGTCTGTCAAGGGACAAAAGGCCAACCAATGCCATCTCCCCCTCAATCCCCTCCCGCAATGGACGGCGTTTCTGCCGCAATGATTGTCGTTGTTTGACGCGGAGACAAAGAAAAAATCCGGCGAAGAAACGCCTCCGCCGGGCAAAATCCGGCTTCCCGCGGTGCGATCACCGGGCGGAGCTTACGCCCACTTCTCCTCACGGTAGTGGGCCATCCGGGTCTGGGCGTCGAGATCCCGCTTCCGCAGGCGGATGCTCCCCGGGGTTACCTCGACGAGTTCGTCCTCGGCGATGAATTCGATGCACTGGTCGAGCGACATGGGCCGCGCCGGGCGGAGGATCACCGTCTGGTCCGAGGTGGAGCTTCGCATGTTCGTGAGCTTCTTCTCCTTGACGATGTTCACGTTCATGTCGATGGAGCGGTTCCGCTCCCCGACGATCATCCCGCCGTACACC
>Ga0172375_10010593_pt1 | contig 11932 bp, 12 predicted proteins | sample LakKiv1m_FD_114537 | JGI IMG/M metagenome (GOLD analysis project Ga0172375, IMG submission 114537) | Freshwater microbial communities from Kabuno Bay, South-Kivu, Congo - kab_092012_11.1m | ecosystem: Environmental > Aquatic > Freshwater > Lake | place: Democratic Republic of the Congo... | reverse complement strand
CATCGGCTGGCAGGGTTGCGTGGCGCTGTAGTTGCACACGGACGGATCGTCCAGCGGATCGTTGCCTGCGTTTGGGTTGCTTCCGTCGCTGAGGTAGAAGTTCTGGGTCTCGTATGCCATGGACGAGGAGGTATCCACGACCAGCACCATGTCAATCGAGGCGGCCTCGCCGACCGAGGAGGCCCGGATCGTCGTCTCGCGGATGCCGATCACCGGCAGGAAACCAAAATTGACGTGTCGTGAGGCTGTCACGCGCACCAACTTGCGCCTCGGTTCTGTGCAAAGGGTCAGGTCCACACGATCCGGGAGCGGGGTGGGAGGGTTGTTCGGATCGAAGTATGGATCCCCTCCATCGCAGGTGTCGATCAGAACTTCAAAGACGTCCGACTGGTTCAATTGCAGGAACTGGGTTGCCGAGTCGACCAGTTCGTCGATAACATAGTTTTTGCGGTATTGCAACGCGGCAGAGACCGAGGCCGCGTCGATGGCGCGTTTCAGGCGCGCGTTTTCGATGAACAGGATGCCGCCGTCCACCATCAGCCCCACCAGCGCGATCAACCCAACGATTGCAAATGCGACCAGGATGATGACCTGTCCGCGTTCCGTGTTCTTCTTATGCAGGATTCTTTGGAACATTTTCACAATCTCCTCCGGCGGTTAGGGCGGTTCCGCGGCAACGAGCGGCATCATCGAGTAGGCATACAACACGGTTGGGTTTGGCAGGAACGGGGCCAGCCAGGGAATGGCGAGATTCTGGTGGTAGTTATAGAATACTTCCACCAGGACGATGCCCGTGTTCGGGGTTCCGCCAATCAAATGGCTTGCAATTTCAGCCCTTGAAAAGCGGGAAGGGATGGCATGGTATCCGGGAATGTGAAAACCGCCATCGCTTGGGTAGGCCACAATACTCCCGGCGCTGGGTCCGCTCACGGCAAAGACGGTTACGATGATATCGTCCGTTGCCGGGTTGAGGATGATCTTGCGGGTCGTGTCCAGCGGGTCCGACGGTTCCAATTCCTCGAGGATCAGGTTCGCGGCGCCGTGAAAAAAGTCGGTCAATGTGCTGAAGCAATCCGCGTCCGTGCTGTCCGGGTTTCCGGTCTTTGTATCGTTCGGACAAAGGGCGGTATCGGTGCAGGTGCAGTCCTGGGGGAGCAGGTCATGCCCGTCTTCGAAGGGGGTGCTGTTGGCGTAGAAACGCGCCGAGTTGCGGGTGGCGTCCAACAACGAAAGATAGTAATTCAGCATAAAGCCAAATTCCACCAGCCCGGCAAACAGGAGGATAATCACCGGCAGGGTGATGGCAAACTCCACCATGCTCTGGCCCGGGGATTTGCGCGCCTTTCGATTCCTTCCATGACTGGAATCCGATTTTTGAAGAAAGTTCTTAATCATAATAATTTTCTTTCACCATGATCCTGATGATTCCATAAGGATACGCACACAAATCTCCTGCAAATTTATTTCTCTTTGCAGGATGGGCTTCCCTGAATTCTTTGATTATCGATGACGTTCCACGCCGTTCGCAGTCTTGCCTGGAAACAGTCCCGGATCGTTGGGAACCCGCAGGACATTCTGCGCAGGGCGGGTTATTAACTCTATTGTGAGTGCCAGCTCCTTCAAAAATCAATCAGACAAAGGTACCAGGCGGGCTTGTGGATGGAATCAGCCCTTTACTATTGTGAACAATTATAATCCAGAGTGAAAGAGGGGGAATTCAGTGTAAGCATCCTGTAATGTTATCAGTTTTGAAAGATTTTTTTCTCAGAATTCTCTGGCGTGTAAGTGCCGTTGGCCCCTCTGTTTCCTTGGGGAGATTGCTGCGCCCCGCCGCGCTTCGGGGGCTGGGGCGCGCGCTACTGGCTGAGCAGAACCTCCGGCATTTTGTAGGAATCATAGTTTTCATCATCCTCGTAAGTGATCCTGACGTCGTCGCGCCCATCCACTTCGATGTAATACCCGATGATCTGGCTGTGGAATCCGCTTCGCGATTCCATGCCATTTATGCGGATATCCGCAGAGGGCGCCAGGATCGTGCCGGTGAACCCGGAGTCGGCGTTTCCGTTCAGGGCGAGGATGCCGTGGTTGTCGAGCGGCATGTAGATCAGCAGTCCCCTGGCCGGGCCGCGTTTGGGGGCGCTCAACTGGATTTCCGCATCGCCGCTGAAGCGCACGCTTCCCTGCTCGATGACCAGCACGACGCCATTGCCGATCAACCGTTGTCCTCCGCCGATCACCACGTCGCCGCGGATGCAATAGATGCCGGCGTCCAGTTCGTGCACGCCTTCGGGCGGAAAATCATCATCCCAGTTGCCGGGCGACATGATCATGGTGTATTCGTCCACGGCGGCGATATTGCTCCCGCACCCGATTTTGGGCATCTGGAAAGCCGGCGGGTAGGATATTGGGATGCCGCCTGTCTGCGGGGGATAGGGAGTGATGAGTTGCGGTTTTTGGATGGATGCGCCGCCGACAATGGTGAACGGACTGTCGTCGAGGATCCGCACGCTCCCGCTTCCAAAGGAGATGAAGGCGCAACTGGGATTGTCCGAGTTGACGAAGACCCCGCCTCCCTCCAGGCTGACGGTGGCTTCACTGTGGATCCAGAACGACTTATGCACGTCACACTGGCTGTGAGGCGCAAGGCTGACGAGCGCGTACCCGTCGAACATTTCCCCGAAGACGGCCGGCTTGGACTGTGAAATTGCCTCCGCCCGGATGGTCAATTCCCTGATGCCAAGCACAGGCGCAAAGTAGGTGGCGAGGTGGGAGGTGACGATCACCTGGATGTATTCCGGGTTGTCTGCGTAGGGGCCGTCCATCGGCGGGGTGTTTAGTTCGACGGTATTGGTCGCGCCGTTGTTGTCATACCCGTTGGTTGTGGCGCTTTCAATGGCCGCCGCGCGCCAGTCGCCGCCTTCGATGCGGGTGATGGCGGCGGTCAACGCGGCCGCGTCCGCGGCGGTCTGCGCCTTGCGATAATCCTGGTAGGCGTTTCCACCGTCAATGGCGAGGGCGGTCATGCCGATCAGGCCAATGATCGCGAAAACGATAATGATCAGCGCCTGTCCGCGCTCGCCCGGTTCAAAATGGTGTCTTCCGTGCATCTGGTTTATGGACATGGGGGCTGTAATATCACGTTTGTGGCGGTTGCCGTCAGCCGGATGGAATCGGAGCCGATGATCTGCTCGGAGAATGGAATCAGAACCGGGTAATTGTAGGATACGCTGACCTGTACCTCGTTCGACCCACCGGCGGTGGTTCCCTGGCAATTGTCCCCGATCATCCTGATCGTAACCTTTACCAGCGAATCATTCTTCAAATCCACCGGCGTATAAAAAGGGGACTCCGGATCCTGCGGCGTGATACTGCGGGCGCGCTTTTCGATCTCGACCCGGTTGTGCGGGTCCATGGAGCCGTACAGTGCGCCCTCCTGGGCCGCATCCCTCAGGACGACGTATGAATAGATCGCCATGGCAAAATCCACTGTGCCGATCAACAACAACAGGATGACCGGCAGGCTGATCGCCAGTTCGACCAGGCTTTGTCCGCCTTCATGATGGCGGGGCCTGGAAGCCTTCTTTAAAGGCCTCCAAAGTGAATGACTCTGTGAAGAATGTCCGAAGTGTCCCTGCATCAAGACTCTGCTAATGACTTGAGTCAATCGGGTAATTGACGCAGCCCGGAGTCGAAATGTTAATCAAGATTCTCTCGGTTCCATCCGGGTTGTCATAGGTCTGGTGGAACCTGAACCGGATCTTCGACACGCCCGGAGGGATGGTTGGGTGAAAGTCGGTCAGATAGACGGAAGGCGCGTAGACATTCCCATCCCATGAGATTAGATCGAGGCTGGCCTGCCGCAGGTGCAGGGTCAGGTCGGTTCCGGTTTGATGGCCTGTATCGTGATTCCATTCCAGGTAGATTTGCGCGGTCGTCAAAGTATGCCCGCTGTTGTTGATGATTTCCATTTCCATGGTTTCTTCGTCGTAGACGAGCGGGCCGTGCGAAACGCCGGTCAAACCGGTGCAGTTGATCTGCGTCGGTGTGACGGTGGCCGTGTTTGTCGGAGTGTAAGTCTGCGTGGGTGTGGATGTCAGTGTCGGCGGGAGGGGACTCGGCGGTGTGTAATTGGGCGGCACCCGGGTGTCCGTTGCAAAGATGACCGGCGGGATGGTGTTGAGCGGTGTGTAGGTGATCGACAGGGTTGAAGCCGCGAAGAGGGTTGATGTGGATGTAATTAAAGGCGTGATCAATGCGGGCGGCGGGGTGTTCGATGGGGTGCTGGTCTCTGCCGCAAACCCGGTCGGCACGGATGAGCCGAGGATGGGGATCGAGATGAGGAAGGTGCGGGCGCTGGCGGAAACGATCTCGAATGGATCGAGCGGGAGAATGGGTAGAATTGGCTCGTATGCGGTGGAAACCTGCACGATGATGCGGTCTCCGTTTCGCACATCGTTGACGGGGATGGGGCAACTGTCCGTGTTGGGGCTGGGATCGATATCGCCGATCGGGATTTGTTCCCCGTCTGCGTTCACGCCGCGGTCGTACGTGATGTTGATCTCGTCGAATTCGCTGATGAAGGCCGACTGGCCTGCCGTCTCGCGAATGCCATCGCAGTCCTGAAAATTCGGGACGCCGCTGTCGTTTTCGCCGGACGCCGCGCCGTAGCGGGCCGCCGAACGGGAGGCGTTGCTGACCGACGAATAAATAAAGACGAGGCGCGATACTTCGATGATGCCGTAAAGGAGCGCCAGCAGGATGGGCATGACCAGCATGAATTCAACCATGGCCTGCGCGCGGTTTTTTCGGGATTGCCTGTCGAAGGGTCTTTTGATTCGATCCATGGTTTTACGAGTAATTCTAACCGGGAAGCAGCGCGGCGATTGATTTGGGAAAATAGACGATCAGGAACGCGCTGATGACGAAGTAGGGGCCGTAGGGAATGAAAACCATCAGGGCGTTTTGTGTGTACCTGCGCGTGATGACGAACCACAGGATGAGCAGGACACTGACGACGCCCCCAAGCAGGACGCCGATCAGCAGGCCGAACCAGATCAGCGGCCAGCCGAGAATGAGACCGAGAATGCCGGCCAGGATCACATCGCCCGCGCCAAGCGCCTCCTCCTCGTCCGTCTCCTGCCCTGCGGCTCGAAGCCTGCGCGCCCGGAAACGTGAAAATAACACGCCGAGATAATATAACGCCAGCATGATCAGGAAGCCGCCGAGTCCACCCCAAAGCGTGGGGACAAGCCCGTGGTTCAGCCAGCCCGCCCCAAGTCCGAGCAGGGAACCGGCGATGCTGGTCGGGTGCAGGATCAGGCGGTGCTCCATGTCAATGATGAAGACGACGGCAAAATACGCGATCAGCAGCATCGCAATTGCATATCCCAGGCGTGCGGGCGGGTTGGTCCATTCGTAAATGCTGAATGCCGCCAGGATCAATAGTAAAAAGGGCGTTCGAAATCCCCGTCCCCTGCCGCATTGACGGCAGGATTTCAAAGCGAGAGTATCTGCCAGGCTGGTTTCATGGCCGCAATGATTGCACACGGGATGGCTGAGGCGGCGGGTGCGCGGCAGCACATCCGCGAGATAATTGGCCAGGTAGCCGGCCAGCAACCCGACAAGAAGCGGGATGATTAGCGTGATACTCATGAATTCATTATACCAAAGCGTAAATCCGCAGAAACTGTGCAAGTATCCTGTAATGTTCTTGGCGATTTTTTGAAACTGCCTTACAATCCTGATAATTTCCACAGGAGTCGAACATGGAAGAATTTGTCATTGAAGGCGGGGTTCCCTTGAAAGGGACGGTGACCCCGGCAGGAAATAAGAACGCGGCCCTGCCTCTTTTGGCGGCCTGCCTGCTGACCGAGGAGCCGGTCGTGTTGCATAACGTTCCGCAAATCCGCGATGTCCAGGCCATGCGCCGCCTGATCGAAACCCTCGGCGCGCGGGTGGATGAATTGGATTCAAATTCATGGCGGGTGACCACGCGCGAACTTACCCCGTCCCATCTCGACCCGGACCTGTGCCGCCGCATCCGGGCTTCGATCCTGATCGCCGGGCCGGTGGTAGCGCGGGCCGGTTCCCTGCGCCTGCCGCCTCCCGGCGGGGACGTGATTGGCCGCCGCAGGTTCGATACGCATATCCTGGCATTGAACGCACTTGGCGTGAACGTGACCTATGACCGCGTGTTCGATATGCAGGCAGGGAATCTGCGCGGGGCGGACATCCTGCTCGATGAGGCCAGTGTGACGGCCACGGAAAATGCGGTGATGGCCGCAGTTTTGGCGAAAGGCGGCAGCATCATTCGCAACGCCGCCTCCGAGCCGCACGTGCAGGAATTGTGCGATTTTCTGAACATGCTGGGCGCTCAAATCGAAGGCATCGGCTCGAACACCCTGCACATCCAGGGTGTGCCGCGCCTGAAAGGCGGGGAATTTACCATCGGTTCAGACCTGCTCGAGGTGATCAGTTATGTGGGCGCGGCTGTGGTAACGCACGGCGAGATTCGCGTCCGCAATGCGGGTGTGCAACACCTGGAGATGATCAAGCAGGTCTTTCAGCGATTGGGCGTTCACTGGGAGGTGGAAGGTGAAGACTTGTTTGTTCCCGCCGATCAATCCCTTGTCATCGTCCCCGATGTGGATGGCGCGCTGCCGGAGATCAAGACGAATGTCTGGCCTGCCTTTCCCACCGACCTGACCAGCATTGCGATCACCGTTGCCACGCAATCCACCGGTTCCGTCCTGTTTCATGATTGGATGTTCTCCGGCCGCATGTACTTTACGGATAAATTGGTGGGGATGGGCGCGCGCATCATCCTTTGCGATCCATATCGCTGCATGGTTCAAGGTCCCACGCCGTTTTACGCCGAGAGAGTCGAAAGCCCCGATATCCGCGCCGGCATGGCCTTGCTGCTTGCCGCCCTGGCCGCCGAAGGGACATCCAAGATCCGCAATATCGTCCAGATCGAACGCGGTTACGAAAAGGTGGACGAAAAACTGCGCGCCCTGGGCGCAAGGATCGAACGCGCCAGCGAGTAGGCGTCCTATTTTACGATACGCACAGGAAGGAAAAAAGCAACCCACCCCACATCCGGGGGTGAGTTGCTTTTTGGTTATTCCAGCAGGCTTTGCCGTTTTCGTAAACCTGCGGGACGGTGTCTGATGTGGTTAGGGTCCCTTGAAACCGATGCTGTCGCGGTTGATGATTAATCTGAACAGGTCGTCGCCCCCGCCCACCGGCACTTCCCAGGAACCTTCCGAGGTGCTGTGGCTGCCGTCCTTGTAATCTATCCAGGCATATCCCCACCAAAAGCCCGTCGGTAAATTGACGATTGGCTTGTCATTTTTTCCAATATTCAAGACAGTTAATGTCCCGCATTGTCCAAATGCATTCTTTTGGTATAAATTCAAGGACAGGGAAAAGACCGTGCCGCCGGAAATATTCTCGACACGCGCCCTTCTTGTTTTTCCAGCCTGGCCCATATCCAGCGGATGCAGGCAGGAATCCGGGTCGGACGGCTGTGTGGCGGTGGGTGGGATTGCAAAGGATGTTGTCGGGGTAAATAGAAGGGCCGGTTGCGTGAACGTGGGCAGGGGAGTCGGACTGGGTATCTCTGTGGGAGGCGGCAGGGTTGCCGTTGGGATTGCCTGCTGGGTCGCGGCAACCATGGTCCATGCCGCGGCAACTGCTGTCCCTTGTACGTCCGCGGCGCTCATGGTGGGCTCGGCAGGCTCCCCGCCGCAGGCCGTCAACAGGACGGCCAGGGCGAGAAGGACAGGTAGGATTCGTTTCAACATATTACTCTCCATTTCTTTTCCTTGGAGCGATCTCCAATTTGGATTTCTTGCTCACGTTTTACGCAGCCCCATGCTTTACCTTTTGCTTTTTGATGCATGGGGTGCGGCCTTCATAAAGTGCGTTATTTATTCTTGACTTCGATTCTATCTTTAAAGATCCTGATCGTAACTTCGCCGGATTTGTCCAACCCGAATTTGCCTTCCATTTTCCTTCCGCCGACCCAGGCGACATAAATGTAATTGCCCGCCGGGGCCTTTGCTTCAACGGTACCTTGAACCGGGTACTCGATGATTGTGACATAGCCTTCTTTTGTGGTGCATTGCAGGGAAATGTAGGCTTCCACTTTTGACTTGTTGACCAGCGTCACCTTGCCGAATGGCAGGTTGGGCGGCATTGTGCCATAGTGTTGGGGATGCAAAGTCTCGGTTGGCGTCAATCCGTAGAATGGATTGGGCGTCGTGCTTGGGGTGGAAGTCGCCAGGGTGCCGGTGGGAGTCAGGGACGGTGTGACCGGCGCAGTTCCCGTTCCCAGGGTTGCGGTCAGCGTCAAAAAGACCGGGTTGACCGTTTCCGTCGAGGTTGCGGTGGGCGGCAGGGTATTTGTTACGGAGGGAGTGGCAATCACCGGGGTGTTGCTGGGAGCCACTGTCGGGGTCGGCAAGGCCTGCAGTGTCGCCTGCGCCAATACGGCGGACGTGGCTTGCATGTCCGCTGTCGGCGCAGGGCTTGCCGGTGGCTGTAAAAACCCGGGCATGCACGCGCTTAGCGTCATACTCAAGCCAAGGAGAAACGCGAACGTTTTTTTCATTGCCCGACTCCTTCCCAGGATCGTGTTAATTCTGGTTGACCACTTCCATGAACTGGGTGACCACTTCGCGCAACATTCGTTCCGGAAGGGCCCCGACCTGGCGGTGCACGACTTTTCCGCCAGCCACGAACAGCAGGGTGGGAATCCCCTGAATGCCAAACTTCGTCATCCACTCCGAATGTTCGTCTGTATTTACCTTGGCGACCAGCAATTTGCCTTCCTGTTCATGCGCCAGTTTCTCGAGCGTCGGCGCGATCATTTTGCAGGGATTACACCATGGCGCCCAAAAATCCACAATCACCGGAATGGGTGACTGCATCACGGTTTTTTCGAAAGCCTCATCAGTGATGTGAATGGGTTCTGCGGACATATTTCCATTATACCTTTCTTCAAACTTTCTCTTGATTTTGTTTTACGAGACAAGCGAGTATAACATAAAATCATAAGCGCCCCCGTGATATAATCGCGGCTCATGGTTGATCTATTATCGCGCTGGCGGGATGGTCTTTCCAAAACCAGCAAGGCAACATTCGGACAAATCGCCAGCCTGCTCGGCGTTTCGGAAATCAAAGCGGAGACGTGGGATGACCTCGAAGCCCTTTTGATCCAATCCGATATTGGACTCGAAACAACCGCCTCCATTTTGGACGAACTCAAGCGCATCACGCGCGAGCGGGGGCTGACGCGCGCCGATGAACTGAACGCGGCGCTTCGGGGTGAACTTCGGAAACGCCTCGATGCGCCGTCTCCGCTGGCGTTTCAGGATCATCCCACTGTGATCCTGGTTGTGGGTGTGAACGGTTCCGGCAAGACCACCACCCTTGCAAAATTATCCGCCCGTTTTCAGACCGAGGGGAAGTCCATTCTATTGGGCGCGGCGGACACGTTCCGCGCCGCAGCGGTGGACCAACTCCAGGTTTGGGGGGACAGGTTGAAGGTCGAAGTGATCAGCGGCGCTCCCGAAAGCGATCCCGGTGCGGTGGCGTTCAATACCGTCCAGGCGGGAGTTGCCCGCGGCGTGGATGTCATCATGATCGACACCGCAGGAAGATTGCATACGCGCTTCAACCTAATGGAGGAATTGAAAAAGGTGAATCGTGTTGTGGGCAAGGCGCTGCCTGGCGCTCCTCACCAGGTCTGGCTGGTGTTGGATGCAACCACCGGGCAGAATGCCCTGCAACAGGCGCGTTCATTTAAGGAGGCGGTCCATGTGACGGGAGTGATCCTCTCGAAACTTGACTCGTCTGCCCGCGGCGGGATGGCTTTCGCGATCCAAAAAGAACTGGGACTGCCGATCCTGTTTGCGGGGTTGGGCGAAAAGCCCGAGGATATGACGCCATTCGACCCCGATTCATTCGTCGAAGGGATTTTATCTTAACAACTGATGTTACGCACCGTCCCGAAGGTTTGGGCAGAAAGCAAGCCTAAATTACGGGAACCTTCGGGACGTTCTGCGTAAGGTTAGTTAACAATTACGGAGGACCTCATGCAAGATCTGCTCGACCGGTTGCAGGCCGCCAACGACCTGACTCAGCAACTCCTGGTGCGTCTTTGACTTCGCGGGTAAAGAGACTCAACTTTCCCTTCTCGAAAAAGAAATCGAACGACCTGAATTCTGGAACGATTCCACAGCCGCCCAGCGCACGATGAAGACCGTGTCTGGTTTGCGCGAGGATGTCGAATCGTGGCGCGCGTTCACTCAGCATTTACATGACCTGCTCGAACTCGCGCGCCTGGACGACGAGTCCCTGCGCGCCGAACTGGATGCCGAGATCAAAAAACTTGAAGTGGATCTCGAAACACGCTCCTTCACCGCCATGCTGTCCGGGCCTTACGATCATGACGATGCCATCCTGGCGATTCATGCCGGGGCGGGTGGAACGGATTCGCAGGATTGGGCGGAGATGCTTCAGCGTATGTACCTGCGCTGGGCGGAACGCCGCGGTTTTCAGGCCGAGATCCTCGACTTGACTCCAGGAGAAGAGGCTGGCATCAAAAGTGTCACCATCGCCGTGGGTGGACGTTATGCATTCGGCTATCTTCGCTCTGAAAAGGGCGTGCATCGGCTTGTGCGGCTTTCGCCGTTCGACGCCGCCCACCGTCGTCATACTTCCTTTGCCCTGATCGAGGTGTTGCCGCAGGTCAGTATGGATGATGCGGATATCGAGATCAATCCCGGCGATATCAAGATGGATGTGTTTCGTTCTTCCGGCGCGGGCGGGCAAAATGTGCAAAAGAACTCGACTGCGGTTCGCGTCACCCACATCCCAAGCGGAATTGTGGTGACGTGCCAGAACGAACGCTCCCAAACCCAGAACCGTGAATTTGCCATGAAGATTTTGCGGGCGCGCCTTTTGGAATTGAAGCAGGCCGAAAAGGAGGAAGAACGCGCCATCCTGCGCGGCGAGTACACCAAGGCCGAGTGGGGGAGCCAGATCCGTTCCTATGTTTTACATCCCTACCAGATGGTCAAGGATCATCGCACGGATCACGAGACCGGCAACACCCAATCCGTGCTGGATGGCGGCCTGGACGAGTTCATGGAAGCCTTTTTGCAGAGCGCTTCCAGCCAGGGTTAACACAATGATGAAGAAAATCATGCAAAAGATATTCTCGCGTGAGAACCTGCTGGCGCTGCTCCTGTGCCTCATCCTGATCGCGTTGACTATTTTCACCGCCGATACGACTCCGACGTGGATCTATCAGGGATTTTAGATGACAGTTCTTCAGATCGGAATCCTTGCGCTGACCGCCCTCGTGATTGGCCGGTTGAAGAAAGGCCGAGAACTGGCTTTGCTGGCAGTCAATGTGCTGGTCATTTACTGGCTTCAGCCGCCACAGCAATTTGTCAGCCTTGCCTACTGGCTTCCCACTGCCACAGTTGCCTTGACCGTCTTGACCTGGGCTTTGGTTTCCGTTCCCGAAGCGCGCAACTGGGCGCAGAACTGGCCTGCGGCGCTTGTCATCGCCGCCGTGATCCTGCTCGTGGATTTGAATCAGTTTTTCGGATTCGATAAGTTTTACATGACGACCACACCGCGTGTGTGGATGGCGCTCCTTGCCCTGGGGGGGATTCTGTTGCTGACCCTGGCTTTGCAGAAACTGCCAAAGAGGGGATTTGCTCTGGGCGCTTCGATGACCGGGGTGATCGTACTCTTTATATATCTGAAGGCCCCCGTTCTCGTCAACAAGTCTTTTGAGTTCATTCATTCCCTGCGCGGCCAGGAATCCGCAGGCTCAGCCCACATGATCGCGTGGCTGGGTTTTTCCTATGTTGCCTTTCGTTTGCTGCATACCCTCCGGGATTATCAAACAAAT
>Ga0172375_10010592_pt1 | contig 11933 bp, 14 predicted proteins | sample LakKiv1m_FD_114537 | JGI IMG/M metagenome (GOLD analysis project Ga0172375, IMG submission 114537) | Freshwater microbial communities from Kabuno Bay, South-Kivu, Congo - kab_092012_11.1m | ecosystem: Environmental > Aquatic > Freshwater > Lake | place: Democratic Republic of the Congo... | reverse complement strand
TCATCTGTTATTCCCTTAGACTTACGCGGTCGCGGGTAATCAGACGAACCAAAATTCCAAGAACGGCCCAACCGCTTGCTACTGCAACCGGATTAGCCGAAATCCACTCTGCAACGGGTGGATAAAGCAGCGCGCTGGCTGCCATTACGAAGTTCAGAACAATGGTTTTAGATTGCCAAGGCTTCTTTGCGGGTTCCATTTTACTCTCCTTTTTTAAAACTATTTATAAAGCTCTCGCGCTCGTCAAGTTTTTTATGGTTCCGGTACTCTTGTATCAGCGCACTGACACGATCGAAATACAAGGCTTGTTCTACTTGAAAGTCTTGATCCGTCATTCCCTTGTTTATTACCAACTTGATGGCTTTTTCGAGTCGGTTGACCGCTTTGGTCCAGGCGTTATCGTTGAAGTCATCGGCCCACTGGTAAAACCCCCCAATGTAGTTTGAGTGGAGTTCCCTTTCAATCCTGTTAATGGATTCACTGAACGAGAGCCAACGAAATTCGCTTTGTTCCGGCATAATAGTGGTCCTTCTTGGTATGCAACGCCATCATAACTTTTCAAAACTATTCTAGTGCCGACTGCAACCCCGCGCCTTCTCATCTTTGCAATCAGAATCTCTCTGTCATTTGGTTCCGCAATTTCTTTGTCTACAATCTCTTGGGATGGCCGATTAAACAGCATGACGTTCTGCGCCTCTTGAACGCTTGTGCTGGACCCCTTGATGTCGAACTCAGACTCGACTCTGCCGTTCATTGTTTTCTTTGGGTGCATTACCATCACGACGTGAACCGGCGACTGTTTGCAGTAAATAATCAGCTCATGAATCACTCGATCCATCTCAACGATTGCGTTCTCGTGTGAAGTCACTTCCATGAAAAAGTTGAGATTGTCGATGAACGCAACTTTAACCCCATGTGTTTTCACCATGTAGTCAAGGTCATGGAGAAGCTGGCTAATGCTGAATCTGTTCTCGTATAGAGAAAGATACAGTCTGGCTTTTTTAAGCCGGTCGATCTCCAGCTCAGTTAGGTACTTTTTAACCTCTTGAACGGATACGATGTCGCCAGTGTTCCAGTCTTTTCGGACACGCGCCGAGATAATTCTTCGCACAAAATCATGTCTGCCGGTTTCTACGGAAGCGACGAAGTGAGGAACCTCCTGGCCGACAAGCGAGTTAGACCAATTTGCTAGGAGAGTGGTTTTTCCTGTGCCTGTGCTGCCGCAGAGGATTGTGAATTCCTTAGGCCGGAACCCTCCCGTTAGGTGGGAAAAGTTCGGGAAGTCATAGAGTCTGACCGAGGGCTCCGGCTTAAGGATCTCAGAGATTGAATCTCCGAGAGCATCTGCAACGTGTTCGTACTGAGTGGGTTGAATTCCTACCTTCATGGCTCCTCCATTTTGGCTTTGTCAGTTATCTGTCATGGGAACCATCTGGCCGTCAACCAGTTTCATGGCAATCCAATCGGAGCTTTGTTTTTTCTGCGGAGTGACTTCTAGGTAGTCTTGCCAGCAATTAGCAAATGTTGAGAAATGTTTAATATATTGCGGATCTCTGTCTTTGCACTCAAGGGCATAGTTCTGAATTGCTGTTTTAAGATCCTGCATCTGAGCATCGGTCTTGATCTGTGACGCCAGGCGTTCGATTCCTTTGGTTTTGCCTTTTCGATTTGGGTAGCCCCTAAATGCCTCTTCGATTTCGATTTGAAACTTTGCCTTATTTAATTCTCTTTTTTTATTATTAGAAGATAAGGGGGGGGGTAGCCCGTCATCCGTGACGGGGGCGGTCGCCATCTGTGACGGGGTCGCCACTGGTGACGGGGTAGAATAGATGCGCCTTTGATTACCCTGAACCTCAACCCGTATGAGCCCAAATTTTGTTAATTGTAACAGTCCTCTCTGGAGTGTCCTTTCTGAAACACGCATTCTGGCACAAAGATAGTCGTTCCCTGCCCAGCAGTAGCCCGAGACCTGCATCAATCCGTATAGATTCGCGTATAGAACGATTGCCAGAGGGGTTATTCCCTCAATGTCCTGAATGTCGCCTGGGGCGACTAGTGGATATGCGTGAGTCATGGCCCCCTCCGAATGGGTTGTTTGTTGCCACAAAGGAAAGCGATGAGATAAGAAAATTTTCTCTCAATTAAGTTATTGTACATTGTTAGGGGTGTAGCTCAGTGGCAGAGCAGCACACGGCTGACGAGCGGTGGGCTTGTCGAGGGTTCGATCCCCTCCACCCCGCCCAAATTCTTGTTTTCATTTAACAGTGTTGCAATTATTGTAAATCATAATGGCTGATAAAAAGAATGGTCTTGACCTCAAGGATTTCGCCAAGCCAATCACTGACAGAGTGGAAGAGGCAAAAGCTCAAACCGAGATTGTTGGCTACAAGGGCACACCGAATATGCCAACGGCATTCAAGGCCAGAGACAAGCACAGGGCCAGAATCATTTGCTACCTAAAGGCTATTGGATTTAAGAATAAGGACATTTCCGCAGCCGTGGGCGGAAGTATGGACGAAGTGTATAGAGTTCTTAGATCTCATAGCGCCCAGGAAGAGATCGAACGGATTCAAAATGAAATTTTTGTGACAGAGCCAGCCAAAATGTTTGAAAGCATCCTACCGCAAGCAGTCAAGATTGCAGTAAACGCAATGATGAGCAGAAAAACAAAGACTTCGGTCCGAGTAGATGCTGCATTCAAATTCATGGATCGCGCACTAGGGAAACCCAATCAGCAAGTAGAGGTTTCTCATAGTTTAATTAAAGATTTAATTCAGAAGATGGATGAAAGTGGTCAGGTGGCCACTATTGAAGCTGACTTCAATCTATTAGATACTGAAAACAAGGAGAATTCATAATGGCAAGCGGAGTGAAGTACGACAGTCAGTTTCGTGTTACACCAACAATTCAGACCACCGCCTATACGCTCGGGCGCCAACTTTGTAGCTTGATTGAAATTCCTGGCTTTGCGCTCCCGCCCCAGCAAACGTGCGCCATTAAAAGCATTTCGGTTATCTGCACAACGGCGGTTGGCACATTTGCTCCCACGTTGGATTTGATCTTTTTTAAGCGGGCTGTAACTAATGCCACTGGACCAAACGCAGCTCCAACTATCTCAAACGCAGACTTTGTTGGCCATGCAACTTTTGTTGAGCGGCTCCCAATGGCAACTGGTGCCGCAAATATCGGCGGAAACACATACATTACCACGGTTCATCCCAATAACCTGACTGTTAACGCAGATACCGGACAGTCAATTTGTTTGTTGCCAATTATTCAAGCTGGAGCAGCACTTACTCCGGGTGCAACAAATGCCGTTACCTTCGTTATCGACTTCGAGATTCTCTGATGCCAAGGGTAGAGGTAGCCTCAAAGGTCAGAACATATTCTGATATTCAAATTGCCAACACTGCGGCAACCTACGCCGCTGGAAGGCAAATTGGATCTTTAATTACTGTTGCTGGAGCACTAAGAACAGTAAATAGAACCGGGGTTCTCGTGACTCTGGCCGTTGTTGACGCAGGACCTGTTTCTCCGGCACTAACCCTAATGTTTTTTAGGTCAGCGCCAACCATCACAAGCACAAATAATACGACCGTGGCCATTTCAGCAGCAGAAATGAACACGAAGTTTATTGGGTTTGTAGACGTTGGAACAACTGATTGGATGAAGCTGAGTGCTGTCAGTGCCGCAAGCGTCACAAACATTGGCTTGAACGTCGATTCTTCAGATGTACCAAACCAAAGCCTCTATGTTCTTGCGGTTGCTCAGGGTGCGTTTACTTATGCTTCGGCAAACCAGTTGAAGATTACGCTGACGATCATTCAGGACTGACATGATTAAAAGAGGAAGAAACAGAAGAGAGCTTCTGAACTCTCCTTATGTTGAACCGATCGTTAAGTTCGACGGATCTTGTTATCTTGATGTAAACCCGGACTACTTTCCAGGGAGTGTGGTTGGAATGCGGTTTTTATCTGGAGCCGCACTAAGAACTCTTAGTAGCTCTGTTGAGCCAAATTTCCTCATGACAGGAACGGGGTTCTTTTTTAATTTTTGGATTAACTTCATTACAACCGGAACTCGCCAAACAATTATTTCAAAAAGGGCTGGAGTAGTAGCCGGAACCGCTGGGTGGCAGATTAGCGTTAACGTCGCTAGAGCGATTGAATTCATATCTCAAAATACTGCCCTCGTAACTCAAGTGGTTACGTCACCAACGCTGCTTACTGTTGGCACACTTGCTATGGTTTCAGTGAATGTAGACCAAAGTGTTGCTGGAACAACGACGGTAAGCATTTACATTAACGGGGCTCTTTCAATTACGACCGCCCTTGCTGGAGATAGGTATACCGGAACGACAAGCAGGCTTTGCATTGGGGCTCTTGATAACGTCACTCAACGTCTTGGATCTGCTATTGGTGGTTTACTAACAAGGCGAGAGCGCGAAACTGGAACATCTAACATAACTTCTCTTCGGGCGCTTGGAGTTGGAATTTCTTTTGAGGCCACAGCCGCGCTTTTCCCAGATTCGAATACTGTTGGGTATTGGCAGCACTCGGATGCAAACGATTCAATTTGGCCAGATAGGTCTTTGTCAGGGGCAGATATGGGTTATCACCCATCATCTGTGGCGCTTGTTAGCCAATTTAGGCTATTCGCCCCAAAAAGCGTTTTTTACTCGTTTCCGTCGTTAAGTGTTCCGTCTGGGTATTTTACATTACTGCCGGAATCATATTCAGAGCTTTGCACTTCTCTAAATCTCAACACATCACAAGAAAATAAAAATCTCGGCCTTGGCATGAAGTCTTTTGAGACTTCCTCACCAACAGATCCAACTGATAGTCCTGTAATTTTTACCGAATCACATGGGGCTGTTAGAAAACTTAGGGGAGCAAGCCCTTGTCTATTTTTTGATGGCGTAAAAAAGTCAATGTTTTCTTCTGGATCAGACGAAGAGTCAGCATTTACTGATAGAGCGTTTGTTGATTTTTGGATTGTATTTAGTGGGGATATAACCACAGGAAAGACAGAACTTTTTTCGGCAGACGAGCCGTCTGGAGGGGACAAATTTACAGTAGTTTTAGATGGAGCCACCAATCCCGGAACAATAGCTATTAACTTTAGGCAATATGATTATGAGCCGTCTCCTCAAGCTGTACCCCTAGTCGCCACATATCCACTGAGTTATCAAATGAACATTTTAAGAATCCAGATGGATTATGAAAACGCGCTACTAACGGCGTCTCTAAATCTTGAGCCAGAAGAACAGTATGCAATGACGGAACCAGCGGGCAATAGTGACGTAAGTATATCGAAAAACATTTTTTTGGGAACTGGTCCTCTTTCTTCGTTCCACAATGGAGACATCGCAAGAGTGCTTACCTTTAATTCAAGGCTTGCACCAACGCAGGCGTCTTACCTTTTTAATTATCTCAGGAAAAAATACGACGTACCTGTGAGGGCTTAATATGGTTTGGCAATTTATTCGGATCATTTGCTTGGCGCTTTGGCGGTACTTGGTGAGAAGGGTTCAGTGGGGGCTTCGGGGTGCTTGGTATCTTCATCGCTATCGAACCGGACTTTTACTTCTGAGCGAAACAGAAGACCTCTGCCGCTCTGGAAAGAAAAAAATTGTTGGAAAAGAACGGGCAGCAGCAATCAAGAAACAGCAAAAAAAGATTGCAAAGCTGCGTGTTTATGCTGTTGTAGATCAAAAGGAGAATTCCCATGTACGGCAAAATGACCAAGAAGCCTGCCAAGAAAAAGGCAGCTAAAAAGAAGACGAAGTAATTCAGGGGGCCGAGCAATCGGCCTCCCTTCTTTATGCCTACAACAGCGGAATATCTCGAACGATTTAAACTAGTCAGGTCAGATCCTTGGGTGTTTGCCACCAAAATGGTGCGAACCAAGGACGAAGTTGATCGTAAAAATCCTATCAAGTCCTTTCCGTCCGATCTCGCGTACCAGAAGCTATACATGAGGCTCTGGCAAAAATATCCAAAGATTGCGGTTCCTAAGTCCAGGCGAATGATGATGTCTTGGACCAATATCGTTTTATACGTCTGGGACACCATGTTTAACGTGGGAAGACAACAGGCATTTGTGTCCAAAAAAGAAGACGACTCGCATGAGCTTATTGAGCGTGCAAGATTCATTTTGGACAACCTTGATACTGAGTATCTTCCCAAAGAACTTATTCCTCGATGGACCTGTAAGTTCGGAGAATTGTCTTTTCCTGAACTTGGAAGCAGGATTCTTGGGTTTCCGTCGGGGGCTGACCAGCTTCGTCAGTTTACGTTTTCAGGAATGTTGTTTGACGAGATGGCCTTCTGGGAGAACGCAGAAGATGCCTATGCTTCATCGGTTCCAACCATCGAAGGTGGCGGGCGGATGACGTTAATCTCTTCTCCTGCGCCCGGATTCTTTAAGCGGCTTGTATTTGATGAGCTACAGGACGAAAGCCCTCAAGAGCAGAAAGAGGAGCTTCCGTGTGGCAGATTTCCGACAGAAGGTGTCGAGGCGTGGCAGAATCCAAAAAATAAGTTTGTGATTGTGAAGCTGCATTATACGGCAGACCCAAAAAAAAGAGATCCTTCGTGGCTCGAAAATATCCGGTCTGCAATGAGCGTTTCCAAGTTTAGGCAGGAGTATGATCTTCAATGGGACACATTTCACGGCAAGCCAGTATTTCCAGACTTTTCGGAAAAACTACACTGCGTGGAGTCAGTGTCACCGGAAATCGGACTCCCATTGCTCCTCGGTGTGGACCAGGGCTTAAATGCCGCTTGTGTTGTTTGTCAGCAGCAGGGAGAAAGGTTTGTGGTTCTCAAGGAGATCCTAGGGGTCAACATGGGAGCCGAAAGGTTTGTAGAAAAGGTTTGTAGGGAATTGGCCCTTGATTTCCCTGAGTGGTCAGACTTGAAGAAGGATTTTATCGTCTACATGGACCCAGCCGGATTTAGTAGGAGGGATGTAGATGAAAGAACTTATGCCTCTGTTTGGGTGAACCGTGGGTTTAAGCGTTGTTTTCCTGGCCCCATGCTTTGGGAAGAGAGAAGACAGTCGGTTGAGAGCGGACTTCTTAAACAAAATAAAGAGGGCTCTATTTTCCGAATTGTAAAGGGCGAATGTGGTCTATTGCTCCGAGGCTTCAACGGCGGATATAGATATTCGGAAAAGGCTTTTGATGTAGAGCCCACCAAGGCTAGGCCGGTTAAGGATGAGCATAGCCATGTTCAGGATGCGCTACAGTACGTTAAAGGTGGTTTTGATAGGCTAAAAACTAAGGGTGGAAAATCTTCTATTCCTGAGTTGAAATACTCCAGTTACACAACCGAGCAAAAGGATTTTTATGGCGAACCAAAAGCAGGTCGATTCGGACGCTTTAATCGTTAGGACGACGCAGAACTATATCCGCGAGTCATACGAAGCCAGGCGTGAGCGGATTCGTCTTAACCGACTGAATTACGATATTTTTCATCATCGTCAGGATTACGCACACAAGCGACCAGGACAGTCTCAGGAGTTTCTGCCGAAACAGCAGATGGCAGTTGAGCAGATGGCTAGCTTCGTATCCCAGGGTCTTGTTGACGTAGGACATTGGTTCAATGTTCAGCAACAGCCAGGAGTCAAAAACAATCGCGTTGATTCGGTTGAGACCTATCTGCTTTTGCAGAGGCAACTTGAGAAGTCTGGATTCTTGAGCTTTGTCAGCGATGCAATTAAGACTGGGGCCTTGGGGTCTTTGATGATTGCCAAGGTTCACGGAAAGAACGTGCCAACCGCACGTTTTTTTACTCAGGTAATCGACAATAAGAAAAAGCTATTTAAGGCAGAAAAGGACATCTGGCAGCTCTACGTTGAGCTGATTAGACCGGAGGACTTTTATCCCGATCCGACTGGTGCCGGACTTTATGAGGCCCAGACGATGTGGGTTGATAAGAGTGTTGTCATGTCCATGTCGGAAGGCGAGAATGCGCTTTACGATAAGTCCAAGGTTGAAAAGCTAAATGGATATGCCCCTTCTGACTACGACCAGTCATGGTCTGATAAGGATCGTGAAACCGACCAAAGCAGAACCTATTCTGACTACCGAGTTAGGATCAAGCTCACTGAGTGCTGGGGAGACATCATTGAGCCGACGACGGGAGAGGTCCTGTACAAGAACGTCACCTGGACTGTTGCAAATGACACCACGCTAATTGCTGCTCCTAAGCCCAATCCTTTCTGGCATGGCAAGAGTCCATTTGTGGTGGCTCCGATTGTTCGTGTTCCATTCTCTGTTTGGCATCGTGCTCCAATGGACGCTGCAACCAGAACCAACATTGCAATCAACGAGCTTTATAACCTGATGGTTGATGCTGGCATGATGTCAGTCTTCGGGATCAAGCAGATTCGCACAGATTGGCTTGAGGATGACCGCGAGGTGGCTGATGGAGTCCGGCCCGGTCAAACGATCAGGGTGTCTAGCAACTGCCCCCCTGGTGCTCAGGCCCTTCAACGAGTAGACGAGGGTGCTCTTAGTGGCGAAGCCCTTCAGATGTTTAACTTGATGAACGCTGAACACAATACTTCGGCCATGACGAATGACCTTCGTATGGGGGCTATGCCAAGCAGAGCGGTTAAGGCGACAGAAGTTGTAGAGGCATCACAGACGATTACCTCTATGTTCTCTGGAATTGCCAAGGCGATCGAGGTGGACTTCATTGAGCCTATCTTGGAAAGGTCTTGGAATGTCATCATGCAGAACGCCAATGACCTTGACGGAGATGAGGTTAAGGCGCTTATTGGCGATTCCAGAGCTTTGGAACTTTCCTCGATGAGCGCAGAGGACAGGTTTGCAGAAACATCTCAGGGCAACAAGTTCCGAGTCTTTGGGGTGTCTCAGACCCTGAACAAGCAAAAGGACTTCAGAAAACTTACGAGCCTCCTTCAGACGGTTGGATCGAGCGAGGTTCTTCTGGAAAGTTTCATGAAGCAGTTTAGCTTTGAAAAGCTCCTTGGCGAGATTGTCCGCTCTCTTGATATTGAGCCTGGATCTATTGAGCAGGATGAAATGGATCAGATGATGATGGCGATGAGTCAGCAGATGGCTCAGGGGTCAATGCAGCCAGGAGCTGGACCAGATATGCAGAGCCAGATTCCTCAGGCATCTGCTGGGCCAGAGCAAGAGGACATGGTTCAAAGCAACATTCCAAGGTCTGAGTTTCCCGGTAGTCCTGCAACTGCTGGTCAGTAATGGATAAGATAGAGTTATTAAATGACAGCAGAATGGCTCGAATTGTTTTCGAGTCCTTTAAGGGCGTCATTGATAAGCAAAAGGCTGATTTGTTAAGCCGCCTTTTGTCTGAAACAAAAACAGGACCGCTTGATCCACAGATATACGCTAAGTTTCTTGGCGGAATTTCGGCGCTCGAGGAGTTGGAGTCTGTGGTTAAGCGACAGATTAACAAAGGCGAAAAAACAGAAAGGGAACTTTTAGATGCAGCAACAAGAAGAACAGAAGACAGGAACTGAGATGTTCAACATTCCTCCAAAGGAGGAGAAGGCGGCGGATCGGGTATCGGCTGATGCAAAGCCAGCCAAGAGTGTTGAAGATATTAAGAAAGAAGGCCCCATCTATCTCGGTGGAAAAAAGTTTAACAACGTAGAAGAGTTGGCCATTTATACGCAAAAGCTGGAAATTGAGAAAACCACCCAGACTGCCGCCGCTCCAGCGGTGTCCAAGGCCGCTCCCTCTGACAAGCCAATTTCTGAGCTTCTATTTGAAGACCCCGAGAAGGCTCTCGAGCTTCATGAGCGCAGGGTGATCGAAAAGATTCGCGCAGAAGAGACTCGGGCAAAGAGCGAGCAGGGCTTTTGGACAGACTTCTATAGCAAAAACAGGGACTTAGATGGAGAGTCTGACCTTGTTCAGTTTGTGGTTCAAAAGCACATGGGCGAGCTAGGTCATCTTCACCCTGACCAGGCAGCAGAAAAGATTGCGGAATATAGCCGCAAGACCCTGAGTAGGTTCAGGGGAGCAAAAGAGATTACCCAAGCACTTCCTGCTGGAACGGCAAAGGTAGGACCGTCTACAACGCAGTCCGCGCCGACTGTGACAGAAAGTCGTCCTACTTCGGTTGACTTTGTGTCTCAACTCAAGAAAATTCAAAGAAGTAGAAAAACAGTTTAACCTTGGAGGCATTTTAAATGGCGAACTTTGAGTGGACGTTTGACGCCCCGTCAGGGGTGTATAAGAACCACGCTCTTTCTGCCGACCTGCGTTCTGCCGCTGTTGCAGAAAGCAAGTTCATGCAGTTTGTGCGTCCCGAGTCCGGTTACGGACGTAAATCCGGTGAGTCGATCACGATTGCTCGTGTGTCGAGCCTTGCTCTTCCAACGAGCGGGAAGCTTCAGGAAGGTCTGAAGATTCCAGAGGACTCGTTGACCATCAGCACCGTGGCAATCACTGTGTCTGAATGGGGTCGAGCAGTTCCTTACACCAGCTTGTCTGAAGATCTCAGCAAGTTTGATATGGAATCTATTGTGCAACAGGAACTCATGAAGCAGATGCGTCTGGTTCTTGATGGAGCTGCTGCTGCTGCGTTTAAGACTTGTAAGGTCAAGGCACGTTCGACCTCTGTGTCGGCTGTAGCTTTTGACACTGCCGGATCTTTTACTGCTCTTGGCACCAATCAGCTTGACGTTGCACACGTTGAGCAGATCCGAGACTACATGTACAAGGATCTTCTCGTTCCACCGTACGAAGGGGATGACTATGTTGCTCTGGTTTCGACCAAGGCAAAGCGTGGCCTTCTCTCCGATCCGGCTTGGGAAGATTTTCATAAATATACTGATCCACAGGCCAAGTATAATGGTGAAATCGGTCGCATTGAAAACATCCGTTTTATCGAAACGAACAATAACGCTGCCCTTGGAAATGCAGTAGGAACCAACTCCATTGGTGAAGCATTGTTCTTCGGCTCTGATGCGGTGGTGATGGCAGTGGCCCTTGATCCTGAGCTTCGCGCCGGCATTCCTGGAGACTTCGGTCGTCAGAAGGCCGTCGCATGGTACGGCATCATGGACTTCGGTCTTGTATGGGATACGGCCAATGCTGGTGAAGCTAAGGTAGTTCACTTCGGCTCATCGCTGGTCTAATAGGAGGATAAGATGTATATCAATCAACTTGGAATTGGGCAGCTTGTACCGTCTCTCGCTGCGAGCGTAGCTCCCGGATCTATTTCTGGAACCGGAGTTCGAGCAGAATATACCTGTGTTGGTATGCGCGTCGAGGTTGTTCGGGTTGCGGCGGCTCTTGCCGTTGCAGCCGGAGCAGGAGCGGCGGTTGTTCAGGTGAAGCGTCGTTCGGGTCCGGGGGTTACTGCTGGAGAAACCGTTGTTGCTACGTTGACCATTCCGGCATCTCAGGCTGCCGGATCGGTTGTCTACAAAGACGTGAATCAGATTGCGCTCGCACCCGGACAGGCTCTTGCGTTTGAATGCACTACCGCAAGTGCCGCAGGCACGGCTATTTTCGGACTTCTTGCTCAGGAAGATCCTGAGTATAAGCTGAACGAATCGAGCATGGTCGCAAGCGCCTAATTAAACTTGGGGGGGCATCCTTTATTGGATGTCTCCCCATTTTTCTACGAGGTATTTATGGCAGTAGCTTACAACATCAACTATCAGGATCGCACTGGACGCGGAAAGCACATGGTCAACGCAGACATTGTGTACACCTCTGAATCATATAGCGCTGGTCTTCCTGTATCTGGCGCATCTATTGGATTGCCAAACGTCATTGAGTCATTGCTGGTTATCGACCAGGGCGGTGGATTTGCGGCTCGATATAACGGTGGAAAGATCCGCCTATATCAAGAGGGTGCTGGTGCCGGAGCTTTGACTGAGTTGGCTGCTGGAAGTCAGACGCTCACACTAAAAGTCATTGC
>Ga0172375_10010590_pt1 | contig 11934 bp, 7 predicted proteins | sample LakKiv1m_FD_114537 | JGI IMG/M metagenome (GOLD analysis project Ga0172375, IMG submission 114537) | Freshwater microbial communities from Kabuno Bay, South-Kivu, Congo - kab_092012_11.1m | ecosystem: Environmental > Aquatic > Freshwater > Lake | place: Democratic Republic of the Congo... | reverse complement strand
GTGCTGGCGTCGTTGCGTCTCGCGGGCCGCTATCTGCCGATTTTGCGCGTGTTCCAGCAGGCGCAGATGCAGTCGTGCGTACTCTACGTTCTAACGATCCTGATCGTGCAGCTGGTGTGGGGGGCGACGGGAGTCCAGTCATGACCGCGATCGCGATTCATCTGCTGTTGCTGCTGGCGATGCCGCCGTTACTTGCCGGCGTGATCAACAAGACCAAGGCCAGGTTTGCCGGCCGCGTCGGTCCGCCGCTGCTGCAGTCGTACTACGACCTGATCAAGCTGCTGCGCAAGGACATGGTGCTGAGCACCACGACGACCTGGGTCTTCCGCCTGGCTCCGGCCGTCACGCTGGTGACCGCGGTGCTGGCAGGGTTGATGGTGCCGATGGGCCGCTTCGATGCGCCGATCGCGTTCACCGGAGATTTGATCTTCTTCGCGTACCTGCTCGGGCTCGCAAGATTCTTCACTGCCAGCGCGGCGCTCGACACCGGCTCGGCCTTCGAGGGAATGGGTGCCGCCCGCGAAGTGACGTTCGCGTGTCTCTCGGAGCCGGCGGTGTTCTTCGCGCTGTTGGTCCTGGCTCGGGTTTCGGGGTCGTTGAGCTTGACCGGCATGTTGCACGGGCCCGTCGGCGGGTTCCCGGCGGTGGCGGCCGCACCGTTGATCCTGGTGGCGATCGGCCTGTTCGTGGTGCTTCTGGCTGAGAACTGTCGCATCCCGGTCGACGATCCCAATACGCACCTCGAACTGACGATGATCCACGAGGTCATGGTGCTCGATCACAGCGGACCGCTGCTCGGCGTGATCCTCTACGCCGCCGCTCTCAAGTTGTTCGTGTTCGGTGCGCTGTTGCTGCACGTGATCGCGCCGTTCCAGACCGGGGCGCTGTGGGCGGACTGGTCGCTGTTCGTCGCGGAAATGCTGGCGCTGGCGGTTGCGATCGGCGTGGTCGAGTCGGTGATGGCGCGGCTGCTGATGCGACGCGTCTCGTACCTGCTGACCGGCGCGTTGCTGTTTTGCGGTTTCGGTTTTCTGTTGCTGGTGAGGTGAGGACGGTGACTAGTCTGCTCGACGCGCTGTTGGTGGTCGTGCTGGTGATGAACCTGTTCGCGCTCGGTACCAGCCGCACCTACGCACTCATTCGCACAGTCGCCGCGCAGGGCGGACTGCTGGGCATAATCCTGCTGTTGGTTCACCGGCACTTGACGATATCCGCCGTCATGGTCGCGGTCGCCGGGATCGCCATCAAAGGCTTCGTGATTCCGGCGATCATGCTGCGGGCGCTACGGCAGGCGCAAATCAAGCGCGAGGTCGAGCCGTTGATCAGTCCGTTGGCGTCGATTCTTCTGGGGGCGAGCGCCGCCGCGTTCGCGATCGTGTTCTCCGGGCAGTTGCCGCTGGCCGATCCGCAAGACGGCGCACTGCTGGTCCCGACCTCGATCGCGACCTTGCTGGTCGGCTTCATCATTCTCACCACCCGCTTCAAGGCTCTGACACAGGTGGTCGGCTATCTGGTGCTCGAAAACGGGATCTTCGTCTTCGGCATGCTGCTGATAGAGGCAATGCCGTTGGTGGTCGAAATGGGGGTGCTGCTCGATCTCTTCGTCGGCGTCTTCGTGATCACCATCATCGTGAACCACATCAATCGGGCGTTCTCCTCGTTGGACACGCGCCGGCTGGTTTCTCTCAAGGAATGACCATGGCGTTCGTGTTCATCTGTTTTCCGCTGTTGATGGCGGCGATCGCGGTCGCGGTCGCTTCCAATCGCTGGCGGCCGTGGCTGTTGCCGGCTACTGCGATCGCGCACTTGGCTGCCACGGTCGCAGTGCTGGCGGCGGGTGGCGCGGGCGCTTCGGCGGGTCCGTGGCTGGTTCTCGACCCGCCCGGCCGAATCGTGCTGCTTCAGGTCAGCGTCCTGTTCGCGTTTTGCGCGTTCTACGCGGTGGGCTACCTGCGCTATCGCCAGGACAAGTCCAACCGGGTGTTCTGCGCGTGCCTGCTGATTTTTCTCAGCGTCGTGAGTCTGGTGACCTGGTCCCACCACTTGGGGCTGATGTGGGTAGCGATCGAGGCCTCGACGCTGGTCACGGCGCCGCTGATCTATTTCAACCACACGCAGCGCAGCATCGAGGCGACCTGGAAGTATCTGCTGGTCGGTTCGGTTGGAATCGCGCTGGCGTTGCTCGGCACGTTCTTCCTCGCTTATGCGTCGTTGCACGCGGGGCTCGATTCCGCGCTGACGCTCGAGAGCCTGTTGCTGCACGCGCCGAAGCTGTCGAAGCCGTGGCTGCACGCGGCCTTCGTGCTGCTGCTGGTCGGATACGGCACCAAGATGGGGTTGGCGCCGATGCACACTTGGAAACCCGACGCCTACGGCGAGGCTCCGGGCGTGGTCGGCGCGATCCTGGCCGGAGGGGTTACCAGTTGTGCCTTCCTGGCGCTGCTGCGCGTCTATCACATCTGTCACGCGGCGGGCGAGGACGTTTACACATCGCGGCTGTTGCTGTTCATGGGACTGTTCTCGATGGCGGTGGCCGGGGTTTTCACGGTCGGACAGCGCGATTTCAAGCGTATGCTAGCCTATTCGAGCGTCGAGCACATGGGCATTCTGGTGGTGGGGCTCGGCATCGGCGCACCGGCGCTGTTCGGCACGTTGTTACACGTGCTGACCAACGGCCTCACTAAAGGGGTACTGTTTCTCTCGGCCGGCAACATCCACCGCTCCTACGGCAGCAAGAGCACCGACCAGGTGCGCGGTGCTATGCGGCGGCTGCCGCTTTCCGGGACGCTGTTCCTTGCGGCCTTCCTGGCGATCACCGGTTCCCCTCCGTTCGGTCCTTTCATCAGCGAGTTTGCGATTCTCAACGGGGCCTTCGACGCCGGCCGGTTCGTCACCGCAGGACTGTTCCTGTTCTTCCTGCTGGTGGTCTTCATCGGCATGGGCGCGACGGTGCTGCAAGTGGTGCAGGGACGCGCGCCTTCGGAGGCGAGTACGACTGCCTACCGCGACGGGCTGCTCACCGGCACGCCGATCGCGATTTTGTTGATGCTCGTACTGATGCTGGGCCTGTACATTCCGGCGCCGCTCGGCGCGCTGCTCGGCGATGCCGTGCGGTTCCTGGAGGGACAGGCATGATTCGCGAGTTTGCTGAGCCTGCCGCGTTCACCAACGGCCGCTCGATCGCGACGGATTCGATTCCGGTGCTCACCCTCGAGGTATTCCAGACAGCGATTCTGGACGCGGTGGCTCAGGGGCAGCGCGTCGCGGCGATGTTCGGCGCGGCGGGCGCTCGATCGGAAGCGATAGAACTCTACGTCATCCTGGCCGACGACGGCGAGAACTCGCTCGGTGCGGCGCGAACCACGATAGCATCGGACGCGTTCCCATCGCTGACGCCCCGATGCCCGCAAGTCCACCTGTTCGAACGCGAGATCGCCGAACAGTTCGGTCTGTGCCCCACCGGTCACCCGTGGCTGAAACCGGTGCGGTTTCGGCGCTCGTGGACGCGACGCGACGCGTGGAATCGCGCGCCTGAGCAGGCGATCGTGCCCGGGGTCTCCGATTTCTACCGCGTCGACGGCGAGGAAATCCACGAGGTCGCGGTCGGTCCGGTGCACGCGGGGGTCATAGAGCCGGGGCACTTTCGCTTTCAGTGCCACGGCGAACAGGTCTTTCACCTGGAGATCGCGCTGGGCTATCAGCACCGCGGCGTCGAAGAGGCGATGATCGGCGGTCCAACCGCGCGTTCGATCCACTACGCCGAGACACTCGCCGGCGACACGACGATAGCTCACGCCACCGCCTACTGTCAGGCCGTCGAAGCGCTGGCGAACTGTCAGAAGACCGCCAGGGCCCAGGCCCTGCGCGGTGTAGCGCTGGAGTTGGAAAGGCTGGCCAATCACGTTGGTGACCTCGGTGCACTGGCGGGCGACGTCGGGTTTCTTCCGACCGCCAGCTATTGCGGGCGCATCCGCGGTGACTTTCTCAACATGACCGCGTTGCTGTGCGGCAGTCGTTTCGGGCGCGGCATGGTAAGGCCGGGCGGCGTCGCCTTCGACGTCGATGACGCGCGAGTAGCCGATTTGTTAAAGCGCCTCGACGCGGCCGAGAAGGACACCGCGATCGCGGTCAATCTGCTGTGGGACACGCCGTCGGTGATGGCTCGTTTCGAGGACATCGGGCCACTACCGCGGCAGATAGCTGCCGACTTGGGTATCGTCGGACCGGCCGCGCGTGCCTCGGGTCTGGCGCGCGACGTGCGGCGGGATCAGCCTTCGGGTATCTTCCGATTCGCTCAGATCCCGGTCTCCACTTACGAGACCGGGGACGTGTTCGCTCGTGCCTACATCCGTTGGCTCGAGATACAGCAGTCGGGCGAGTTCATCCGCGGGCAACTCGCGGCGATTCCATCCGGCGCGGTTCGCGTGCCGGTCCCCGCGATGGCTCCTAACCACCTCGTCGTCGCACTCGACGAGGGTTGGCGCGGCGAAGTCTGTCACGTGGCGATCACCGACGGCGAGGGCCGTTTCGGCCGCTACAAGGTCGTGGACCCTTCGTTCCACAATTGGACCGGGCTGGCCTACGTGCTGCGCAATCAACAGATTTCGGATTTTCCTGTGTGCAACAAGAGCTTCAACCTTTCCTACTGCGGCCACGATCTGTGAACCGGACGATCGATGCGGCGGTATGGTGACAGGAGCACGCGATGTTTGAGGTGATTGCGGCGCGCTGGCAGCAGGGACACCGTACGACCAAGTACCCGGACGGGCCCGCGCCGCCGATGCCCGACCGCTTCCGCGGCCGCCTGGTAATCGACGTCGCCAAGTGCACGGACGGTTGCCGCACCTGCCTCCAGGCGTGTCCGACCGCCGCCGTCAGTTTGACCGACAAGCTGCGCATCGATCTTGGCCGCTGTCTGTTCTGTGCCGAGTGCGTGGCTGCGTGTCCGCAGCAGGCGATCACCCACACCAACGAATACCGTTTGGCTGCCGGCCGCCGCGCCGATCTGGTGGTGGGACACGATGATCGGGACCTGCACCTGGCCGCAGCGATGGACGCCAAGCTGATGAAGCTCTTCGGGCGATCGCTCAAGCTCCGTCAGGTCAGTGCCGGCGGCTGCAATGCCTGCGAGGCCGACGTCAACGTGCTCGGTACGGTCGGCTGGGATCTGGGTCGCTTCGGCATTCAGATGGTCGCGTCGCCGCGCCACGCCGACGGGTTGCTGATCACCGGTGCGGTCTCGAGGAACATGGAGTTGGCGCTGAGGAAGACCTACGACGCGGTGGCCGGCCCCAAGATCGTGATCGCGGTGGGGGCCTGCGCGATCTCGGGTGGCCCGTATATCGGCCACGATCAGGTGCTGGGCGGCGGCGACGCCGTCGTGCCGGTGGATCTGTACATTCCGGGTTGCCCGCCGCATCCGCTAACGATCCTGGACGGATTGCTGCGTTTGCTGGGACGTATCGAGAGCGGCGAGCGGCTGCTGCGGTAGCGCCAAACGTAGCGGGCGGCCGCGATGCTCGGTCGGATTGTTCGGGCACCGGCGTCTCCCTGCTCGGGGCAGAGAGACGCCGGTGCGAGTTCAGCCTTCTACGCGATCAGAAAGCCAGGAAGGGGCTGTAGTTGAGTTCGACGCGGTCGCCGACCCTGAGCACCTTCTTGCCGGCGAACAGCGAGCCGGTCCAGATTCCGTCGTAGTCGACCTGGATGCGCGCGTTGGGGCACAGCAGGGTTCCGGCTCCGAGGAAGTTGTTGCCGAGGTCGCACTTGCGGCCCAGGACCCGGATCAACACGCGGTCGGCTGTCAGCCCGCCGACCAGAGCGATGCTGCTGCCGCTGGCCATGTGCAGGCTGCCGGCGATTCGCAGCACTATCGTCGTGTCAGCGTTGCCGCCTGCGTCGAGTTCGAGGGTGGTGTTGCTCTTGCCGCGTACGTCCTCGACGTCGATCACGTTGACGGCGCCCGGATGCGGCGCGAGCACCGTGGCGGTCTCGCCGGCATTCAACACGATGGGAGGGAGCGACATGTCGGAACCGAGTGCCGCCACTGCCGAGACAGCGCCGGCGTAGCCGTTCTGTGCGCTGGTGCAGCCCGCGACCAGAGGATGGTCGCCGCTCAGATCGTAATCCCCGGTGGAGTCGTTCTTGGCCAGGATGCTGCCCCCGCTCAGTGAAACGACGTCGGTGTAGGGGAGCTTGACCGCTGCCGGCCTGCCCTTGGCTCCGCCGCCGCCACTGACGATGTCGCCGCTGATTTCCGCACCGGAGCCGATCCGTATCGTCGCATTGTTGGTAGCGTTGGTGGCCACGACGTTGCTGTCGCTCGAAGACAAGGTTCCCAGGACCAGCTGCGAAGCGCAGACATCGCCGACGACAGTCGCCGATACACCGGTCTCGATGTGATCGCCGCCTGCCGCGTCCTTGCGAACCGCCATGCTCCACGAACACAGCGCGCCGGTGAGCGGACCGTCGCCGACGCAGGTGCCTGCCGTGCAGGTGTCGGCGATCGTGCAGGTGACGCCGTCGTCGCAGGGCAGGGTGTTGTTGGTGGCCGCGCAAGCACCGGCGCCGTTGCACGCGTTGGTGGTGCAGATGTTACCGTCGTCGGTGCAGGTGGTACCCGCGAGGTCGTAGCAGTTGTCGACGCTCTCGTTGCACGCGTTGGCACATTCGCCGCCGGCCAGACACGGGTCTCCGGTGTGAGTGGCGCAGCTGCCGGCGGCGCAGGTGTCGGTGCCGTTGCAGTAGGTGCCGTCGTTGCACGCGCTGCCGTTGGTGTCGGCGAGCGTGCAGTTGTCGGCGGTTTCGTTGCACGACTCGGCGCAGTTGCCGTCTCCGTCAGCTCCTGGGCACGGGTCGCCAGCGTGGGTCGTACAAGCTCCGGCGGCGCAGGTGTCGGTGCCGTTGCAGTAGGTGCCGTCGTCGCACGGGAGCGTGTTGTTGGTAGCGGCGCAGGTGCCGCTGCCGTCGCACGCGTTGGTGGTGCAGCCGTTGCCGTCGTCGGTGCAGACGGTACCGGCGAGGTCGTTGCAGTTGTCGGCGCTCTCGTTGCACGAGTTGGCGCATTCGGAGCCGCCCGAGCACGGGTCGCCGACGTGTACCGAGCACGAACCGCCGCCGCAGGTGTCGGCGCCGTTGCAGTACGCGTTGTCGTCGCACGGGAGCGTGTTGTTGGTAGCGGCGCAGGTGCCGCTGCCGTCGCAGGCGTTGGTGGTGCAGACGTTGCCTTCGTCGGTGCAGGCGGTACCGACGAGGTCGTTACAGTTGTCGGCGCTCTCGTTGCATGTGTCGGCGCATTCGCTGCCGCCGGTGCACGGATCTCCCGAAGGCGCGGTGCAGGTACCGCTCGAGCAACTCTCGGTCCCGTCGCAGTAGAGCTTGTCGTCGCAATCCGAGTCGTCGAGACACGTCACGCATGCCGGCGCCGAAGTGAGCCACCCGCTGACGTCGACGCTGCCGTTGATGGTATCGCAACCAGGCGCGCCCGGCCCTGCCGTACAGCCCCACCAGTTGCCGGTGGCCAGCGCCGCTCCGGAAGAAACGTAATTCTCGGCTCCTGACACGTTGCCCTGGATGCTGTTGGAGTCGAGCACGATGGTAGCAAGCCAGGCGTTCCACCATCCGACAGCGAACTCGGTGTTGCCGGTGATCTGGTTGCACTGCATCGCGATGTTCTTGGGGCCGTACGGACCGTCGGGCGTGTACCATGCCTCGGCGATGCAGCTGAACTCGATGCCCCAGCGGCTGTCGGCCATGATGTTGTTCTCGATCGTCAGTTCACGTGCGCAGTCGACCCACACGGCATCGTTCAACGTGATGCCGTGGATGTAGTTGTCGCGTACGACGAGGGTTCCTGGCGTCCCGGTGATGGCCTGCAGGACGAGTCCGGAACTGTGGGTATTGACGATTTCGTTGCCTTCGATCAGCAGGCCCGAGAAGTCCAGGTGCTGCGTCAGGTCAGGGGGGTTGTAGCCCCATCCCTCCGATTCGTAGCCGATGTAGATACCGAAGCCCCAGTGGCCCGGTTGGATGTTACTGACCTTCAGGTTGGTGATGTGGAGGTTCGGCATGTCGATGTTGTCGTACGCCGTGATGCCGTCCTGCGTGTAGTTCGTCACGTCGATGTTGTCGAACGTGACGTTGCCGCTACGGATGTTCACGCCGACCGTCCACTGGGGAACCAGTCCGGTGCCATCGAGGACCGCACCGTCGGCTCCGCTGACCGTCAACGCCTTGTTGATGCTGACCTGCTCCTGGTAGGTTCCCGCGCGGACGTGGACGGTATCGGCGGCCGTCGCGGCATCGATCCCCTCCTGTATCGTCGAACTGTTTGACGTGTTTACGCCCCAGCTCCACGGGTGCGCGAGCAGTGTCTTGTCCGGCGCCAAGTAGTCCGCCTCCCGCCATGGAGAATAGTCGATGTTGCCGGTCACGGCGTCGCCGGTTCCGTCAGGGTTGCTGGCATGGGTCGGACCGCTGGCATTGCCCCACCAGTTGCCGGTTGCCTTCACGATCGGGCCCAGCGACTGGTCGGCTTTCACGCCGTTCGTCAGATTGCCGCTGATTGAATTGTCGTGGATATTGATCGTCCCATTGAGCCCCTTGACGATGATGCCGTTGCCGCTCGGAACGTGCACCGTGTTGTTGCGTACTTCGGCCGTGACTCCACCGGCCGGATCGTCGTTCGACGGAGTGCTGATGTTCTGCAGCAGGATCGCGCCGTTCAGGTTGATGATGTCGGTCGTCAGGAAGTCGAAATTGTTCTTCTCGATGAGGACATTCGTGAACTTCCTGGGCGTCTGGCCCGAGAATCCGCCCGAGAACTGTACGCCCGTCGAGCGGAAGTTCAGGAACTGGTTTCCACGAATCGTCTGCAGCGCGGTCACGTCGGTCGTCCCGTAGACGATCGCCTCGATGGCTCGACCTCCGTAGATGTTGCCGTCGCCATACAATCCGGTGAACAGAGCATCGAACGTGTTGTTCTCCAGTGTGGAAGTGCCGTATCGCTGCTCGAGCAGAATGGCGTGGTAGAGTTCCGCAAAGTAACTGCCGCTGATGACCAGCGCTCCAGCCCCCGTGTAAGCCCACATGCCATAGTCTTCGCCCAGCGGCACGGTCGCGCCGTGGCCGATGATCTGGCAGTTCTGGACGGTGACCGGCTGCGCGCCCTTCGTTAGGATGCCGAAGTAGGTGCCACTCTTGGTGCCGGCGTTGATGATCCTGAACCCCTTGAACACCACCGGGCCGGTTGCGTTGTAGATCCGAACTTGGCCATCGGAGAGGGGCAGCGCGGCGTTCTGGCCGTCGATCACGACGTTGGCAGGATTCAATTCGTCGCCGACGATCGTCAGGCCCTTGCCGATTATCACCTGCTCGGCGTACGTTCCCGCCGCGACGTTGACGGTGTCTCCCGCCGACGCTTTGGTGATGGCGGCGCTGATCGTCAGGCACGCGGTCGCAGGGCTGAGGCAGTCGTTGCTGTCGTTTCCGGCGGGATCCACGTACCACGGCCCTGCTGCCCAGCCGGTTTGTGGCACAGCCACCCACGCTGAGAGGAACGCCAGGACCGTCATCCAAGACCGGCACTTCTTGCCGCAAGCGCTGTCGGCGGCTCGCGAAATGTTCGTTTTATGCTTCATGATTGCTCTCCTGAGTCGTGCACGAGTGCACGAGCCGTGCGTGTTCGACGTGAGTGACAGGACCGAGGTCGCAGAGCCCATCTGCGATCGATTCCCTACGCCCGGGTTGTCCCCCCCTGGCTACTCCCCCCCTATCAGGTCGGCGCCACGGCAGATGTGAAGCGCGTCACATTTTCGCGAGTTTCTTTCGATTTGTGGGACGGGGAGCCCGGGTGAAGTGATCTACTTCACAATTTTTGTCTTGTCTTGGTGGTCGGGTGGAGCTGCCGGCGTTGCTGGAATCGACTGCCTCGGTTTTGGAGATCACCGTGCGGCTGCCGGGATCAGCGTACGTAGAGCGTGTAGGTGATCAGCACCGTGATGATCGCCAGTAGGATCTGCAACGGCGCGCCGAAGCGGATGAAATCCGAGAAGCGATAGCCGCCCGGACCGTACACCATCAGATTGGTCTGATAGCCGATCGGCGTCATGAAGCTGGCCGAGGCCGCGAACATCACGACGTAGCACATCGGCTTGATCGGGATTCCCGCTGCCTCTCCGGCTGCCATCGCCACCGGGAACAACAGCGCGGCGGCGGCGTTGTTGGTGACCAGTTCGGTCAGAACCATGACGGCAAGGTAGACGCCGCCCATCGCGCCGAGTTTGCCGAGCGGTGCGGTGAGCATCACTAGGCTCTCGCCGAGGAACTGCGCGGCGCCCGTGATCTCCAGTGCCTTGCCGACGCTGAACGAGGCCGCGATTGCCAGCAGCACATTGAGTTCGAGCGCGCGCCGAGCTTCGGGCCCGGTCAAACAATTGGTTGCCAGCATCGCGCCAGCGCACACCAGGCCGGCGGTGAACAGGTTCACCCATCCGAACGCGTTGACGCCGACCATCGTCAGCAATAGCAGCACCGCGATCCAGCCGCGTTCGTGACGCACTGGCGTGCTGTGGTTGACTTGGCTGACCAGCGCAAAGCTGCGGTCGTTGCGGTAGGCGTCGAGAAAGGTCGGCTGGGTCTCGAGCAGCAGCGTGTCGCCGAATCGCAGTTCGATGTCGCCGATCTTGCCACCCAGCCGTGCGCCGTTACGGTGCACGGCGATGATCGCGGCGCGGTAACGGGTGCGGAACGCCGCTTCGCGCACGGTCTTGCCGGCCAGCGGCGAACCGTAGGCGACTACCGCTTCGACCAGACGGCGCCCGCTGGTGGGACCGCCGAGTTTCTTGACCTGATCATCGACGGCCGGCACCAGCCCGCGGAACTTGCGCAGATCGACCACGCTTTCGAGGATGCCGACGAAGATCAGCACGTCGCCGTCTTTGAGCTTGGTGTCGGGGGCTACCGCCGCCAGAGTCTCGCCTTCGCGTTCGATCTCGACGAGGTAGAGTCCGGGCAGGTGACGCAGTCCGGCGCCTTCGATCGTCGAGCCGATGATCGGTGCATTGGGCACGACGCGGAACGCGACGCTGTAGTCGCGCGCGTTTTCCAAGTCGGGCATCGCGCCGCTGCGGTCGGGCAGCAGCCAGCGCGACATCACGACGATGTAGGTGAGGCCGACCGCGGTCACCACCAGCCCGATCGGTGCGATCTCAAAAAGGTTCCAAGCCAGTTCGGCGTGACGTTTGGATGCCAGGCCGGTCACCACCAGGTTGGTGCTGGTGCCGATGATCGTGACCGTTCCACCAAGAATGGTGGCCCACGACAGCGGCATCAGCAGTTTAGCCGGGCTGACGCCGATGCGCTTGGCCCAGTCCTGGACGATCGGCAGCATCATTGCCACCACCGGGGTGTTGTTGAGGAAGGCGCTCATCGCCGCCACCGGGAACATCATCCGCGATTGAGCGGCGATCGTGCTCTTGGGTCTTCCGAGAACCCGTCGCACCACCCAATCCATCGCGCCGGTGGCCTCGATGCCGGCTGCGACCACGAACAGCACTGCCACCGTCAGCATGCCCTCGTTGCCGAAGCCTTCGGCGGCTTGGCCCGGGGTCAGGATGCCGAGCAGCAACAGGCAGGTCATGGCACCGGTCAGTGCCAAGTCCGGACGGGCCAGGCCGCGGGCCATGGTCACCACACTCGCGAGCATCAACAGGATCGAAGCCCAGGCTTGCCAAGTCATAGTACTGCGAACCTAGCCGACGGCGCCGGTCGAGTCACGGCGCGTCGGAGGGGCGCGAGCCGGGCTACCCGAGCACCCGTCCGTAGGTGATCGCGACGAGGAAGAGCCCGCGTTCGACGGCCGTCCCGGCTACCCGTGCGCGCGCAGGTGATCGAGCAACGCTGCGGACACTGCCTCCGCCGCTTCGCTAGCGGCGG
>Ga0172375_10010589_pt1 | contig 11935 bp, 12 predicted proteins | sample LakKiv1m_FD_114537 | JGI IMG/M metagenome (GOLD analysis project Ga0172375, IMG submission 114537) | Freshwater microbial communities from Kabuno Bay, South-Kivu, Congo - kab_092012_11.1m | ecosystem: Environmental > Aquatic > Freshwater > Lake | place: Democratic Republic of the Congo... | reverse complement strand
GCGCCGATGTGGGTGCTGCCGCAGCCGGCGTTGATGTTGGTGCCGTCCGGCCTGTCGAAGAGCACCGTGACGTCCGCGCCGGACTCGGCCAGCGCCAGCGGCGCCGCCTGGTACATGGCGCCGTGAGCACAGTCGAGAGCGATCCGCATGCCGCTCAGATCCAGCGGGATGCGCTTGACGACGTCCCAGACATACCCCTCCACGGCGCCCTCGAGCTGGTCGGCGCTGCCGAAACGGTCGCCGGCGAGGGACTGGAGGTCGTGGTGGTCGATATGGGCCTCGATCTCCGCCTCCTCCTCGTCGCTGAGCTTGAGCCCCGCCGACGAGAAGAACTTGATGCCGTTGTCCGCGTAGGGGTTGTGCGAGGCGCTGATGACGACGCCGGCGTCCGCGCCACGCTGGTGGACCAGCGTGGCGAGCCCCGGCGTCGGGATCACCCCGGCGATCTCGACGCGCGCGCCGCCGCTCGTGAGGCCGGCGGTGAGAGCCGCCTCGAGCATCGGCCCCGAGAGCCGCGTGTCGCGGCCGATCACGAAGAGCGGATGAGGACCGGCCTTCTTCGCCAGGACGACGGCCGCCGCCCTCCCCACCTGCACCGCGAACTCCGGCGTGAGAAGCTCGCCGGCGACGCCACGGATGCCGTCAGTCCCGAAATACGTGCCCATGCCGCGACCCGTCTCCGATCTCGTGTGGGGTGTGGCGCGTCCGCGCCGGTGCTGCGGTCATGCTACGCGCCGTGCGGCGGGGTCGCAAACCCCGGCGACGCGACGCGGCCTGTGCGTCGCCGCCGGCGTCAGTCCCAGCTGCCGAGGCTCAGGCGGACGCCGAGCAGCCTGGCGACTCCCCAGACGACGGCGGCCGCCACGACGATGATCAGCGCCAGGAAGGCGAAGACGTTCCATGCGTTGGCGTCCAGCAGCGTGATGACGATCGCCACGGCGATGGGAGCCGACAGCACCACGGCAAGCTTCTTCCACAACGGGGCGGTGTTCCGGGTCTTGTCGCGCTTGAAAGCCATCGTTCACTCCTCATGCTGCAGGTGAGACCCATCCTAGCATCTGCGGCGCGTGCCGGGCCGCACATCCGGCGAGCCTCCGGGAGACGCGGGCCGGTCCCACGGCCCGCGGTCACGCCCGCTTGCTGACGTCCACGCCCTTGAGGATCTTCAGGTTCAGCACCACGAAACGCCAGAACTGCAGCAGCTTGTTGTTCATCCGGCGGCGGTCCTTCTCGGTGATCTCCACTGTGCTCCCCCTCACTCCGGGATGAACCGCCAGCCGACGCGGCCGCGGAGCTTGTGCATGAAGGTGGTCTGGATCATGCGCTTCATCCAGGCACCGGCCAGACCCATCTCCATGTGCGTGACGAACAGGTCGCGCCCCTCGTCGTTCGGGTAGCGCACGTGGTCCGGCACCACGGGATAGATCATGATCACCGCCGCGGAGCCGTCCCAGAGCGAGTCGCCCATGGAGGCGATGCAGGCGGCGTACATCTCGGTCATGCGCTCGCCGTGCGTCATCGTGCCGGTCTTGACGAGGTCGATGATGTTCAGCGCCACGACCCGGCCGATGATGCCGGACACCATCCCCGTGCGAGGCGGCGCCGCCGATATGCTGGTGCCGCCGGGCGTGACGTGCGGGACCGAGATCGGGCCGGGCGGTGCGAAGGCGATGCCGGCGGCGAAGATCTCCGGGTGGACCGGGTTCTGGTAGACGCGCGGCCAGGCGTCGGGCTGCCGCGTGAGCTCGTCGTACGGCAGCCCGTACCTGGCGTCCACCTTGACCAGCCCGTTGGGGGCGAGGATGTCGCCGGAGAGGTCCTCGCCGTCCCTGCCGGTGAAGGCGAGCGGCTGGCCGAGGAACCGCGGGATGAGCATGCTGAAGTCGAAGCCGGTCTCGCCCTTCTCGCCCTGAAAGTCCTCCCACGCGATCGTGTCCTCGGTGAGCCCCAGCACGCCGGTGCGTACCTGCGAGCGGATGCCGTACTCCTTGAACACCGCGGAGATGAACTCCTCGCTGGTGAGCGTGCGACCCTTGCGACGCACGGCGACGCCGCGTACGCCGAAGTCGCCGAGCGCCTGCTCGTTGGACAGCCAGAGCAGGTCGGCCTTGTCGCGCACGCCGCGGCGCACAAGGTCCTTGTGCACATTGGTGATGTACTCGAACGCGGCGCCCTGGCAAGTCGCCCCGGGGTGCCCGGTGCCGATCACGAAGCGGCGCCGCTCGCCCTTCTCCAGGCGCGCGACCTCTTCGAGGTAGGCGTCGCGCGCCCGCACCGCATGCGGCGCCGTGCAGATGGACTGGCTGTAGCCCGCTTCCGGCCCCAGCCCCTCCGTGCCCTCGAAGTCGAGTCTGGGTCCGGTGGCGACGATGAGGTGGTCGTAGCCGATCAGCTCCTCACCGCCCCCGTCGCGCTCGACCACCACGACGCGCTCGTGCACGCGCACCCCGGTCGCCTTGCCGTGCACGAAGCGCACGCCGAACCTGCGGTACACGGGCTCGAGCGGGAACAGCGTCTTCTCGACCGGCATGTGCCCGATGCCCACCCACACCCAGGAAGGCACGTAGGAGAAGTCCCTGAGCCGGTTGATCACGGTGATCTCGTGCTCGGCCCCGAGCGCGTCGCCGAGATAGAGCGCGGCGGTCTGCCCCGCGAACCCCGCACCGATGATCGCCACCTTCGCCATGCCACTTCCTCCTGGCGCCGCGGACCATGCGCTCATCCGGATGTGGGCATCCTTTCACACTACAACGGCAGTGAAAAGTCCGACGGCGCGGCGTGCAGCCCTCAGGGGCCCAAGGCGCCGATCGGGATGACGGCGACACCGTCGGGGCGAGTGAAGGCGTAGCCGGATCCCACGATCACGCCGAGCAGCAGAGGCTTGCCGCCTGCGCTCGCATCCACCCTCCCGGCGAGCGCGAGCAGCGAGGCGGCACCCGCATTCACCTGATTGGCGCCGAGCTTGATCTCGAACGCTGCCCAGTTCCCATCGGGCATCTCCACGACCGCGTCCACCTCGAGACCGGTGTTGTCGCGGTACTGAAGCACCTGAGCGCCCAGCGCCTGCGAGTAGACGCGCAAGTCCCGCACCACAAGCGACTCGAACAGGAAGCCGAAGAGGCCAAGGTCCTTCAGCAGTTGGGCAGGCCCGATTCGCAGCGCGGCGACGGACAGCGACGGATCGACGAAGTGGCGCTTCACGCCGCTGCGCATGACGGACTTGGAGCGCAAGCGAGGCGACCATGGCGGCTGGTCCTCGACGATCATGAGTCTCTCGAGTGCGTCCAGGTACTCGCGCACGGTCTCGCGGTCGAGCGGGCCCTCGGCGCCACCCGTGTCGCCGGCCAAGGTGACGATCGAAGCGTACGTGGCCACGTTGCGTCCCAGTGAGCGCAGGAGACGCCCGATCCGATCGGGATCCCTGCGCGGCGCGATGCGACCGACGTCGACGCGTCTGATCTCGTCGAGGTAGTCGCGGTTGGCACGGACCGATCGCTCGGCCGGCCCAGAGTGGCCGGGCCATCCTCCGACCGCGACTCGCTCCGCGATGCCGGCGATAGTCAACCCGGGATCAGGGCATCTGACGGCTTCACCCGCAAGGAGCCGCGCCAACGACAGCTCACCGTTGGAGTGCCCCGTCTCGAAGAGGCTCATCGGCCGCATGCGCAGGCGAGAGATCCTGCCCGCACCCGTGTGCCTGGTGGCGTCGTCGGCCGGCACGGCCGAGCCGGTGAGGATGAACTGCGCCGGCTTGCCGCGGTCGTCCACCGCTCGCCGCACGTGGTTCCAGATGTTCGGCTCCAGCTGCCACTCGTCGATGAGGCGAGGTGCAGCGCCGTCGAGGACGAGGGAAGGATCGACGGCTGCCGCTTCCCGCGCCGTGATGTCGATGTCAAGCAGGACCTCGCTGGCCGCGGCACGCCGGGCCGTCTCGGTCTTGCCACAGGCCTTGGCCCCCTCGATGAGCACGGCCCCGCTTGCGCTCAACCGTGAGATCAGCTCGTCATCGACGACTCGATCGATGTAGGTCATGGCTCCTCGAACCGAAGGCGATTCCGGCCTCAGATTGTAACGGCGTCAAGCCTCAGAATGCAACGACCTCAACCGTCAGAATGCGACGGCCCAAGGTCGCCAGGACGGCTCATCCGCGTCGTCGAGGACCCAGGCGGACGAGGACGGGTCCGAGAACGACGACGGGCCGCCTCTCGGCGGCCCGTCGGAGAAAGCGGATCTGCGCGCAGCGTCAGCGCTTGCTGAACTGCGGCTTCTTGCGCGCCTTGTGGAAGCCGGCCTTCTTGCGCTCGACCTTGCGGTCGTCGCGGGTGAGGAAACCGGCGCGCTTGAGCGGCGTGCGCAGGCTCTCGTCGGCCTCGCAGAGCGCCTTGGCGATGCCGTGACGCACCGCTCCCGCCTGTGCCGAGATGCCGCCGCCGTGCACGTTGGCGGTCACGTCGAACTTGCCGTTGGTGCGGGTGGTCTCGAACGGCGTGAGGGCGATGGTCTCCAGGACCTTGCGGCCGAAGTACGCGTCGATCTCGCGGCCGTTGATGGCCACCTTGCCGGCGCCCGGGGTGAGGATCACGCGGGCGACGCTGGTCTTGCGCTTGCCGGTCGCGCGGTAGGTCACTGCATCAGCCACGCCTTACTCCTTGATCTCGAGCACTTCGGGGTTCTGCGCCTCGTGCGGATGCTCCGTGCCGGCGTAGATCTTCAGCTTGCGGAGCTGGGCGCGCCCGAGCTTGTTGTGGGGGAGCATGCCGCGCACGGCGTGGCGGATGATCTCCTCCGGACGGCGGGCCTGGAGCTTGGCGTACGACTCGCTCTTGATGCCGCCGGGATAGCCCGAGTGACGGTAGTACATCTTCTGCTCGGGCTTCTTGCCGGTCACGACGATCTGCTCGGCGTTGATGATGACGACGAAGTCGCCGGTGTCGATGTTGGGCGTGTAGATGGGCTTGCGCTTGCCGCGCAGGCAGTCGGCGACGACGGTCGCGAGGCGGCCCAAGGTGTGGCCCCTGGCGTCGACGACGTACCACTTCTTCTCGATCGTGGAAGGCTTGGCGACGTAAGTCTTCATGCGCTCACTCGTTCGGTAGCGGGACGCGCGCCCGGCGTGGACGCGCGAAAGGGGACTATAGCGAATCCGCGCGGGCGGCGCAACACGGGCGGTGCGGGGCCGGGGCCGGCGAGAGCGCCGCCCGCGCGGCGGTCCTCCGGGCGCCTCCCGTCAGGTGAGCCGGCGAAGGCGGACCTCGTCGCCGGCATCGAGACCGAGCACCTCCGCCGCGGAGCCGGCGTTGACCGCCACGGAGGCCTGGCCGTAGCTGTCGATGAGCACGACGATGTCGCTGGGGCGGACCGAGGCGAAGGTGCGAGCCACGCGCGCGTGGTACCGCTCCCCGCCGGTGAGCAGCTCCACGGTGTCGGCGAGCCTGGCCTTCTCGAGGTCGTGGGCGCGCACGTTGAGGGCGACGTTGCCGAAGCGGTCCACGAGGACGGCGATGGCGGTGAGCCCGTCGCGGTGCCTGCGCGGCGCGGGGAGGTCGATGCGGTCGAGCCGCTCTGCCGGGATGGCCTCGCCGACCGTCTCGAGCGTCAAGCCCGCCGCGAGCCGCGCCGCGACCGGCGCGAAGATGTCGCGGCCGTGGAACGTCGCCGAGAGCGGGCTGAGCCACAGCTCCTCGTTACTGAGGATGCGAGCCTCGGCCACGCCGCCGTCGACCTCGGCGGCGTGCACCAGGAGCCCGTTGTCCGGGCCGACGAAGAGGTGGCCGCCGCCGCTGAGCAGGGCGACCGGACGCCTCGGACCGCCCACCCCCGGATCGACCACCGCGAGGACGACCGCGCCGTCGGGCATGTACGGCAGCGTGTTGCGCAGCACGACGGCGCCGGCGAGCACATCGCGCTCGGGCAGCCCGTGCGTGACGTCGATCACGCGCACGTCCGGCGCCACCCGGGCGATGACCGCACGGCACGTACCGGCGAAATCGTCGGTGTAGCCGTAGTCGCTGAAGAAGCAGATGGGCCGACGCATACCGCGAACCTACGACGAAGCGCGGCGCGGCGCAACGTCGACCGGCCGCTCGCGCGACTCTCCGCGTGACGTAGAATCGACGCACGCTCTCCAGCTGGAGGATCCGGGTGCGGACCCCACATCTCGAGCCGCCCGGCCGCCGGCCCGGCGCTCTCATGCTCACCGCGACGCTGCTGCTCGCGGCGTTGCTCGCGTGGCCGGGGGCGGCCGGCGCGAGCGACGCGACGTGGCGCCTCAAGTCCTACCGCCACGTCGGCTTCGACCGCAGCTTCAAGGCCGACCTGATCGACGAGCTCCCGGCGCCGCCGCGGCTCGTCGTCTTCGGCGGCTCGCGCGCGACGCGCTTCGAGCCGTCGTACTTCGCCGATCACACCGGCCTCTCCGCCTTCAACTGCGCCGTGCAGAACTGCCGGCCCGAAGACGCGTATGCCTTCAGCACCTACCTGTTCACCCGCGCGCCCGACGTCGAGCTTCAGTGCTTCTTCGCCATCCAGACCGCGACGTTCGCCGACAAGCCGATGCACTCCGGTCTGCTCTACGATCCCCGTCTCTCCGCGGCGTTCCCGGACGACCTCATCGCGCGGCAGAAGGCGGCACAGGGCAGACCGCGCATCAAGGAAGTGCTGGGCGTCAACCGCTACTCGGAGCGTGGTCTTCTGACGCGGAACTCCTACGACCTCCGGCGGGCGGAGCCCGGCTATTCGTTCGGCCGGCACCTCGACGTGTACATCCGGCGCCTCACCGCCGCGCACAGGTGGACGGGGCCGGCGAGACAGGCCCGTTCGCGCGCCTACTTCGAGCGGACGATGCACCTCTTCAACGAGCACGGCGTCGTGCCGCTCGTCATCGTGATGCCGTACCACCCGCGCGCCCTGCGCGCGTTCCGCGCCGTCGGCTGGCAGAAGAAGGTCGACGAACTCACGACCTACCTGCGCGACGCCCGGACCCGCTGCAGCTTCCGTCTGCTGGACCTCGTCGACATCAGGAAGTTCCGCGGGCGGGCGGACTGGTTCTACGACGGCGCGCACGTGACCAGGGAGAACTCCCGGCTCATCATCCGGCGCACGCTGAGCGCAGCGCCGGAGTGCTTCCGCTGAGACGGCGACGGGATTGCCGGGGCGGCCGTCAGGCGAGACCGGAGACGGCCGCGGCGATCGCCGCCACAAGCCCGGCCGCCGTGTGCTCGCGCGCCTCCACGGCCACGGGCAGACCCAGCTCGCGCAGTACCTCGCTGGTGGCAGGCCCGATCGAGCACAGGGCGACCCCGGACAGCCGCTCGGCGAGCGGGCGGGCGGCGGCGCGCGAAGCGCGCGTTCCGGCCGCCTCCATGAGCCCGGCGAACTGCCGCGCCGTGGAGCCGGAGGTGAACGTGACGAAATCCGCCCGCTCGATGGTCCCGGGCGGCACCGGGAGCCGATCCGCGGCCACCGTGTCGTAGACCGGGAGCACGTCGACGAGCGCCCCCCTCGCGCGCAGCGCATCGGGGACGACGGGACGCGCCAGTCGCGCCGCCGGGATCAGCACCCTGGCGCCGGCAGGCGCCACGGCACGTCTCTCCAGCGTGTCCAGCAGGCCCTCAGCGACGTAGTCGTCGGCCACCACCTGACAGGTGACGCCTCGTTCCTCCAGCGCGGACGCGGTCGCCGGCCCGACGGCGGCGACTACGGCGCCGTCCAGCGACGTGAGCGGCAGACCGAGCTCCGCGAGGTATCCCAGGAAGACGCTCACTCCGTTGACGCTCGTGAAGATGACGAGCCTGTACTCCGCGAGGTCGCTCACGACCACGCGCACGATCTCGTCGTCGAGCGTCCGCGGCACGATACGGATGGTCGGCGCCAGGAGCACCTCCGCACCCAGATGCGCGAGCGCCTCCGCCAGCGAGGCGGCCTGTTCACGCGGCCGCGTGACGACGACGACCCTGCCCTCGAGCGGCCGTTCGCGTGTCATCTCAGGCGTCTCCCCGGACCTCTGCGAGGATCCGGTCGGCGCCTCGAGCCAGGAGGTCCCCGGCGAGCGCTCCCCCCAGCCCTTCGGGCGCCTGCGGCGGCCCGGCCAGCTCGGCGCGCACGGCCCTGAGACCGTCCACCGAGCCGACGAAAGCGCGAAGCAGGAGCCTCTCGGCGCCGGCCTCGTCGGGCACTCCGGCGATCTCGGCGTATCCCCCGATAGGGACCTGGCACCCACCCTGCAGCGCGCGCATCAGGCTGCGCTCGGCGCGCACGGCGAGAGCCGTGCGCTCGTGGATCAGCGGCGTGACGAGAGCCGCCACTCGCTCGTCCCCGGCCCGCGCCTCGATGGCGAGAGAGCCTTGGCCGACGGCCGGCAGCATCTGCTCGAAGCTGAAGGCGAACGAGGCCAGTCCGGGTTGCCCGAGGCGGGCCAGACCGGCGGCCGCCAGGATGGTCCCCGCCATTCCCTGCTCCTCCACCTTGCGCAGCCGGGTCTGCACGTTGCCGCGGATGTCGACGAGATCGAGGTCCGGGCGCAGCGCCAGGAGCTGCGAGCGGCGCCTCAGGCTGGACGTGCCGACGGTCGCGCCGCGGGGCAGGTCGTCGAGGCCCCGCAGCGAGGTCGCGCCGCCAACGAACACGTCGCGCACGTCCTCGCGCGCCGTGAAGGCGACGATGGCGAGGCCGGCGGGGACCTCCGTCGGCATGTCCTTGGCCGAGTGCACCGCGAGATCCGTGCGGCCGTCGAGCATGGCCGCCTCCAGCTCCTTGGTGAACAGGCCCTTGTCGCCGATCTTGGCCAACGGCGCGTCCAGCAGGCTGTCGCCCTTGGTCTGGATCACCTCGATCTCGACTCGCAGACCGGGATGGAGCCGGAGGAGCTCGTCGCGCACCCACTCGCTCTGGATGAGCGCCAGGCGGGACCCGCGGGAGCCGATGCGGATCAGGCCGGTCATGCGTCCTCGGTCCCCGTCCCGCGCAGGCGATGCACCGGCGCGGAGGCGGGGGGGCCGGCCGGCGCGTCCGGGGACGACTCGGCCGGACCCGGCCGCCCGCCGCCGGCGCCGGCCGCCTCCGCGCCGTCGAGGTCGAACAGCTTCCTCACCGCGTCCACGTACACGTAGCACTGGTCGCGGCCGGCGACCTCCTTCAGAGCGACCGTCGGGATGTGGAGGATCTTGTTGACGATGCTCGTGGTGAGCATCTCGACCTGGGCGCGCTGCTCCTCGTCGAGGCCGCTGATCCTGCCGCCGAGGCGTTCGAGCTCGCTCTGCCGGATCTGCTCCACGGCCTCGCGCAGGGTGGCGATCGTCGGCACGACCTCGAGGCTGCGCAGCCAGTCGTTGATGCTGGTCAGCTCCTGCTCGACGATCCGCTCGGCGTGCCGTGCCTCTTTCTTGCGCTCGTGGCAGTTCTGGTCGACCACGTGCCGCAGATCGTCGAGATCGTAGAGGTAGGCGTTGCGCACCCGGTCGATCTCGGGGTCGAGATCGCGCGGCACGGCGATGTCGATGAAGAAGACGGGCCGGTGACGGCGACGCTTGAGCGCCCGCTCCACGTGCTCGCGGCGGATGATGTAGTGCGGCGCCGAGGTCGAGCTGATCACGATATCGGCCTTGACCAGATGCTCTTCGAGATCCTCGATGGCGACGGCGCGCCCGCCGACCCGGCGGGCGAGATCCTCGGCGCCGGCCAGCGTCCGCGTCGTCACGAGCATGTCCTCGACGCCCCGTGACCTGAGGTGTGTCGCCGTGAGCTCACTGGTCTCCCCAGCGCCGACGATGAGCACCGTGCGGCCCCGGAGCTTGCCGAACACCTGCAGGGCGAGCTCCACGGCGGCGGAGCTCACGCTGACCGGCCGCTCACCGATCGCGGTCTCGGTGCGCACGCGCTTGCCGACCTCGAGCGCGTGCCGGAAGAGGCGGTTGAAGACGACGCTCGTGCACCCGCCTTCGTACGCCTGTTGGTACGCCGCCTTCATCTGGGCGACGATCTGCGCCTCCCCCACGACCATCGAGTCGAGGCTCGCGGTGACGCGGAAGAGGTGCGCGATCGCGCCGTCGCCGGAGTGGCTGTACATGCTGGGCTCGAGCTCGCCCGGGTCCACGCCGGCGTGACTGGCCATGTGCGCCAGCGCCGCCTGGCGCGCGGCCAGCGAGTCGCGGGCGTACAGATACAGCTCCGTGCGGTTGCAGGTACTCAACGCCACGGCTTCGCAGGCGACGCCGGTGTCCAGCAGCTCCCGGGCCAGGCGGACGGCCGTCTCCTCGTCCAGGGCGAGGCGCTCGCGCAGCTCGAGAGGGGCGGTCTTGTGCGAGATGCCGGCGACGACGACGAGCACTCGTTCAGCCTCCGTAGGTGTGGAAGCCGCTGAGGTACGGGACCGCCGCGAAGCGGATGACGAGCAGCAGCAGCAGGCCGGTGACGGCCAGCCAGGACACGGCGCCGCCGGACCAGCCGGCGCGCACGCGCCCCGCGATGAGCACGAGATACACCACCCAGGCGGCGAGCGACAGGAGCACCATCGGGTCGATCGCCCAGCCGGCGACGCTGAAGGCCTCGGCGCGGATCACCCCGGCCGCCATCCCCATCGTGAGGAAAGGCAGCCCGAGCAGCGTGGCATGGTAGATCAGCCGGTCCAGTGACGCCAGCGAGGGCAGCCGCCCGAGCACCCCGCCGGGCTTGCGACGCCGCAGAAGGGCGTCTTCGACGAGATAGATGATCGCGGCGCCGCCGGCGACGTAGAGACAGCCGATGGCGACCAGCATGACCAGCACGTGCAGGACCACGATGTCGCTCCGCAGCGCCGGGGCCAGCCCCACCGGCGGGTTGTACTCGATGAGGGCGATCGTGAGCAGCACGAGAAGGACGGGCATCACGTACAGGCCCACCGCCTTGATACGCGTGCACAGCTCGAGCACGAACCACACGGCGACGATCGCCCAAGCGACGAGCACCATCGACTCGTAGATCCCGGCGAAGGGGAAGTGCCCGGCGGTCACGCCGCGGAGCACGATGGCGACGGTGTGGCTCGCGAGCCCGGCCGCCGCCACCATGAGCCCGAGCCGGCTCATCGCCGGCTTCTGGGTGAAGAAGCCAACCAGGAACACGACGAAGGTGGCCGCGTACAGCAGGTACGCGAGCCAGACGAGGATGACGGAGGCCTGGTCCATGCTCAGCTGCTCACCGGCCCGGGTGAGAGACGAGGTACCGGCGTGGATCGCGGGTCCGGCGCGTCACTCCGCGCCGGCTTCGCCCGCTTGCGCCCGCCGGCGCTTGGCCTCGTCCTCCAGCACCTCGAGGTCGCGCTGCAGCGCGTGCACGCGTCGCGCGCTCATGAAGTAGTAGACGACGAGCACGGCCAGGATGATCGCGTAGGCCGCGGCGACGTATCTGACGCCATCTTCGAGAGTCATGCGGTCAGCCTCCGATCGAGGTCTTGAGGTCGGCCACGCGATCCTTGAGCTCCTCGATCTCGAGGTCGCGACGGATGAGCGCGGCGAGCAGCAGGGTCATGCCGAGCATGCTGACGAGAAAGCTCACCAGCATGCTGCCCTCCATGCCCGAGTCGCCGGCCTGGATCACGACCGGATGCAGACCCTCGGGCAGAAAGCGGGTGGCGAAGAACGTGATGGGCACGTCGATGAAGGCGATGATCGCGAACACCGCCGCGTAGGTCGCGCGGCGCTGCTCCTCGTCGACCACGGAGCGCAGCACCCAGTAGGCGACGTAGAGGAAGCAGACGAGCAGGAAGGTGGTCAGGCGCGGCTCCCAGGCCCACCAGGTGTCCCAGGCGGCCTTGCCCCATATCATCCCGGTCAGCATGACGAGGACGCTGAACAGCAGGCCGAGCCGGATGCTGACGTAGCCGAGACGGTCCCACCTCAGGTCCTGCGTGCGCAGGTAGGCGATGGCCGCGACGAAGGCGACGCCGAACGCGACGAGCGCCGTC
>Ga0172375_10010586_pt1 | contig 11939 bp, 8 predicted proteins | sample LakKiv1m_FD_114537 | JGI IMG/M metagenome (GOLD analysis project Ga0172375, IMG submission 114537) | Freshwater microbial communities from Kabuno Bay, South-Kivu, Congo - kab_092012_11.1m | ecosystem: Environmental > Aquatic > Freshwater > Lake | place: Democratic Republic of the Congo... | reverse complement strand
TATCGAAAGATAGTTATACATCAAAGCCTTAAAGTATATTACAATATTCGTCACCTAGCAGGAGGCTCCTAATGTCCGACGTCGTCATCATCCGACCCACCGCCGAGGTCGTCGCCGAGGTCGTCGCAAAGACGAACGACGAGGTGACCATTAAGGTCATCGAGTTGTTCGTGAGTCAGATTCCTGAGGAGGGGAAGGTTCGCCGGATGGTCCACCATCCGGCCTTCCAAGCCCTCCCGAGAGCTGTCCAGAACAAGATCTTCCTGGAGAACCACGGGCCGAGCGAGGTGTGGTTCGTCCACACCCTGCTCACGGCCCTCGAGGGCAAGAACGGCCTCGAGAACACGTCGGCTAGCCTCAAGGGTCGAACCCGGCTCGTCGAGGGGGTGCGGATTCTCCGTAACCTCGATCGACCCCATCGGGTCAAGCCTGACCCGAAGACCCGAGAGGCCCGGGAGGCCGTTCGGCGGGCGAGGAAGCTCGCCACATCGACGGCCGGCCCCGAGAAGGGGTCCAGCGGGTCCAAACCTGCCCCAACGGGCGGCAAGACCAAGAACGCCAAGAAGAGGGCTCGCGCCAAGGCCTAGCCTTTAGGCGCGAACATTGGGCGGAGTGCACACATTCTGTGCGCTCCGCCCTCCCAACATACTTTACCAACCTTGCTTTGTCATAACCCTATTAAATATATTTGTAAATATAAAAAAGTGCCGATTGGCACCTTTTTTGTTTCTTAAATACATAATAGTTAAAATATACCTATTTTTGTCACTTCTGGGTCTAGCTTTATACCATAACTTGCTTTAACTTTTGTGATAATCATTTTTTCGAGCGTTATGATATCCTTTGCCGTTGCCTTGTCTTCATTTACGATAACATTGGCATGATTATTGCTGACATAGGCTCCGCCAACAGAAAGTCCCTTTAAGCCCAAACTATCAATTAAAAATCCAGCCGATGGGTTGTCGAGCGTCTCTTTCTTTAACTTTACTTTCTGATCGATTGGGTTTTTGAAGTAACTACCGCATGAATAACCCTGGTAGTCATGTTTTCTTTTTTCTAGATCACTTTTTGCTTTTTCGAGCATTAGATCCTTGTCTCCGTCTTGCATCTGAAAATCTGCTTCAATTAAAACCATATCATGGGAGTTTTTCAGAGCAGACGATCGATAGGAAAATTTCATATCTTTTTTCTGACATTGTTTCTGCCCTTCTTTGGCAGTCCAAACTAGGGCAGAAACAAATGAATAAGAGATTTCCTTTCCATAAGCTCCCGCATTACCGACTACAGCCCCACCAACAGTGCCGGGAATATTCATTGCAAATTCCAAGCCACTTAGTCCTAAATCGACAATTTTCCGAGCCAAAGTTGATAAAATCATCCCACTTTCTACTGTTACAAAGTTGTCAGTTATTGAGTATTGATTTAATCGATTTAGGATGACAAGGCCACGAAAACCTGCGTCTGAGATTAATAGATTACTCCCTCCCCCGATTATGACATATGGCACACCTTCATCCCTCGCCCACTCTAATACCTCAATCAAGGCTTGCTTGGACTTTGTAACAAAAAAATAATCAGCCTTACCTCCAATCCGGTATGTCGTATATGGTGCGAGAATAACATTTTTTTGTAGATTATTTATCATCGACAATTTTTGAAAAGAACATCTTGCCTGCTGCAGTTTGTAATGTTCGAGTAATTTTTACTTTTACTTTTTTATCGATCATCTGCCCGCCCTTTTCCACAACGATCATCGTGCCGTCGGGTAAATAGCCGACTCCCTGAGTTTTTTCTTTGCCCAAATGAACAATATTAATTTCCAGCTCTTCTCCAGGTAAAATTACAGGCCTTAATCCCTGAGCTAGCTCATTAATATTTAACACTTTCAATCCCTCCGCTTTTGCCACTTTATTTAGGTTATAGTCCGTCGTCAATAAATAACAATCCTGTTTTTTGGTAATAGCCACCAGCTTGGCGTCTACTTCTTTTATGCTCAATACATCTGTACTAGCAATTTCAACCTTAATCCCCTTGGTTTTTCTCAAAGCCTCAATAACATCCAAACCTCTTCTGCCCTTAGCTCTCCGATCCGAATCGGTTGAGTCTGCAATTGTCTGAAGCTCCGCCAAGATAAATCTTGGAATAATAATCTTATATTGCCAAAAACCACTTTTAGCAATATCCAGAATGCGTCCGTCAATCAAAACCGAGGTATCAACAATAGCTTCACTGCTATTGTGATGAGGTTGATTGCTGCTATTTTTGAAGATCGCAAAGAATTTGTTTGTTGCATCAAACCATTTGTTTACAGCCTCTTTCTGCTGCCAAAAAAATGTCACAAAGCCAAAAACCAGAAAAGCCGTACAAACTAGAGGGAGCCATTCACCTAAATTTCCAGGAGTTTTGCTTAATGGGAAAGTTAATAGCGCTCCCATCACGAGGCCGACAAAAGCCCCAGATAAAACAATAAAAAAACTACGCATAGAAAGCTTAGCTACCCGCTCAATAAGTTCAAAGATAATTGCCATAGCGACTAAGGCTATCGCGATAAAGACATACAACGTGTTCATTTTCCTCCACGGGTATGTCCATTATAACATACTTTATCGAGTAATCTTGCTAGTAACCTTAGTGGGCTTTATTTTAGCCGTTTCTAAAACAAAAAGACGAAGATCCTTCTTTTCCCTTAAAACCGAGATGGTGTCACCATTTTCAAATTCCTTGGAGAGAATACCGTTTGCCAGAGGATCCTCAATTAAATTTTGAATGACTCGACGCAGAGACCTAGCTCCATTTTCTGGGTCATATCCACGCTCAACTAGAAGCATCTTGGCTGACTCTGTAACTTTCAAATTAATATTTTTTAGGGCTAATCTTTTGGCCAGTTCCAATAATTGCAACCTAACAATTTTTTTCATACTCAGCTGAGTTAGTGCCCTAAAAACTACAATCTTATCAAGTCGATTTATAAACTCTGGCTTAAACTGTTTTTTAAGATCATCCATTATAAATTCCGTGTTTTTTTGGTGCTCTTCCTCAAGCTCGTGCTCCCCGCTTTTCGTTTTGGCCGAAAAGCCCAACTTCACTTCTTTGTTTAATCTAGCAGCCCCAACATTTGAGGTCATAATAATAATAGTGTTTCTAAAATCAACCTTTGTTCCTTTGGCGTCTGTTAGATAGCCATCTTCCAAAATTTGTAGCAGTATATTGAAAACATCTGGATGGGCTTTTTCTATTTCATCTAAGAGAACTACACAATAAGGCCTTCGACGCACAATCTCGGTAAGTTGGCCACTTTCTTCATAGCCGACATACCCTGCTGGAGCTCCCACTAACCGAGAAACGTTATGTTTTTCCATAAATTCAGACATATCGACTTTGACCAAGGCCTCTTCACTGCCAAAAACCTCATCTGCTAGAACCCTAGCTAGCTCAGTCTTTCCGACACCCGTTGGGCCCAAAAACATAAAGGAACCAATTGGCCTTTTGCTATCTGATACTCCTGTCCGCGATCGTCTAATAGCGCTTGCAACCACTTGAACTGCTTCATTCTGACCAATAATGTTCTTTTTCAATGACACATCGAGATTAAGTAAACTTTCCGATTCCTTTTGAATCAAACGCATTACAGGAATGCCAGTAGAAATCGAGATTACCTCTGCAATGTTCTCGTGATCTATTAACGGGGTCGAATTTTCACTTAATCCTTCTCGTTTTTTTAGGTTATTAAGCTTCGCCGAGAGGATGCTTTCTTGCTGTTTCAACTCAGCGGCATACTCAAAGTTTTCTGCGAGGACTGCGTCTTCTTTTTTGGCGACAATCTCCTTCAGCTCTTTCTGAACATTGGTGATGTTTTTGGGCACGCCTCCTTTTTTGATTCGTTGTAGGCTGGCTGCTTCATCAATCAAATCAATCGCTTTGTCCGGCAGAAATCGGTCTGGGATATATCGTGATGACGATCTGGTTGCTTCCTCGAGCGCTTCGTCTGTAATTATAACCTTATGGTATTCTTCAAATTTGGGCCTTAAGCCTTTTAATATTTTTATAGTTTCGTCGGTTGTCGGCTCCGCAACCAAAATTGTCTGAAATCTTCTTTCTAGGGCAGCATCTTTTTCTATATATTTGCGATATTCATCCAGGGTTGTTGCCCCTATAATCTGAATTTCTCCTCTAGAAAGAGCCGGCTTTAAAATACTAGCTGCGTCAATTGCCCCCTCAGCAGCCCCTGCTCCAACTAAATTATGTATTTCATCGATAAATAGGATCGCACTCTTATCTTTTTTTGCTTCTTTGATAATGTTCATTAGTCGTTCTTCAAATTCACCTCTGTACTTTGTGCCTGCAACTACGCCTGGTAAATCTAGGATTAATACTTTTTTATCATGAAGAACTTCTGGAACGTGGCCATCAACAATTCGTTGTGCAAGACCCTCAACAATGGCTGTTTTGCCAACTCCCGGCTCGCCAATTAAAACTGGGTTATTTTTGGTTCGTCTATTTAAAATAGATACTATTCTTGAGCTTTCTTTTTCTCTACCAACGACAGGATCAAGCAGACCTTCTTTGGCTTTGTTTGTTATGTTCGTACTGAATCGTTCGAGTATTGACTCTGAAGTTTTTTTTCGCCTACTCTGACTCCCTATTTCCTCAGCTTCCAACCCAGCAAAATTCTCTACCCCATCTGGCTCTAAAAAATAATTATCTAGAGCTTCCTTGATTTTAATAATTGAAATATTCATCTTCTCTAGGAGTGTCACCCCTTCCGATTTTTTTTGATCAACAATCGCAAACAAAAGGTGTTCTGTCCCGACAAAGCTATCACCTATTCGATGCGAAAAGGCTAAGGCCTTTTCAATTGTTTTCTGAGCCTGACGGCTTAATCCATCTCTCGTTCCTTCTAAAGTAGAAATATTTTGCCCTGGTAAAAGGTTTTTGCGAAAAACATCCTCCTTTACACCTACTTTTCCTAAAACACTAAAAGCAACTGATTCGGGTGTATTCAAAAAACCCAAAACCATCATCGCCGTATCAATAGTGCTACTGTTTTTTGCGGCAATTTCTTGCGCAAATAATAAACTTTTTTTAGCGTTTTCGCTAAACCTGTCAAATTGATTATTCATTGGACTGCCTCCTGTTAAGAAGTTTTTTGCTCTGTCTCTTGGTCTAGGATGTTAGCAATCTCATCATTATTATTTAGATTTGAGTCCGACTCCGCTGTCGCCACTGGCTCACCCTCGTCGACGCTTGAATGAAAGTCATGGATTTTATTGGTTGTAGTAGGGGCTGGAATGGCCTCTGCCGTAGCAGTGACTGGCTCTGTTGTTGATTCTTCTTCAACTGCTAGCTCGACGTCTTCGCTTTTTGCTTGAGCGATTGGAGCATCTTCCGCCTCAATAATATTCTCAATCTCATCTGATTGGCTATCTACGACTTCGTTTTCAGTTTTTTCGTCTACCTTCTCTACTTTTTCTATTTCTACTGTTGGCGATTCATCTTTTGTTTCCGCTTTATCTTCTTGTGGGGAGATACCCTCATCTACGTCAGAGGTTTCTTCAACCCCTTTTTCTTTTTCTGCTGTTGGCGACTCCTCTTTCGTTACCTTTTTGTCCTTTTTTGGAGATGTATCCTCATCTACGTCAGAGACTTCTTCAATCTCTTTTTCTTTTTCAGCCTCTGAATCTACCTTCTTTTCGTCAGATGACTCAACAGCTTTTAATATTTCATCTTCTAGATCTCTTTTGTCTTCTACTGGATGAAGCATTTTAGCAACAGCCTCTACCCCAGCTTCGTCACCACCTTGAATATCAACATTCCAGCCAACAAGCTTCGCTGCCAGTCGGACGTTCTGTCCTTTTCGGCCAATAGCTAATGACAGTTGATCCTCGGCGACCTTAACATCTGCCTTTTTCTCGGCATCGTCGATCGTAATCTCGCTTACTTTGGCTGGAGAAAGAGCATTTGAAATAAATACCTTGGGGTCTTCGTCCCAAAGAATGATATCAATTTTTTCTTCTCCAATTTCTGACATAACAGCCTGGACTCTAACCCCTCTTTGTCCAACACAGGAACCAACTGGGTCAACACCATCTTGAGTGCTTGTAACTGCTATTTTAGTTCTTTCTCCTGCTTCTCGAGCGATTGATTTAAGCTCGACAACGCCTGATAATATTTCCGGAACTTCAAGCTCAAACAGCCTTTTGACTAGGCCTGGATGAGATCGAGAGATAACAATTTGTGGCCCACGAGCACTTTGCTCAACTCGTACAATAAAAAATTTAAGTCTCTGGCCAACATAATATCGCTCATCTCTTATTTGCTCATTTGGGAACAATATCCCAGTCGCTTTTCCTAAGTCGATAATAACATTGCTTCCCTCGATTCTTTGGACAATGCCGTTAACAACTTCCCCTTCTTTGTCCTTATACTCATCAAAGACCATATCTCTTTCTGCTTCTCTGATTCTTTGGATAATAACTTGCTTGGCTGTTTGGGCCGCAATGCGTCCAAAATCATTAGGAATATCCTTAATTTCTATAACATCCCCAACCTTAGCATCCTTTTTAAACTTGTAGGCATCAGTCAAACTAATTTCAATCGTCTCGTCTTCAACATCCTCAACTATTTCCTTGCTAATAAAAGCCACGATTGCCCCATCTTCGGTGATCTCGACTCGTACCTCTTGTTTTTTATTACCATAGTCTTTTTTATAAGCTGCCGCTAAGGCATCTTGAATCGTTAATAGAACTGTCTCTTTTGATAGGTTTTTTTCGGCACAAATCTGTTCGATCGCAGACGTAAATTGTTTATCCATTTCTTCTCCTTTTAACAAAAAAGTCGTATTTCTGACACGAAATCCGACTGCAACAAGTCAATTATATCTTTTAATACCAGCTCTGTCAATATCAACTTAATCCCTCCGTATAAACGTTTTCTAGCAACTGATATTCATGACTCCGATGATCAATCGCCAAGACATCGACCCGCCAATCCAAATTTTTCTGCTCCGTATCATGTAGATATATCTGCGCTGTTTTTATTATTTTTTTTAATTTTTGTTTTGTCACCGCTTCTTGGGGTAAGCCAAAGCCTTGATCCTCTTTGTATTTTACTTCAACCATAACAATCACCTTGCCTATCTCTGCAATAATATCAATTTCGCCAAACCTGCTTCTATAATTACGCTCTAATATTTTATAACCCTTGTATCCTAGTATTTGACAAGCCAGCGCCTCACCCTCATCCCCAACTTCTTTGCTCATATTAGTTTTCCTACAGGCTTATATGAATAGCGATGTATGTCACTCGGTCCATGTTTAAGCAATGCATCTTGGTGCACCTTTGTCCCATAGCCTTTATGAAGGTCAAAATGGTAATGCTTGTATTTTTCCCCTAAAGCTGACATATGTTGATCTCTTGTTACCTTTGCAATTATCGAGGCACAAGAAATCGAATAGATTTTTTGATCCCCTTTTATAATCGCCCGATAATCACAATCACAATAACCATCAAGACTAACTGCATCGACCAAAACAAAATCAGGGTATTTTTTTAAACTAGAAATCGCTTCTTCCATTGCCTGTTTTGTTGCTTGGCCTATACCAATTTTATCAATAACATTGTGGCTGACAATACCCAAACCATAATCTAGACATTCTGTTACTATTTTTTGATAGAGTTTTTCTCGCTGAGATGAATTAAGCATCTTTGAGTCTTTGACCATCTCTAACTGTTGATGGTCAGGTTTAAAAATAACCGAGGCGGCAACGACTGGTCCCGCCCAGGCTCCACGCCCAACTTCATCGATACCGGCGATTAGTCTTTTTCCTTTACCCCACAGTGCCCTCTCTTGTTTCATGTCTGGTGATTCTGTTTTCATGATTTGATTATAGCACCGATTATGAGCAACCGCCTTGTTTAAAGAATCAAAAAAGAGCCTCTCGGCTCTTTCTAGTTATAATCTTGATTTATGCTGTTTCTTCTGTTTCCTTTTCCGCTTGATCGCCTTCATGAGTTTCTTGTTTTTCTCCATCTGCCTGCGCTTTCGCTAATCCAGAGTTCACCTCGACTTCAGGCGCCTCAGACTCATCTATGTCTGCTAACTCTGCTGTTTCTTCTGATTTTGTCTCTTCGTCTGCAATCTCCTCAGTGCTTTCTGCAAGAGACAGGTTAACAGACTCACCCTTAGCTTCAACGCTCTCGTCAATTTCTATGGTTGGAGGGGCTAGATCTTCCGGCTTTAATTCCTCTTCCTTAACATTAACTGCTAGCGCATCAAATTGTTTATCGTGCAACTTAGCGCTTTTACCTCGGAGTTTTCTCAAATATGTTAAATATGCCCGGCGAACCTTAGCCCTTTTAACTATCTGTACCTTAATTAGTTTGGGAGAGTGAAGTAGAAATAGTCTTTCTACTCCTACACCATAAGAAATCTTTCTAACGGTAAAAGAAGTGTTAACGCCATCGCCCTTGACTCTGATGACTACTCCTTCAAAAATCTGAATACGCTCCTTCGCTCCTTCTATAATTTTGGCATGGACACGAACAGTATCGCCCGGAGCTAACTTGGGAACTTTTTTAAGTTGATTTTCATTAATTTTGCTAATCATCTGGCAAACCTTTCCTCAAAACATTCATCAGCGGCAGACTAGTTCCTGACTAGATGGAGGCATAAACGCGAGACTAATTATAGCTAATTATTGATTTTGAGTCAATGAAAATTATATTTAGTTAGCAGTTATTCTTTTACAAATATCCTCTGCTAAAGTAGTTGTATAGTTAATTCCAAATGGTAAGCGCACTTTTTTGGGTCCACTCTCGCCATTTGGGACATAGACTACGACAGGGAATTCACCCTTGTTTAATGCTAGCTGACGCTTGATATCATTCAAAGCCTCAGCCGAAGTTCCACGCGGGATATAAATGCTAATTGTTCCATCATGCTCTTGTTTAACAGATTGTGTAATCAAGGGATCAGTTATTTTTATTTCTGTTTCCTTCAAATTTTCCTCCAGTTCTTTGGCTTTTTCTATTATTATTTTTATTTGGTTATTTTGATTTCCCTGGCTATCTTTGGTGTTGACTCGTCCCGATACAATTAATAATTTTCCAACCTCCCAAATATCAGGGTATTGTTTTATTGTTTTGGGGAAAACGATTAACTCAATCTGCCCAGAAGTGTCTTCAAGCGTTACAAAATACATTGATTCTTTGGTTCTTGTTTGAATTTTTTGAACAATAGTGATAACACCCCCGACTAGAACATTTTTATTTGACATCGTCTCGTTGATTGAACTAATCGGATTTGCTCCTGCTCGTAAAAAAACATTACGGAACTCCGTCGTCGGATGCTCACAAACATAAATGCCTAGAAGTTCTTTCTCCCAATTTAGTTTCTCTCTGGTTGTTAATTCCTGACCGGGTTTTTCCAAATTCAGAGGGGGTAGAGAAACTCCTGCTCCCCCAAACAAATCTATTTGACCGTTAGCAGCATGTCCTTGAGCTAGGCTCGCAAAATTCAAAATTTTTTCCATATTAAAAAGGAGAGTTTGCCTGTCTCCCAAAGAATCAAAGGCGCCACATTTTATCAGGCTTTCGATTACTTTTTTGTTTAATTCGCCAGCCCTTACCCGACGAGCAAAATCCTCAATAGTAGCAAACTTGCCACCTTCTTTTCGAGCGTCTAAGATCGCTTCGATAACCCCCATACCTACATTTTTTACAGCAGACAAACCAAAACGAATTCTACTCGTATCTTTGACTACCCCAAATTCGGAGAAAGACTCGTTCACATCTGGTGGTAGCACTTCGATATTCATTCTTTGACATTCGGCTATTTCTATGGCAATCCGATCCGAGTTGCCATAGTCACTCGTCAACAGAGCCGCCATGAAAGGTGCCGGATAGTGAGCCTTCAGATAGGCAGTCCAGTACGAAATAAGAGCGTAACAAGAAGCATGGGATTTATTAAAGGCATATTGAGCAAAATTCTCAAAATCATTAAAGATTTTTATGGCAACCTTCTCATCAACTCCGTTTTTGACTGATCCAGAAATAAATTTTTCCCGCATTTTTTTCATCAGATCAGCGATCTTTTTACCCATCGCCTTACGGAGAGTGTCGGCATCTCCTCCAGAGAAACCTGCCATGTCTTTGGCAACCTGCATTAGTTGCTCCTGATAAACTATAATTCCATAGGAATTATCTAGCGCGCTTTCCATCAAGGGATGGTCATAATGAATTTTCTTTCGACCGTGTTTTCTTGAAATAAAATCATCAATAAATTGCATCGGTCCCGGTCGATAGAGAGCGACCATTGCAATAATATCCTCGAAGGCTGTTGGCTTCAGTTCTTTGATATACCGCTTCATCCCCGCAGATTCCAACTGAAAAACTCCTGTTGTATCACCTTTACTTAATAGACTAAATGTTTTTTTATCATCCATCGGAATACTATAGATATCGATCTCTTCACCGTAAACTTTTTTTACTATTCTCATAGTGTTTTTTATAATTGTTAGGTTTGAAAGACCCAGAAAATCCATCTTTAAAAGACCAATGCTCTCAAGACTGCCCATATCATATTGGGTGTTTATCGCTAATTCTCCCTTGGTTGCTTTTTGAAGGGGCGCATATTGAACCAGTGGCTCTTTCGAAATAACTACACCAGCTGCGTGAGTCGATGAGTGTCTTGCGACCCCTTCTAATTTTGTCGCTAGATTAATTAGTTTTCGATAGCTATCATTCTCTCTAGTATAGGCCGACAGTTCAGGCGAATTAATAATGGCTTCTCCAAGGTTCATCTTCTCTGGGATTGATTTCGCAATCTTATCAACCTCTGCATAGCTAATCCCCAAAACCCGCCCCACATCTCTAATTGCATTTCTCGCCGCCATTGTGCCAAAAGTTATGATCTGAGCAACATGATCCTGCCCATATTTTTCGGTGACATATTTTATCACTTCATGCCTACGATCATCAGCAAAGTCAATATCAAAGTCTGGCATTGAGATTCGATCTGGATTTAAAAATCTCTCAAAAAGAAGATCATATTTAATCGGATCAATATCGACAATTTTCAAAGCATAAGCAATAATAGAGCCCGCCCCCGAACCACGTCCAGGACCCACCACGATACCATTGTCTTTGGCCCAATTTACATAATCTGCAACAATAAGAAAGTATCCTTCATAGGCCATCTTTTCGATAACCGAAAGTTCGTATTTTATTCTATCTTTGATCTCTGGCGAGATGGTCTCATAGCGCTCTTTTATTCCCTGATCAACTAATTTTTCAAGATAGGTGCGTAAAGTAAAGCCATCCGGCACAGGAAAATCAGGAATCAATATTCCACCCAGGTCAAGCTCTAGATTACACATGTCAGCAATTTTAAGAGTATTTTCTAGGGCCTCAGGTACATGGCTAAAAGCCCGCTCCATATTCTCTATGTCACGAAGGCTATTATCGGTCGTCATGTGCATTCTGTCTTCATCAGAGACAAGTTTGCCGGTCTGAACACAAATCAAGACGTCTTGAGCCTCAGCGTCATCCAGGTTTGCATAGTGGACATCATTAGTAGCAACTAAAGGTATTCCGGTTTCCTTTGATAGTTTTATTAATTCATCATTAACTAATTTCTGCTCAGGAAGGTCAGGGTGATCCTGTAATTCTAAATAAAAATTATCCTGTCCAAATATTTCATTATATTGAAATGCAGCTTTTTTAGCTGCCTCTCGGTTAACATTAACAATCTGTTGTGCAATTTCTCCCTGCAAGCAAGCAGAAAGTGCTATCAACCCTTCTGAGTGTCGTCTTAGCAAGTCTTTGTCAATTCTCGGTTTGTAATAATGCCCCTCTAGATGAGCCGTCGTGACCAACTGCATTAGGTTTTGATAGCCAATAAAATTTTTGGCCAGTAGAACCAAGTGGAACGGCTTCGTGTC
>Ga0172375_10010584_pt1 | contig 11940 bp, 12 predicted proteins | sample LakKiv1m_FD_114537 | JGI IMG/M metagenome (GOLD analysis project Ga0172375, IMG submission 114537) | Freshwater microbial communities from Kabuno Bay, South-Kivu, Congo - kab_092012_11.1m | ecosystem: Environmental > Aquatic > Freshwater > Lake | place: Democratic Republic of the Congo... | reverse complement strand
TTGTTAACTCTTATTACGGAAAGAAATAACTTCGCCCGCGGGAGATATGAGCATATGACAAGTAAATCTGATTTAAAACCGATTTTTATAAGCACTCTTGCTAAGGGCTTAAAACCATGCGATAATTACTGCGTGGCTTTAGCATTAACAGGAGGAGACCAATGGGATTAATTTCACTTTTATTGAGCGATCCTTTTTCTTTTGTTATTCTAGCCGTCATACTTCTGTATTCTATTATTTTTCATGAAATTGCGCATGGCTGGATAGCGCATTTATTCGGAGATAATACCGCTTTATACAGCGGCCGGCTCACGCTTAACCCCGTATCTCATCTCGACCCCATAGGCACACTTATGCTTTTTCTGGTTGGTTTTGGCTGGGCAAAGCCTGTGCCGGTAAATTATTCAAGTTTTAGCAGCAGGCGTTTCGGATTATTTTCTGTCGCCCTTGCCGGCTGCGCGACAAATATACTTCTTGCGATAGTCGCATTATTTCTGCTGCAATTTAATTTTATAAACACTAATCTGGTTTTTATTAAGATATTGCCGTACATGGCCCAGATAAATATTATACTTGGAGCTTTTAACCTCATACCCATACCTCCTTTGGATGGTTCAAAGGTTCTGATGAGTTTTCTTTCTTATCGCGCGCAGGAACGCTTAGCGATGCTTGAGCCCTACGGGTTTTTTATCCTCATCGTACTGCTTTTTACAGGCTTGTTAAACCCCGTGATAATCTTCATGCAGGACCTTATTTACAGCTTAATCGGCATATTATTCAGGCTGTTTAGGTAATTTAACGCATATGAACGTTCTATTTTTTAGCGGGTTCATCCAGCTCGCTTAATTTTGTTGCAAAATAAACTTTAAGATAAAATAAAAAATAATATAATGCCAAAAAATAAGAGATACAATTTGCAAAATGGAAGTAGACCCAAATACAGCCGTTAAGGTCGTGCGCGGCGGCACTACCTATTATTTTTGCAGCCAGCATTGCAGGGATAAGTTTTTAATGGGCTCTAATGTCGAAGAGCCGGTTAAATTGCGGGGTGAAAGTATTTATGTTTGCCCTATGCATCCGGATGTTATAAACAATGAACCGGGCGATTGCCCCAAGTGCGGAATGCGCCTTGAGCCAAAAATTGTTTCCGCAGGAACAAAGGAAGGCAGCAGGGAAGAGCAAGTTTTATCGCGCAAATTTTGGATAGGGCTGATATTAACAATTCCGGTTGTTATCCTGGCTATTTCAGAGATGTTTCCCTTTGCCAGCCTTAAGGCAGTTGTCTCTTCTGGCTTTTCACGCTGGCTTCAGTTTATTTTTGCGACTCCGGTTGTACTCTGGGCGGGCAATATCTTTTTCGTAAAAGCATGGAAATCAATTGTAAATAGAAGCTTAAACATGTTTACTTTAATTGCTATGGGTATAGGTGTTGCTTATGGGTTTAGTCTGGTCGCTATGCTTTTCCCGGATATTTTTCCCGAGTCGCTTAAAAAAAATGGAGAAATCGGTTTGTATTTTGAAGCAGCCGCTGTTATTACAGTGCTTGTTCTTTTGGGCCAGTTTCTTGAAGCAAAGGCGCGCAGCAGAACCGGCAAGGCAATCAAAGCTTTGCTTGGCCTTGCGGCAAAAGAGGCTCATATGGTTAGAGAGGGCAAGGAAGAGGATATTGCCGTAGAAAAAATTCATAAAGGAGATTTGCTGCGGGTTAAGCCCGGAGAAAAAGTGCCCCTGGATGGCATAATCGTTGAAGGCCAAAGCACAATTGATGAATCAATGATTTCAGGCGAACCTATGCCGCTAATAAAGAAAGAAGGCGATCACGTAATAGGGGCAACAATTAACCAGACCGGCAGTTTCATAATGCGTACTGAAAAAATAGGCTCTGAAACTATGCTTGCCCAGATTGTGCAGATGGTATCCAATGCGCAGCGCAGCCGCGCGCCCATTCAAAAACTTGCCGATAAGGTTTCCGGCTATTTTGTTCCTGCTGTTGCTGCCTGTGCGATTACAGCTTTTATTGTCTGGTTTGTAACAGGGCCAAAGCCTGCTTTTGTCTACGCTTTGGTAAGCGCTATATCGGTTTTAATAATTGCCTGCCCGTGCGCTTTGGGCCTTGCGACGCCTATGTCAGTTATGGTAGGTGTCGGCCGCGGCGCACAGCTAGGTATTTTAATCAAAAATGCAGAGGCTATTGAAAAAGCAGAAAAAATTACACATCTTCTTACGGATAAAACCGGAACCCTGACAGTTGGAAAGCCGCAGGTAACCGCTGTATTTACGGCAAACAATTGGAATGAACACGCACTGATAAGCATCGCTGCTTCCATAGAACAAAACAGCGAGCATCCGCTGGCTCGTGCAATCGTTGATTACGCAAAAGTGCAGGAGGCCAAATTTAGCCAGGTTGAAGATTTTAGGTCCGTAACAGGCGCAGGAGTCAAAGCCATGAGTGATGGCAAAGAGGTTTTGATTGGAAAACAAAAGTTTATCGAAAGCTTGGGTGTGGGCTTAACCGATGAATTAAAAAATAAAGCCGATAGCCTTGAAGAGAAGGCATCGACAGTTACCTGGGTTGCTTTTAATGGGCAAATAGCGGGGATTATCGGAATTTCAGACCCTATCAAAAAAACAACCCCTGACGCTATCGATAAATTGCATAATATGGGTATTAAAGTTATTATGCTTACAGGCGATAATAAAAAGACCGCAGAAGCTGTGGCTAAACAATTAAATATCGATAGTGTCTATGCTGCACTTGAGCCAAAAGACAAGCGGGAAATTGTGAGTAAACTAAAAAATGAGGGATTAAAGGTAATGGTGGCGGGAGACGGTATTAATGATGCGCCTGCTTTAGCGGAGGCGAGTGTTGGCATAGCAATGGGTACAGGGACTGATGTGGCTATTGAAAGCGCAGGTATTACTCTTGTAAAAGGAGACCTTAACGGGATTATAAAAGCGCTTTATCTTAGCCGAGATATTATGCGTAATATCCGTCAAAATCTTTTTTTTGCATTCATCTATAACGCCATATGCATTCCTGTTGCAGCTGGCGCGCTGTATCCTTTTTTCGGCCTGCTTCTAAACCCTATGATTGCAGGAGCAGCAATGAGTTTTAGTTCGGTTTCAGTTATCGGAAATTCTTTAAGATTGCGCAATTTGAAATTATAAGGCATCAGGATATTTGCCTTTAGCTTAGCTCGCGTTACAATTCCTTCCTTAAAGTTAAAAAAATAATTGACATAAAAAATAAATGTGTTAAATTGTTATGAACATATGTTCATAATTAACCAAACCGAATATGCGTCCTAAAAAAACAAGATGGGTTAAGTGTGCGCCAGGGGAGAGGTGTTTTAAGCCGTTTTGCAAAAGCAAAAAACATCTTGAAGGCGTATGCCTTAGTCTTGATGAATTTGAAGCAATGCGCCTGGCTGATTTGGAAGGATTGAAACAAGTGGATGCGGCGCGCCTCATGCGTATTTCAAGGCCGACATTCTCGCGGATTGTTTCCTGTGCGCGCAGAAAAATTGTCGATTGTCTTGTTAATATAAAAGCTATAAAAATAGAAGGTGGTTGTTGTAAGATTGGCACAAGGAGTAAGAAGTGAAGGAGTGGAAGAAATTTCTTTATATCGTAGCCATATTCCTAGGATGTTTTTATCTGCCGGTAGAGAACCTGCGATTTACCCCGTTAGAAAATAATTTTCTAACGGGGTTTACTAATGCAATTTTTGAGGCACTTGCCCTTGTTAAATGGTATGCCAGAGAGCACGTTATTTTGTGCCTTGTGCCGGCATTCTTTATCGCAGGAGCCATTTCTGTATTTGTAAGCCAGGCGTCGGTCATTAAATATTTTGGAGCGAAAGCGAATAAATTTCTTTCTTACAGCGTGGCATCTGTTTCTGGGGCAATCCTTGCGGTGTGTTCATGCACGGTGCTGCCTTTATTTTCCGGTATATATAAACGCGGCGCAGGCCTGGGCCCTGCTATTGCTTTTTTGTATTCAGGCCCGGCTATAAATGTTTTGGCTATTATTCTAACGGCACGCATCTTAGGTTGGAAACTAGGCCTGGCTAGGGCCATAGGCGCTGTTATATTCAGCGTTGTGATTGGTTTATTGATGCATCTTATCTTTTTAAAGAAAGAACGAGCACGCCATGCAAGCGGCAATTTTGATGTTGGGGAAATAAAAGAAACCCGTTCCCTGAAAAAAACAGTTCTTTACTTTGCTTCAATGGTTTCGTTCCTTGTGTTTGCCAACTGGGGTAAACCACTTGAGGGTGACCATGGAATATGGGCTTTGGTATATCAATATAAATGGTGGATAACTGGCTTTTCTCTTGTTAGTTTATTGCTAATGCTTATCAAATGGTTCAAAAAAGAAGAGCTAAAGGAATGGACGTCTGCAACATGGGGTTTTGCTTTACAAATTCTGCCGCTTCTATTGGGTGGTGTTTTAATTTCCGGATTCCTTTTGGGCAGAGTTGGGCATGAAGGTGTTATTCCTTCCCGCTGGGTTGAAGCGCTGGTCGGAGGTAACTCTTTAAGAGCAAATTTCTTTTCTTCTATTGTTGCAGCTTTTATGTATTTTGCCACCCTTACAGAGGTGCCGATTTTGCAGGGATTGATTAATTCGGGAATGGGCCAGGGGCCGGCGCTTGCGCTTCTATTGGCAGGGCCTGCATTGAGTTTACCAAGCATACTGGTTATCCGGGGAATTATTGGCACCAAAAAGACAGTTGTTTATGTGAGCTTAGTTGTTGTTATGGCAACTGTAAGCGGAATGATTTTTGGGTTTATCAATAAATAATTGAGGTGATTTATGGAAAAGAAAACAGACAAAATAAAAAATATCGTAAAAGAAGGTTACACTAAAATAGCAACACAAAACACTTCCTGCTGTCCGGGTGGCTCTTGTTGCGGCGGAGCCAATTTAGCCAAAGATATAAGTAAAACAATAGGCTATAGCGATAAGGAAATGGATGCGGTTCCTGATGGCGCGAATTTGGGGCTTGGCTGCGGGAATCCGGTTGCCATTGCATCTTTAAAGGAAGGGGAAGTAGTTCTTGACCTTGGAAGCGGCGCAGGGTTTGATGCTTTTCTTGCTTCGCCTAGGGTTGGCAAAACTGGCAAGGTTATCGGTGTTGATATGACCCCGGAAATGATTAAAAAAGCCCGCGCAAATGCAATAAAAGGCAACTACGCAAATGTTGAATTTAGGCTTGGTGAGATTGAGAAACTTCCGGTTGAGGATAATTCAATTGATGTAATCATTTCAAATTGCGTAATCAATCTTTCTCCAGATAAAGAAAGTGTTTTTAAGGAAGCTTTCAGGGTTTTAAAGCCGGGTGGAAGGCTTATGGTTTCGGATTTGGTTTTAAAAAAATCTCTTCCGAAAATTATCAAAGAGTCTGTTGAGGCATATGTGGGTTGCCTTGCCGGAGCAATTATGAAGGATGAGTATTTGGATTATATCAAAAAAGCCCGGTTTAAAAATATAGAAGTTATTAGTAAAACCAATTATCCTATCGAAGCAATGGCGAATGATGTTACTGCACAGCTTGTTAAAAATAATCCTGAAATAAAACAAAATGACCTTAAGGGCGTTGAAGATTCAGTAATAAGTATTAAGATAAGTGCGTTAAAACCTAAATAGAAGAGGAGACAAATTATGAAAATTGAAATATTGGGAGTGGGCTGCCCCAAATGTAAACAATTAACCGCAAATGCAGAGGTAGCCACGAAAGAACTTAATATTTGCGCAGAAATTTCCAAAGTAACGGATATCGGAAAGATTACCGAATATGGTGTTATGATGACGCCTGCACTTGTAATTGATGGAAGGGTAGTTTCTTCAGGCAGAGTATTGAGTAAAGATGAAATTAAAAAGTTAATCGCCGAATAAGGAGAGCCGTATGTATAAAAAAGCATTGTTAGCTTTGTGTATTTTTGGATTTATTGCAGTTTCTTTTGCCGCTGATAAGCCATCAAGCAGCAAGGTAGTAGCGTATTATTTCTACGGAAACTATCGTTGCCCTACTTGTCGCAAACTTGAACAGTATTCCAGGGAAGCGATAGAATCCAATTTTAAAAATGAGATTGCGTTGGGTAAATTAGCCTTTATGGCAGTTAATATTGATGAAAAAGGCAACGAACATTTTGTGAAGGATTATCAGCTTTACACAAAATCGCTCGTTCTCTCTTTAGTTAAGGACGATAAGGAAATTAAATCAAAAAATCTTACTAAGATATGGAACTATGTAGGCAATAAACAGAAATTCTATGATTATGTTACCGAAGAGATAAAAAATTTCCTAAAGGAATTATGATGGATAAGGTTTTGATTGGTTTCTTATCGGCATTATGGTTAGGAATTTTAACTTCGATTAGCCCTTGTCCGTTGGCTAGCAATATAGCGACAATATCATTTTTATCAAAACGCATTGCACATCCTTTTTTTGTGTTTATTTCCGGTATTGCTTATACACTTGGAAGAATGTCAGCGTATGTTATTTTGGGATATTTAATTATTCATTCCATTTTCGCTATTCCTCAAACAGCCCAGTTTTTGCAAAAATACATGGCCAAAGCATTGGGCCCGATTCTAATAATTATCGGATTAGTATTGCTTGAATTGATCGTCCTGCGCTTGCCGGAATTTTCTATTTCACAAAAACATCATAACAAACTTTCCGAGGCCGGAGCCTTAGGGGCATTTGCCCTGGGTTTTATTTTTTCTCTCGCTTTTTGCCCTATCTCTGCAGCGCTTTTCTTTGGAAGCCTTATTCCGCTTGCCCTGAAATCACCTTTGGGCAGTATTTTTCCGTTAGTCTATGGCGTAGGAACCGGACTCCCTGTTATGGCATTTGCTATTATGGTTGCATTAGGGACAGCGGCGCTTAACCGTTGGTTTAATTTTTTGACCAAACTCGAATATTATATGCGAAAGGCTACAGGTGTTATATTCATCCTTGTAGGCCTATATTATCTTAATGCTTATTGGCTGAAATTAATTTAGAGGGAGTTAATATGGCTGAAAATGTTATAAAGAAATTATCGCTTGTCGACAGGTTTTTAACGCTATGGATTTTTTTAGCTATGGCGATAGGGGTATTTTCGGGCTATTTCTTTCCGGCTGTCTCCGGTTTTTGGAATAAATTCCAGGTAGGAACTACCAATATTCCAATTGCCATAGGCCTTATCCTTATGATGTATCCGCCGTTGGCAAAAGTTAGATACGAAGAGATGGGCCGTATTTTTAGGGATGGCAAAGTATTGATTCTGTCGCTTGTGCAAAACTGGGTAATCGGGCCCATACTTATGTTTCTTCTGGCTATATTGTTTCTGAGAGGTTACCCCGAATATATGGTCGGGCTTATTATGATAGGCCTTGCCAGGTGTATTGCGATGGTAATTGTGTGGAATGAATTGGCCAAAGGCGATACAGAATACTGCGCAGGGCTTGTAGCATTTAATTCGTTGTTCCAGGTAATATTCTTTTCTGCTTACGCCTGGTTTTTTATTACTGTGCTGCCGCCATATTTCGGATTAAAAGGAACTGCCGTAAATATAAGTATTAGTCAAATCGCAAACAGTGTATTTATTTATCTTGGCATTCCGTTTTTGGCCGGAATTATTACAAGAATAACCCTGATTAAACTAAAAAGTAAAAAATGGTACGAAGAAAAATTCATGCCTAAAATCAGCCCCGTGACTTTAATATCTTTATTGTTTACTATCATCGTCATGTTTTCTCTTAAGGGTGAATATATTGTTAAAATACCGCTAGATGTGGTTCGCATCGCAATTCCGCTTCTTATTTATTTTGTTGTAATGTTTTTGGTGTCCTTTTATATGGGTAGAAAAATCCATGCCGGTTACGCAAAAACTGCGACATTGTCGTTTACCGCGGCAAGCAATAACTTCGAGCTTGCTATTGCTGTGGCTGTAGCGGTATTCGGAATTAATTCCGGAGCAGCCTTTGCAGCGGTAATTGGCCCGCTGGTTGAGGTACCGGTGCTTATAAGCCTTGTTAACGTCGCTCTATATTTTAAAAGAAAACATTTTTATGAATAAGAAAAAAGTTTTGTTTATCTGCGTGCATAATTCCGCAAGGTCTCAAATGGCGGAAGCCTTTTTAAGGCAAATAGCGGGGGATAGATTTGAAGTAGAAAGCGCAGGCCTTGAACCTGGAAAATTAAACCCTGTTGTTATTGAGGTTATGAAAGAGGTTGGAATAGATATTTCGCAAAATAAAACTAAAAGCGTTTTTGATTTCTATAAACAGGGCAAGCGTTATGATTATGTAATCACTGTCTGTGATGAATCGCAAGCTGCCAAATGCCCGGTTTTTCCCGGTGCTATTTGTCAGCTACACTGGGGATTTGATGACCCAGCTGGCTTTAAGGGAAGCTGGGAAGAGAAACTGGAAAAAACAAGACAGGTAAGAGATAAGATTAAGCAAAAGATTGAGGATTGGGCAAAGTGATCTTACGAACATTAGAGCTAATTGTCAGGATAAAACCCGCTTAATTACCTTCTTCCAATTACTTTTCAGTATATAAAATCAAAAAGACGAAAAAAGTCATTAAGATGTGGATTTTTGTAGTTTACAATCCGTAATTGTAGATATTAAATATACTAAAATCTAATAAACCTATGAACGCCTTTTTAAATACCTTGGAAAAACACGCGATAAAGAAAGAAACATTGAGGCGCTATAAATTAACCACTTTACAGGTTAATTTAGGCAACCTCTGCAATCAATCCTGCCGGCATTGCCACGTTGAAGCATCACCTTTGGGCGGAAACGTAATGCAGCTAAAAACAATCGACGATACAATTAAGTTTCTCGCCAGCAATAAAATTAAAACCCTTGATATAACCGGAGGAGCCCCAGAGATGAACCCTTATTTTGATTATTTTGTTAAATCAGCAAGAGCTTTAGTTGATGAATTGATTGTGCGTTCTAATCTTACGGTATTCTTTGAACCGGGAAAAGAATACCTGCCGGAATTTTTCAAAGATTACAAAGTGCATCTTATCGGTTCGCTCCCTTGCTATACAGAAAAGAATGTGGATAGCCAGCGGGGCTCCGGAGTCTTCGAAAAAAGCATAAAAGCATTGCGGTTGCTGAATGACGCCGGTTTTTCAAAAAATACCGGCCTTATGCTTGATTTAGTCTGTAATCCCTTAGGTGCGTATCTTCCGGCATCGCAAAGTGAATTGGAAAATGATTATAAAAAAAATTTATCCAAATATTACGATATAGAATTTAACCGTCTTATCACGATAACAAATGTCGCAATAAAAAAATTCAAAAAACAATTAGAGGAAAACAACGAGTACGAAAAATATTCAGATTTGTTGGAAAAAAATTTTAATCCAGAAACACTCCCGGAATTGATGTGCCGGCTTTCTTTAAGCGTTGGTTTTAACGGATATTTATATGATTGTGATTTCAATGTTGCCTTAGGCCTTTTGCTTAAGGGTACGAAAGAGGAAAACCTCACCATAGAAAGTTTAAATCCGCTAGAATTAGAAGGAAAAGAAATAACAACCGGAGAACATTGTTTTGCCTGTACTGCCGGCTACGGTTCAAGCTGCCGGGGTGTTTTAACCGGACACAAATTATATAGGAAACTAAAAAAACAGGGAGGGTGAAATGAAGGTTATGAAGTTAATGTTAAGCATTGCAGTTCTTTTTATGATTTTTGAAGGATGCACAGCGTACCAACTTTCAAGTAAAAGCAAAAATGTAGCAATAGAAAATATCTCAGCAGATACTTTTACGGTCAGCTTTTGCGCCGGCGCTTATATGAAAAAAGAAGAAGTAGAAAAATATGCGCTTCAGCGTGCTTCAGAAGAGGCTTTGGCCAAAGGTTGCTCACGATTTTTCGTGGTTAAAAAACGCGACGATTCGCAGTTCTGCGCATTCAATCCCAAAAAAAGCCTTGGGTCTACTTCCGAATTTCCGGAAAAAGACTACCCTTTGTATGAAGGTTCCTCGTTTATGAAGCCCAATGTTACGTTAACACTTCAATGCGTGCCTGAAGGCAAAGAAATAAAGGAAAATGTGATAGACGCAAAAAAGTTTCTTCGGGAAAATTTTCCCGGCCTGGAGGAATGAAGCAAATTATTTTAATTTAGCCATTTTAGGCACTTTTTGAGTTTAAGAAATTATTGTCCCTGTGGTAGAAAAAAGTCAATCGAAAGTAGAAAAAAAACATTGGAAATTCTAATGTAATGGCTATACTGCTATATATAAAAGGCCGATAAAGTGGAATTAAGTCATAAATAATCAATCATCCGGCTAGGCAACGCTGAATCGACTATATTTTATAATACTTGCCTTGATCTAACAGCTAATGACTATTTAGGCAAATCGTTATGTCTATCAGATTAAAGCTAATCATTTTGTTCCTTGCAATTGCCATAATACCTTTATCTTTTGTTGCCCTGGTTACATTTAATAATTATAAAAACTCCCTGGAACCTGCCCACTTGTCCAACCTGCAGAATATCGCTGCTTTTAAGGCCGACAAGATAGAAGCATATTTTTCAGGATTAAAAGCCGACATAGAAACAATTGGAAATTCTTATGTCGTTAAAAATTACCTTCCGGTACTAGTCCAATATGCCAACTCCCCGGAGAGCCAGGAGTTTGTTTCTACCAAGAAAACTCTTGACGATATATTACAAAGACAAGCTTTAACTTTTAATATCACAGATATTATGCTGGTTAGTCCGACAGGAGAAATCATATACTCAAGTAATTCCAGGCACTATGCTAAAGACTTTCTTACTAAGCTTTCCGGGCTCAAAGAAGGAGTTTTTGAGGCTGGCAAAAAAGGTATTTATTTTTCGAATATATTTCTAGACAAAGTGGACGACAACAAGCCGGCAATATTAATCGTTGCTCCGGCTAGCGACTCTCAGGGTACTTTTAGCGGGGTTGTCGCCTTGGAAGTGGATATGCAACCCATTTATACACTTATCAGGGATACAACCGGGCTCGGTAATACCGGAGAAACATTGCTAGCGATAAAAAAGGGGAACCAGGCAGTATTTTTGAATCCTTTAAAGTATGACGCGCAGGCTGCTCTAAAGAAAAGTGTAGATATGGGCAAAGAGCTTGGCGTTCCTGCACAAAAGGCAGTTCAAGGTGAAAACGGTTCAGGCCAGTTTACGGATTATCGCGGTAAGATGGTTATTGCTGCCTGGCGATATATTCCTTCCTTAGGCTGGGGTTTGGTAGCTAAGATTGATGCGCTTGAAGCATTTGCTGATGTGATAAATTTAAGGAATAGGTTATTGGCGCTTATATTTGTCGTTTTACTTTTAAGCGCACTTATTGCAATTTATATTGCTCATTCTATTTCCCGGCCGATAAGAGAGTTTTCCATAGCTGCACAGAAAGTCGGCAGCGGAAACCTAGATTACAAATTTACAACTAAAGCAAAAGGAGAAATAGGTTTGCTTTCTGAAACCTTTGGGAAAATGATCCAGGATTTAAAAGCCGCGGATAGCTTGCGTGATATTGAAAGAAAACGGTTGTATGCGGTTTTGGAAACCCTGCCGGTCTACGTAATACTATTAGACAAAGATTACCATGTTCCTTTTGCTAATAAGTTTTTCCGCGAACGCTTCGGTGATTCAGGCAGTAAGCGTTGCTATGAATATTTGTTTAAGCGCGGCCAGCCTTGCGACAATTGTGAAACATATAAAGTAATGGAAACTAATGCCCAGCACCACTGGGAATGGCTCGGCCCGGATGGCCGTAACTATGATATATATGATTTTCCTTTTATTGACGCGAATGGTTCGCAGATGATTTTGGAAATGGGCATTGACATTACCGAACAAAAGCGAGCGCAAAATGCCATAAAACATGCGAATGCTTACCACCGAAGCTTGATTGAAGTCAGTATTGATCCGTTAGTAA
>Ga0172375_10010582_pt1 | contig 11942 bp, 7 predicted proteins | sample LakKiv1m_FD_114537 | JGI IMG/M metagenome (GOLD analysis project Ga0172375, IMG submission 114537) | Freshwater microbial communities from Kabuno Bay, South-Kivu, Congo - kab_092012_11.1m | ecosystem: Environmental > Aquatic > Freshwater > Lake | place: Democratic Republic of the Congo... | reverse complement strand
TCATTGCTATTCTTTTTATTTCCCTCCTTTTCGCGTCAGCTTTAAACCCATGGATTACCGCAATGCGCAAACATCATATCCCAAGACGCCTTGGGATATTATTGATTTATCTTTCGATTGTGACTGTTGTGACGTTGAGTATTGTTTTAATTGTTCCGCCGATTAATGCCCAGTATAACGAACTTGTTACGGTATTTCCTCACTATGCGGAGAGGATTATCCAACTTATTCAGGGGATAAGCCCGCAAATTAATATTGTAGAATACGCAAAGCAGTTTCTTGGGGGTATCCAATCTAATGCACTGCAGTTTGCCGGCACTATTTTTTACAAAATTTTTGATGTTATTTTCGGGCTCGTTGCGCTCGCGATTGTTTTTGTCGTGACGTTTTATATTGTTGCCGAGGAAGATGCAATTAAAAAAGTTATTCATTTATTGACTCCGCAGAAATATCATGGAGCAATCGACGAGTTGACTATGCGCATCCAGCGAAAGATCGGTTTATGGCTTCGCGGCCAGATGATTTTGAGCCTATTGATTTTTCTTTTATCGTTTATTGGGCTCCTTGTGCTGGGAGTAGACTACGCGTTGATTCTTGCACTGTTTGCCGGCCTGACAGAATTTGTTCCGATCTTGGGCCCCATTTTAGGAAGTATTCCCGCTATTTTTATTGCGTTTAATCAAGCTCCGCTTTTGGCGCTTTTTGTTTTTTTGCTGTACTTTCTTATTCAGCGCATGGAAAACGATTTTCTTGTGCCGGCGGTCATGAGAAAAACCGTTGGTGTAAATCCGCTCGTGAGCATCGTTGCATTGATGATTGGAGGCAAGCTTGGCGGAATAGTCGGTGTATTATTGGCCATTCCCGTTGTGACGGTTATCAGCGTTATTTTAGAATACTTTTTTGAGGAAGAGCAGGTGCACAGCCCTAAATAATCAATTATTATTTTTGTAACTTCGTTTCTATGAAAAAGAGCGGCTTTACTCTCGTTGAGCTCCTTGTTGTTGTCGGTATTATTGGGATTTTGGCTTCAATCGGCGTTGCTTCGTTGAATTCCGCGCGTCAAAAGGCTCGTGATGCAAAACGGATCGCCGATGTTAAACAAATGAGCACTATTTTGGAGGCCGAAGAAGGGGTGAAACCTTCGCTATCAGTAACAGGTTGTGACGCGCAGGCATTTGATCCGACAAGCAAGTGTGACGGGCCGGGAACAGAAATAAAATCAAATTTTTCCAAACTTCTTGATCCTTCCTCGCCAAATGGAACACCGTGTAAAGACGTGCCAGGAAAGACATGCGCATATTCTATTGCGGACAAAGACGGTAAAGGCCCAGCAAAAACCAGTGATTACCAGATTTGTTTCTATCTTGAGTCTGGTTCGGCAGGTTTGACAAATGGATTGAATCGCGTTGAGTCGGGTGGAGTTTTTCTCCAGGGGTGCCGGATCGTTGTCGAATGATAAATATTTAATCAATAAATTATGAATATGCAAAGGAAGAAATCAGTAATTAGTTTTTTAATTATTGCGTCTTTTTTTATACTTGACCTTCCTGTCGGTGCTGCAACCTATTCTTTAAAATCTGTTGTCCCGACGCTATCTATCGCCCCATCAAGTACCTCGTTTGGAGGCGTAGCAACGCTTTCGTGGAACATAGTCGCCTCGCTATCACGCAGGGCAACATGCAGGGCGGATGGTCCTGTGAATTGGCAGGGACCTCTGCGCACTGCTACAGGTTCTTTTATCGTCCAATCATCGAGCACGCAGAAATACAGCATCATTTGTACCGACGGAAGTCGGGCGGATGCCACTCTTTCCGTGGATAGAAACAGTAGAAACAATGGCGTGCTGTTGTATTACATTCAGAATACGCCGGACAGAAAAACAGATGACATGACGTCAGCAACCCTTGCATGGTCGTACATTCAGCAGCCGATAAACAGAGGCGCGAAGAATTTTGTATGCAAACTCAACAATGTCATAGTGGCAAATACTGCAACAAAGCCTGTCACTTCAGGTGGGGTCTACACCCTTTCGTGCCCGGGCCGATCAGAGAGTATAAATGTCGTTTTGAAAAATCCACCAACGATTGATTTCCATATTACCAATCCTAAGCCAACAATCATCAAAGAGAATGGAAAAAATATTGAAACGATAACTACCGACGAGAATACCAACATACAGCTGTCCTGGACAGGAAAAGATTCAAAAGATTGCGGGCTCTCCGGCAGAAGAGAACAGTTAAATCCAAATAGCAGCTGGACGACACAGAATATACGCAGCGGGGAGCTAGCGGGTTTTTTTTCCGGCACATCGGGAACAGTAGCCATGCATCCTAAAGTCTATGGAACCGAGTATTCGATGAGGTGTGATGGGTCTGGCCCCGTGTCATCTCCGGTAGTAACGGTTCGCATCGTCGTGACAGACGAGACAAACACATCGGAAATACTAAAGTTCAAGAACGAGGCAGGCCACCAGACAAAAGATGCGGAAGAGTCCTTTGTATTTGATCTTGTGGGCGCCGATACTATCATCGGCCGTCCGACACTTGATCCGACGTGTATGAAAGGCGCGCAAAGCCTTGAGCAACTCAATTACGGCATGAATAAGCAGGCCTACCGGCTTCGCATTATTCCCAACAAGGAAACACTTGCCTGTACCATTTTGGCTAAAAGTAAAAATGGGAGTGCATCATTTCCTTTTTCTATTCGGGCGTATGTGAGACCCAATGTGAATTTTTTATCAAACGGCGCAGCGGCTGATACATTGTTTACCACGAATAACGGTCAAAAAATTACCCTTTCATGGGATGCTTCTACTAAGACTCCCGGGCTCTATATTGAACTGAAAGAAGGAACGGCTCGGCTTTTTGGTAAAACAACAAAAACCAGCACATCGGCAAAAGGATATATAGACGTCACGCCGACAAAGGATACGACCTATATGCTTACGGCAACAGATAGTTATGGTATTACTCGGTCATTGTCTAGATCTGTCAAAGTTTCACAAGGAGCATTGCGCTATGTGACTGTTCCGCCAAAAACACACTTGGTATGTAGAGATATCCTACCGGCTCCAGTCGTCAATGGTGGGATAGGAGTCATCGTGGGCGGAGCAGTCGGAGGGATAGCGTGTGGAATAGCAGCGGCTCTTTCTTGGGGTGTTGCTGCTCCAGCAATACCTGCCTGCATGGCAGGAGGGGCGGCGGTAGGGGCGGTTGTCGGAGGGGGTGGTGCCGTTATTAACCACAGCAAACCATATCAAGATTGTAAAACAGTGATAGATGAGCCAGAATTGAGAAAACTCCTTACGACGCCTGTGCTTGGTACGGACTATGGTGGCCTTGCTTCCCTCACGTTTGATGATACCTCATATTTTCTTGCAAATAATCAAACCGACCTGACAATTGATCAAGGTACTCATGCGGAACTGAACTGGTATGTAGAGGATTTTTTGCCTGCCGGAAGCAGAGTCCAGATATATGCATATAATATGTCCGGCAATAAACTTTCTACCCTAACTGATAGCACGGGTAATAGCGCACTTGATCCGTCCGGAGAAATCCAAGTGACTCCGAATCAGGCAACACAATATAGATTAATGATGTATCCCCAAGATATGCTGCTTGCATCGGTCGTTATCCGTCCTCGTCCTGCATTTGAATCATATCAAATTCCCGTTGATTCAAATGAAACAGATGACGCGATGCCTCAAGGGCCTACGTGCGGAGGATACCAGGCGCAAGGAATACAACAAGCGAGAAATCATCGTGATTATTGCCCAATAAGTGATATTACGCGGTACTTTCAAAAAGGCGACCAATGGGATAATCATCCGTATTCCTATAAAGGAAAAGACTGCGGGCGAATACGAGATAATGGTTGCGGTCCCACGTCTCTGGCGATGGTCATTGAGTATTATTCGAAAAAACGTGGAGCTTTACCCTTAAAGGATGCCGTCACGCCCGCATCAACCGCTGACGCAATCGTCGACGCGGGGTCTGCTTTTTATCCATGTTCAAAGTCGTGTACGCGTACTGTTAGCAACGGCAAGACAACGGTGACGGGATGTGGTGGGACCGTTTCAAACCTCGCCTTTACGAGTCCAAAGGTGCTCGGGAAATTTTATATGAAGGGTGAGCAATTAAAAAATCCGCAAAAAGATAATCTCGCGGAAATGAAGAGCTACCTTCAGCAGGGGTACCCGCTTATTGTGAGGATGGGTGGGAAAAAGATGGAGTATAGCGATTGTCGACCGGACGCGCCATTCACAACATCAACAGGCCATATCATCGTGTTGACAGGGTATAATTTTGGCGACGACACATTCACGACCAATGACCCGCATAACTATTCGTATTGTTTTCGAAGTAAAACGGGGACAGTGGAGCGGTGGTATCAAGAAGCACCGGCAAAAGAGATTAAAAAATGGATACGTGGTGCATATTTGGTAACGCCAACCATACCGCTCCCACCAATCCACTAGAAGGCAAAAAGGATATTATCTCCCTAAATCGGTAAAGACGCCGAGCTCGTTTTCAATGTCGTTTTTTGCAAGGATGCTTCCGCGTTTTTTGAGTTGTTTGAGCCCTTCAATATAGCTATTATCATCCGAAACAAGCGAAAGGACTTCATGTTGTGTTCGTCGTTTGTTGACAAGATCGTCAATAAAAAGTGATGCGCGCCAAAACTGATCGGGATCTTGTACTGCGATGCGCAGATCAAGAAGGATGCGAATAGTAGGGTCTTCACTCTCTGAAATTATATTACGATCATAAAGTCCAAAATCGATACTCGATTGAGGGGCGAGTGCCACTAGACGCTCTAAAACCGCCCCTCCCCATTTTTGCTTTTCGAGATATTCAGTATCTTGGAAGAGCGCGTTTGGCTCGGTCGCTAGAATGCATTCAACCACCGCAGGAGCAGCTGCTCGTTCGCCATATCGAGATATCAATTTTGCAATATCAAAAGCATTTGCCTTTATTGCGTCTGTAAGCGGTTTTGAAAGTTTTGTTTCGGTCGTGGGAAGTGCAACTATCATGTCAACAATTGCCTGCGCACCAACAGAAACATGAAGGCCTTCGGGCGTAGTTGTTCGTCCTTTTTGCAATATATGCTCAACTGCACTGCTTGGTGATTTTGCTTTTGGCGCCTCTTGTGGTATTGGTCGCTGGTCAGCTCCTGTCATGGAAACAACTGCTGCCGCAGCGAGGGGAAGCAGATTTCTAAAACGTTCTGGTGGCATAAAAATATTTATTTATTTTAGTGTATCCTATCATTTGGGTTTTGTACATGGGGTTGCGCCAAAAAGAGAAGAGACCGTTTTGCAATCATTGCGAAACGGTCTCTCAAAAGAATCCAAGTGCATATGCACAACTCGCAATCCTTGCAAGTTCCACCAGTTGGTGGTTGGTAAGCGGGTATGACTGGATTTGAACCAGCGACTTCCTCCTTGACAGGGAGGCACTCTAGCCAACTGAGCTACATTCCCGCGTGAACATTATTCTGTCAGATTTCTTCCCCCGTGTCAAGAGGGAAGGATGAAATGGGGCTCTCGCCCCATTGCCGACAGATAGTCGTTCGCGAGACGCCTATCCCCCGAGTGCAGGGCTCTCCACAGTCCAAACACGAGCGCTGCGCTCTCGTTCGTGTAAACCCTGCTTACTCGCCGTACCCCACCATAAAGCGTCCCCATAATTCCTCCGATCGCGTGCCTCCAACGTTTTTACGGTGCCATGAAATAATATATGTGTCAAAAATAAGTTACTCGGGACCGACGGACGGTTCCCGAGTAAACATTGCTTGTCGCTAACGCGCTCTCCTGAGCATGTCAGCGACGATGCTCGCCCCATGCGAGCTTCCGTACTTTGCGACGATCTCGATCGGCGTGATCGGAATCTCCGCTTCGTCCGGATACAACTGCACTTTTTGGTCCTCCCCGCCCACAAGCACATTTTTTTCTTCGCACATTGCGTGCGTTCCCCCCTTACCAATCTACCGCCGATATCTCAAAGGATTGCCCGCTGGATGCAAAACGCATCCCACAGACAATCCGGTTTGTTCACTTCTGAAAAAAATAAGCTTCAGTGAAGCTTATTTATCCCAATCGTGACGTTAAAAAATTCCCTGATACTCTTCACCGCGCCGTATCGCGGTAAGGTATCTCTGAATCCCGAGCTCATCTTTCAAATCGCAATCAAGAATCATTTGATAATATCTCCGTGCTACTTTTATATCTCCGCGCGCAAATGCGGTATGTCCGAGCCCGCTCAATGTTCGCAGTGCTGGTCGATCGTGCGGATGATCCCATGAAAGCTTTGGCGGCCATTTTTTTTCATAATACTGATCCAATAGATATTCTGCCTCCTTATACCAGCGCCAGGCGTCAAAAAAATCCTTGTGGCTACGGCTCACTGCACCCATTCCGTTGTGCGCTTCCACGCTATCGAATATGGTCATATGCGGATCGTCCTCGTGTTTGAGCACTGTCAGAAAATGATCTTCTGCTTTTCGAAGATTCCCTATCTCAAATGCCGCCCATCCCTCATCAACAAGAGTACTCTGTTTTGTTTTAAGATAGCTGATAATCATAGACGTGCTATCATTCTTTGCTCCGTACCATGAAAAATACCCCAACACCCAATAAGATAATTGTCGCTACAACTGCGGCTGTAATGCCTGTCCGTACCGGATCAGACTGGTCCTGTATAGAGGGAGATACTTTTTCAAATTCTTGAGAATTTTGGTTCGGAGTAGTGGGTGCTGGAGGATTTTGCTGCTGTACGTTTTCAGGAACAACAACCGCTGCCGGTTGTTGAGTGCCATTACTTAAATCAGCTAAGAGCGGCACACCTTCCATTTTTTCCGGCTGAGTACTCGGCGACACTGGTGTGTTTTGAGAACGACTTACCTGAGCGATCGATGTTTTTTTGCTCGACACAGAGGGATTCACGGGCAATTTTGGTGATATTTCCTCGGCGATCTTTTTTGCTGCCGTGAGGATGGTAAAGGTTGTTTGTGAAGGTACGGCTGTCGTCTTTTGCGATGGCGGAGCTGTCTGCTGGGCGGACGCAGTTGGAAGCGCAGTTTGAACCACCGGCGGAGGTGGCGGTGGCGGACGCTTTGTTATTGTCATCATCGGCGTCACATATACATTATTTGAAGAATTTTGATCTGGCGTATTCGTCTCAATCTTGACCATGATATTGTACGTCCCTTCAACCGGAGTCCAATCAATCCAAACATCTTCGGTGACGCCATTTGCTTTTAGAGAAAACGGGCTCGGCGCGGCAAGCGCGCTTGGTCCCTGATAGAATGTGACACCACCGGTGATATCCTTGCTTCCCATATTGGTGATATTCGCATAAATGCGAACCGTATCACCGACATAAAATTGAGCGGGTGAAAAAGAAACACTCCCTGTTGTGATCGCTACGTCGTACTGCAGCTGTTCTGCAAATGCCGAAAGCGGTAGGAATAATAACGAAAAAATTGATGTCAAAAAAATTATTTTACGCATGGTGATAAAGTTATGCTTTCTATTGACAATAGTATAGCATACAGAGAAAAGCGCGTGAATACAGTGCAATAAAAACGAACATCCACTGCGGCCTATACTGTGAGCGGAATAAAGAAATTAACAATCTCTAGAATTGAAAATATTTTTCTCAAAAATCAATATTGAGCAGAAAAATAAACCCCGAGGGATAGTTTATGAACAAAAATCGCCATTCTGATACATATATGTTCGCGGGTAGAGCTGTGCAAAACGTATTTCGGGATGCAGTCGCGGTAGCGGAATGGAATTTTTTTTATAAAAATCAAATTCTGATTTTACGAGCTTAAATGGTTTTGTCGATTGTGCGCAAATGAATATCTTGCCTTTCACGTCTTCCCATGTGCTCTCCCTGATGTGGTCGGGCTGTTTATAGATATTTTTAGCGTCGTAGGTACTTTCCGGTTTTTCTTTCCAGGAAAATCCTCTGGCCAATGCCTCGTCTTTCTGGAGGGGCATATTGAGCTGGGCGATTGTTTCGTTGTATCCCCACGGGGATAATGCTTTTGGGAAAAAGTTTCCGTACTCGCCACGCTTCTTCATGGCACCAATCAATCCTTCTTTTAATTTCTCATACTCCTCCTTTGTATACTGGTTGTTAAATATGCAGTACTGTTTTTTCTTCAATCCGTAGCACGCGAAACAATCGCTGCAGTCATCTACCATCCAGCAACTATATTCGAGATTGGTTCCGGTCAGGATGTCTATACAGTAACGAATATTATACGAATTGAATCCAACTGTCGTTGATGCATAGGTGAGCTCGCTGTCCAGTCCATAGCTACAATGATCAAGACTATCTTTTGCTTTCAATAATGCATAGGCATTTACGCAATTTTCACATTCGATACACACAAACGAATTTTCTACCTCGTGGCTATTGCGAAGAAAATTGCCGGACACATGTTCATTTCGAAAACCGATAATCGCATTCCTGTCCTGTCTTTTTACCAATTCTGCAAATTCCTTTTTCAAATCCTCAACAACCGTGTAGCTCCCCCAATCAATAGCATTCATCCGACGTTCGTATTCTTCTTTTGATACCTGTTCATTTCTAAAAACATAGGTCTGGGTACTTATATTGTCGCTCATAAAACAATGAGAGCACCCGGAACAGTTGTATAAAAATCTACTATGATCACAACCCGTTACCGCAAAAGAATACCAAACGTTATAACAACTTTGCGCAAATACGCTCTCAAAACATAACTCGCTTTTATGAAGAAAAACACAACTCACCGAATCACGAACATCATCGCCAGTAAGGACATAACAAGAATTTTCTGTCGTCGCGACATCAAAACACATATAACAATCCTTCAGTGAACTACACGCATTGTTATACTCGCTGTTCTCAAGCGTCGGAGCAACACAAAGCCCCAGATGTGGCGTCTGCTGCCATAATTCTTTTATCTGTTCAAAAAATGGCCGATCAAGCGACCATGTATACGCCTTCGCTTCCCACGTATCAGAATACCAACAATCCCGACAGTAGACAGGAAATGGCGCATCGGCGTCATACATGGATAATTTTTCTTTTTTGCAAAGATCGCAGGGGCGGTAATAAAGCGACAACAGATTTCGATATATCATCAACCCCCTCATTCGCTCATTCGGATGCATCGTTGGCAGTGGTACATCCATTTTTTTTCGCAATTCTTGTTCAATACCAGAAACCTCAAACTGTTTATTGCACTGGCTGCATTGCTGGGACATACTATTTTCTCTATCTGTCCTGATTAATCTTAGGCAACCTCGTCTCGATAGCACGATTCACAGATGACCCTGCCGGAATAATCTGACGGTATTGTTGTTTGAATCTCTTTTTTACAGTGGTCACATACTCGAAGAGAAAGCTGCATCGGACCACGACGTTGCAGTCGATGCGTATGTCGACAGCCAAAACAAAGTCGTGGAAGCGGAAGATGCATCTGCCGATAAAATGCAAGCTCTTTTGCAATGATTTTATAATTCTTTCCGCATTCGCTGCAGGCAAAAATCTCAGAAATAATACTATCGGGCGCGTCACTGATGCAATCGGGCATATCGGCTGTTTTCATTGTCTCTCTTCCGCGCGTTCCCGGCATGTCGTCTTGCCAACGATATCCGTGTGCGATCGCGCCCTCCTTCGTCAGAGGATAATAATCTTGCGCAATCGATTCGTTATATGCAAATGGAGCGAGTTTCGGTGGGAAAAACATACCGAGTACACCTTCTGATAAGAGCGATGCGCGAACAGCTTCTCGCAAACGATGATAATCCGCCTCCGGATAGACAGTGTTGAGAATCGAGTATTTCGCATGGTGAAGACCGTCACATCCAATACAATTTTCACAATTCCGCAACTCAAAACCATACTCACAATCGTGGGAGTATTCGCAATTAACCGTCCCAATCATTTTCTGGGAACGACCCGTTGCAACCGTCTCAAGAAGGAGCTCGGATTCGTATCCGTATCCTATCATGTCGTAACAGTCCTTCACGGTTTTAACAAAAAAACAATTTCGCGCATTCTCTGATTTATCGACTTCAAAACAATTCAGACAATTCTTTGAGTCAACGATATAATCACCGGAACAATCTTCTGATTTCAAATTATGATTTTCTTTCTGGGAAAAGGTACGACTAAACGCCTCAAACTTTTCCTTCATTTCTTGCAGGCGCGAAAAACTTCCCCAAACACTTGTCAAAAACTGCTCATACTTCTCTTTGGAAACCGGCTCGTTAAAAATATGATATTCCTTGTGACGCAAGTTGACGCATCCAAAACAATTAGTACAGCTATTACAATCACGCAGAAACCAGGACTCAATACAATTGCGAACATTGTGCCCCCACCTCACCGTCGAGGAATCATGAATATTGATTGACTCATACGAATTTTCAACATTGACCCCGTAATAGCAATCGAGCGAATCGCGCGATTCTCGCAATCCTCGAGAATACACAATCCCCTCGCTATACCCCGTATTGAACGTCATGTAACAATTTTTATTGTGTCCGGCAAAATTTTGGTACTCACAATTAGTGCTTACCCCCGATTGATACAGATTACGCTTCGGTACCTTCTGAAGAAGCTCAAAAAATTGCTCAAGAAAAGGACGATCGAGGGTATACTTCATGCCATATGTATATGGGTCCCATTGATCGGAGAAATAGCATTCTTGGCAATAAATCGTGAAGGGAGCAGATGGATGATACATCGAGATGATATTTTTCCGGCACAGTCCGCAGGTGCGCGCATACAGCGTTCGCTCATTGCGCCAGAGCGCACGCCGTTTGAACCGACACATTGGACACAGTGTCGGTGCGGGAACGTTCATCTTCCGATAAAACTCCGCATCTTCCGAAGTCACCGGATACTCGGCGGTACAGAGCGAGCATTTTTTTGTCTCACCATTCATAGATGATGTATGTGTTATCGTACTGATTTATACCCACCCGGTACGCCTTTTTTAGAAAAAACGATCTGCCAAAGCTGTCCTTTTCTTGCGCGGAATAATCCGGCAGACGAAAGCAGATAATAGCTCCACATTCGATGAAATCGATCTGAATATTTCTGCGATAGTTCGGGCCATGCCCGCTCCACATTCGTATACCACTGCATCAGCGTCGGATCATAATGCGCGCTAAAATTGTGCCAGTCCTCCATCACAAACAATCCCTCGCTTGCGCGAGCTACTTGTCCGATCGATGGGACAATACTGTTTGGAAAAATATATTTTTCAAACCATGGATCACCCGTAAGTTCCGATTTACTACTACCAATGGTATGCAAAAGAAAAAGTCCATCATCCTTCAAGAGCCGTGAAACGCTCTCCATATATGTTCGGTGATTTTTTACGCCCACATGTTCAAACATACCCAGCGATACAACATGATCGAAAGTGCCGCGTATTTTCCGGTAATCTTGGAGCACTATTTCGACCGGTAGATTTTTTGCGCGCTTTTGCGCAAGTACAATCTGCTCCTTTGATACCGTGATTCCGGTACCGCACGCGCCATATTTTTCTGCCGCATAGATGAGGAAACTTCCCCATCCGCATCCAATATCAAGAACCCGATCACCTTCTCTGAGCCCAATCTTTTTGCAGACCAACTCAAGCTTTGCTTCCTGCGCGGCATTGAGTGTGCGTGCACCATTCCAATATCCACAGGTATACACCATGCGCTTATCAAGCATCTTTTCAAAAAGATCGTTACCGGTATCGTAGTGCCGCTCACCGACAACAAATGCACGACGACCCGCCTGTGCATTGACCGTCCGCGCAAGAATCACGGAAAAAGCGGTGTTCCAGGTCGATACTTTTTTATCAATATCTGCCGCGAGGAGTCGTTGAAAAAATTGATCAAGATTTGGACAGTCCCACCAGCCATCCATATACGACTCGCC
>Ga0172375_10010580_pt1 | contig 11942 bp, 10 predicted proteins | sample LakKiv1m_FD_114537 | JGI IMG/M metagenome (GOLD analysis project Ga0172375, IMG submission 114537) | Freshwater microbial communities from Kabuno Bay, South-Kivu, Congo - kab_092012_11.1m | ecosystem: Environmental > Aquatic > Freshwater > Lake | place: Democratic Republic of the Congo... | reverse complement strand
CCCAGGAGGCATTAAAGAAAATCGGTCCGGGATCAAGGATGGTTCTTGGGCATTGCATCGGTGAGCCTGCCGGTCTGGTTGAGGCCATGGTTGCAAATAAGGACCAGTTTAGTGATATCGAGATAGTTCATATGGTTGCAATGGGTAATGGCCGGTATGCCCTGCCGGAGATGCGAGGCCATTTCAGGCACAATTCCTTTTTTGTCGGTGCCCCTACAAGAGATGCAGTTTTTAAAGGGCTGGCAGATTATACGCCCTGTTTTTTTAATGAGGTTCCAAAGGCTTTCAGAAGTAAAGAATTCAGAATAGACGCGGCCCTGGTTTCCGTAACTCCTCCCGATAAGTTCGGATATGTAAGTCTTGGGGTATCGGCAGATTATACAGTTGCAGCAGTTAAGCAGGCAGACCTGGTGATTGCACAGGTAAATAAAAATATGCCCAAAACATACGGGGACACCTATATCCCTGTCTCCGAGATTGACTGGTTCGTAGAAATTGACGAACCGTTAATTGAACTTATGCCCTCGGTGGTAACCGAAATCGAGAAAAGAATTGGAGAAAACTGTGCCGGTCTTATTGAGGACGGCTCTACACTGCAGCTTGGCATTGGTTCCATACCTGATGCGGTGTTGCTGTTTTTGGGCCACAAGAAAGATCTTGGCATTCATTCAGAAATGCTTTCCGATGGTGTTGTGGGCCTTATAGAAAAAGGGGTAGTAAACAATAAGCGCAAAACGCTTCATAAGGGCAAATCAATTGTATCATTTTTAATGGGAACCAAAAAACTCTACGATTATGTTGACGGCAACAATTCAATCGAAATGCATGCCGTTGATTATGTTAACGATCCTACAGTAATAATGAAAAACTATAAGATGGTTTCCATTAATTCATGCGTTCAGGTTGACCTGATGGGGCAGGTAAATTCAGAGAGTATCGGGCTTATGCAGATAAGCGGTGTAGGCGGCCAGGTTGATTTTGTCCGTGGGGCAAATATGTCAGATGGCGGTAAAAGCATAATTGCCATACCTTCCACGGCATCGCAGGGAAAGATTTCAAAAATAGTGCCTTTTTTGGACCAGGGCAGCGCGGTTACGACTTCCCGAAATGATGTAGATTATATAGTAACAGAATATGGTGTTGCCCGTCTTAAATGGAAGACATTGATGCAAAGAGCAAAACTTCTCATAAATATAGCACATCCAGATTTTAGGCCGATGCTTATAGAAGAATATCAAAAAAGATTTAAAGCAAGCTTTTAAATGATAAATAAATTACGCTTTGGAGACGCCGGGGCCAAAAATTATGCCAAAGCCTTTTTAAAATTTTTTAAATTAACATATAAAAAACAGTTACTTAAAAACAGGAGGAAAATATAGTGTTGGGTATTAAAACGGTATCCGTTATAGGCGCAAACGGAACAATGGGTTCTACTGTGTCAGGACTTGTTGCTGCATTCGGGGACGCCAAAGTATTTATGATCTGCCGCAGGACAGAAGCAGCAGCCAGTGCCGCAGATGTTGCAGCAAATTCCGTTAAGGCCGGTGCCATAAGAAGCAGGCTAATTCCTGCAACCTATGACAGTCTGGAGGATTGCGTGTCCCGCTCAGACTGGACCTTTGAAACCGTTGCAGAAGATACCTCTATCAAGGCAGACATCTATAAACGAATAGACAAATGCTTAAAAGCCGGCTCGATAATCTCTACGGGCACCTCAGGTTTTTCCATAAACAAGCTTTCAGAAAACTTTAGCCAAAAAGTTAAAAGCTCTTTCTTTGGCACACACTTTTTTAATCCGCCCTACAACCTTACCCTTTGTGAGATGATCCGCTCAGAGGCCACAGATAAAAAGATCTTTGACGCTATGAAGGTATATCTAAAAGAGGTGCTCTACAGAGACGTTATAGAGACAACCGACACCCCTGCTTTTCTGGGTAACAGGATAGGGTTTCATTTCTTAAACAAGGCGCTGCAGTATGCCGTTAGGTACAAAAAAGAAGGCGGCATTGATTACATGGATGCAATACTTGGCCCTTTTACCGGACGCGGCATGACACCACTTGCAACAATAGACTTTGTGGGGCTTGACGTGCATAAGGCCATTGTGGACAATGTGCTTGCCAATTCATGTGACTATGACCATGATGCATTCATACTTCCCGAATTTGTATCCGGTCTTATCGGGCAAGGCAAGCTGGGTCTTAAAACCAAAGAAGGCCTTTTTAAAACAGTTACAAATGATGATAAAACAAATCAATATCTTGTATATGATATCGCCTCGGCAGGCGTAAGGCCGGTAAGAAAATACAATCTGCCGTTTGCAAGCCAAATGGTTGCCCATCTTGCAGTAGGAAATTACGACATGGCCGCCCAGTCATTAAAAGAGGCCAAATCAAAAGAGGCGCTGCTTTGCAAGCATTTCCTTGTAAGCTACATTACCTACAGTATTGTAACTGCGCAGGCCGTGGCCGAAAGCGTCACAGATGCCGATATAGCAATGACGACCGGCTTTAACTGGATAGGTCCGGTGGCCCTTCTTGGTGCACTGGGCGGATACGAAGAAGTGCTTGCTATGGCAAAAGAGGTAGATTTTGATAAAAACCTTGTGGACCGGCTGGAAAGTATTGACGACAAGAATAAAAAAGCAATCAGGGCCCCTATTGACTTTCGCAAGTCATTTAGGGCAAAACTATAACAAAATAACGCAAAAAGGAGATTTATATGCAAAAGGTATATATTCTGGGAGGCAGCCAGACAGATTTTAGCAGGAACTGGACCAAGGAAGGCAAGAACTTTTTTGCCATGCTTAAAGAAATCGTTGATGACGGACTAAAAAGTGTCAACCTGTCAGGTGACGATATTGTCGCCCTTAACAAAGAAAACAAAATTGCAGCCTTTGTCGGTAACTTTGTGGCCGAATACTACTGCAACCAGAGCCATCTGGGCGCACTGCTAACTGAAGTCAACCCCGCGTTTTATGGTGTGCCAAGCGCACGCTATGAGGCCGCCTGCGCATCGGGCTCTGTGGCCCTTGATGCAGCAATAGCCAAGATTAGAACAGGCGATTATGATATTGTCATGGTAGTCGGCTTTGAGATGATGAAGACGGTTGGCTCTGTTATTTGCGGGGACTATCTGGGACGGGCTGCAAACTATGAACTTGAGGCCAAAGGTGTTGAATTTCCCTTCCCCAAGCTTTTCGGAAAACTTGCCGACACAATACTTGAAAAGTACAAACCGGAAAAGAAAAGATTTATGGCAGCTCTTGCAAGTATTGCCAATAAAAATTATGCAAATGCAAAAAAAAATCCCAATGCGCAGGCAAGACGCTGGTTTATGAGCAGCGAGCAGGCAAATTGCCGCTATACAGAGACCAATGCAAAAGTAGGCGGGCTTCTTGCCCTCTCTGACTGCTCGCAGATTACAGACGGGGCAGCTGTTGTGTTTTTGGCAAGCAAAGCATATGCTGCAGATTTTGCAAAAAAGAATGGGCTAAAACTTAAGGATATCCCATATGTAAAGGGCTGGGGCCACCGCGTTGCACCTATGACTTATGCCAAAAAGGTAGAAGATGCAAAAGACAGCAAATACGTGCTGCCCTGGACGGCCAAGGCCATAGAAGATGCATACAAGCGTGCAGGGCTGACCGTAGATGATATGGACTTTTTTGAAACGCATGACTGCTTTACCTCAAGCGAGTATGCCGCAGTTTCTGCCTTTGGAATAACAGAGCCTGGCAAGGAATATGAAGCTATCGAAGCCGGAGTTACCCAAATGACAGGGCACAAACCCATAAACCCCAGCGGCGGGCTCATCGGCTGCGGGCATCCCGTCGGTGCAACCGGCGTGCGCATGATGCTGGATCTGTACAAGCAGGTAGCGGCCAAAGCCGGGAGCTACCAAATAAAGGGTGCAAAAAATGGCATGATGCTAAATATCGGGGGATCGGCCACAACAAACTTTGTATTTATTGTGGGAAAGTAGGGCCAGAAGATGCAGTATGTTTTGTATGAGGCAAGCCAGAATATAGCCATTATAACCCTATCAAGACGGGAAGCGTTAAACGCTTTAAATACCGCCATGATGGAAGAGCTGGCCGGTGTTTTTAAAAAGATTGCAAAAGATAAAAATATCTATGCGGCCATTATAACGGGTCAGGGAGACAAGTCATTTGTGGCAGGCGCCGATATATCGGAAATGAAGGATCTGGACCAAAAAAGGGCCCATAAATTTGCTGCATTTGGCAGCAGCGTATTTAGAAGCATAGAAAAATTACGGGTGCCGGTAATAGCTGCAATAAACGGATATGCTCTTGGCGGGGGCCTTGAGCTTGCACTGGCCTGCGATATAAGGATAGCCTCAGAAGATGCCATTTTTGGACTGCCCGAAGTGGGGCTCGGTATCATTTGCGGCTATGGGGGCACCCAGAGACTTCCAAGAATTATCGGGCCGTCCCGTGCAAAAAAAATGATATACACCGCCGAAAGAATAGATGCAAGAGCAGCCCTTGCCATAGGACTTGTAGATGAGGTCGTCAAAAAAGATGAATTGATAAAAAGGGCGATGAGCCTGGCATCAGTAATAGCGTCCCGGGCGCCGATAGCGGTTGCATGTGCCAAAGAAGCCGTGGGAAGCGGGATAGATTTGGGTATGGATGATGCATGCCTTGTTGAAACAGATATATTTTGCCGCTGCTTTGCAACCCAGGACCAGAAGGCTGTCATGGATGCTTTTTTAAAAAAGGAAAAGTTTGGCAAATTTAAAAACAGATAGGAAGTAATAAAGGAAAAGACGATGAATAAATTAGATTTTATCTACAAACGAATCAGCATAAGAGATTTTGAAAAGGGTGATATACCAGCCGGGGACCTGGAAGAAATAATCAAGGCCGCTACATATGCCCCTTCAGGCAACAACGCACAAAATTGGCACTTTGTAATTATAAAGAACAAGAAAATTATTGAAGAGCTGGTAAACATTGTAGAAAACAAACATAAAGAAATACTGGAGCATTCTAAAGACGAAAAGAAAAAAGAAAGATTTGCAAGATATCTAAAATTCCAGACAGCTTTTAGGGGGGCGCCCATAGTAATACTTGTCTATGCGGGACACTATAATTTAATGGAGGAAGATCTTTTAAAAGAAGCAAACTCCGAAAGTTTTATGGAAATAGTTACAAGGATAAAATATGCTTCACCCGGCATACAAAGTATCTCTGCAGCTATTGAAAATTTATTGCTTGCTGCTGCCAGTTTGGGATACGGGGGCTGCTGGTTGACCAGCTGCAATTTTGCAAATTTGGAGATTGAAAAATTAATCAATCTGGGTAAAGACGGGTACCTGTTGGTCGCAGCTGTTGCTCTGGGGGTCCCCGCCAAGGCCGCAAGAGTCAGGCCTTCCAGAAAACCGATAGAGGAAGTAATTACCTTAATTAAGTAGAGGAATAAAATGAGATTATTTTATGTAAGGTCCCAAGTTCACAGTTACCAAAAATTACCGGATTTTGCCGGTGAATTTAGCCTGGGAAAAAATGATTTAATTTTTACGATAAAGCCGATTTATGAACAATTTTTAAATTTGATGAATTTGAAGTGCGACTGTATTTTCCAGGAAATGTTTGGGGAAGGCGAACCAACCGATGTAATGGTTGACAAAATAAAATCTGCTGCAGGAATTAACAGATACGACAGAATAGTAGGTATTGGCGGTGGTACCATAATCGATATTTCTAAACTTCTCTGTTTAAGGGGCACCAAAAAAACTTTAGACATACTAAAAGACTGTACCAACCTTGTAAAAGAAAAGCAATTAATAATTGTGCCCACAACCTGTGGCACAGGAAGCGAAGTAACAAATATATCCGTAATTTCTTTTGAGGCCAAAAAAACAAAAAAAGGAATAGTGTCAGACTCACTCTATCCTGATCATGCGGTACTGATCCCTGAGCTTCTTAAGGCACTGCCATACAGATCTTTTCTTCTAAGTTCAATAGATGCATTAATTCATGCCTCAGAGTCATTTCTGTCTCCAAGATCCAATGCCTATACGGATATGTTTTGTCTTGAGGCCATAAAAGCCATCATAACCGGTTATATGGCACTTCTTGAAAATGGTGCCGACCATAGGTTTGAAATACTGAACCAGTTCCTGCTTGCCAGCAATTTTTCCGGAATGGCATTTAATAACACCGGGGTCGGTGCGGTTCATGCGCTCTCATATCCTTTGGGAAGCGCATATCATATTGCCCATGGTGAATCAAATTATATTTTCTTTATAAAAATATTTAAAACTTATAGTAGTTTAAAACCCCAGGGAAAAATAGATGTACTAAATAAATTTTTATCAAATATATTGGGTATTGGCAGCACCAGTGATGTTTACAGTTATCTGGAGGAAAATATTTTAAACAAACTGCTGCCGTTAAAGAAGCTGGCTTTTTATGGCGTAAAAAAAGAAGATCTGGAAATACTGGCCGACAGGGTCATTGAAGAGCAGCAAAGACTGCTGTCAAATAATTATACTACTCTGTCGCGCAAAGAAATATTTGATATTTATAAGGCTCTGTACTAAAAAATTTAAATAATGACTTAAAAATAAAATTATTTACAGAAAAAGATGGACAGACACAATAAAGAATTGCTCTTAGGTCTTTTAGAAACCATGATTAAGATAAGGACCTTTGAAGGCGCGGTTGAAAAAAATTTTACACTTGGACATATTTATGGAACGGCACACCTTGCCATAGGTCAGGAAGCAGTTGCCGCAGGTGCAGTCGGTGCCCTAAAACCAAATGATTTAATAACAAGCACCCATCGCGGACACGGACACTGTATTGCAAAAGGTGCCGACCTCAATCTTATGATGGCCGAAATATTCGGAAGAGAGACCGGGTATTGCAGGGGCAGGGGCGGATCCATGCATATTGCTGATATATCAGGCGGAAACCTTGGTGCAAACGGCATAGTGGGGGGGAGCAGTGGTATTGCCGCAGGTGCGGCCCTTGCTGCCAAAAAATTAAAAACGGGCCAGATAGTTTTATGTTTTTTTGGAGATGGTGCAATAAATCAGGGCATATGGCATGAATCTGTAAATATGGCATCAATATGGGGCCTGCCTGTTATTTTCCTATGTGAGAATAATCAATACGGAATGGGCATGAAAATATCAAGAGCCACAAATCTGGCCAAATTATCCGACAGAGCCAAAGGTTACAATATCAAGGGGGCGACCATAGACGGCAATGACGCTCTAAAAGTATATGATAGTGTTGCCGAACTTGCCGAACAGGTAAGAAGCGGCCAGGGTCCGGTGCTGCTTGAGTGTATTACTTACAGGATAAAGGGCCATTCCCTTCGTGATGCCCAAAAATACAGGCCCGAAGGTGAAGCCAGAAAGTGGCTTTTACAATCCTGCCCGATTGAGCGTTTTAAAAAATATCTGTTGGCCCAAGGTAAGCTAAATGACCAGGAAGTAGCAGAAATTGAAAAAAGGGTATCAGATAAAATCGATGAGGCGGTCAGTTTTGCACTTTCAAGCCCGTTTCCGGACACATCAAAAGTAACAGAGGGTATTTATGCTTAAATTATATTTTTTTGGGAATTTAATTTGGTAAGGATAAAGAATATGCGTCAGATAAGTTATGCAGAAGCTATAAGAGAATGCATAAGAGAAGAAATAAAAAAAGACAGCAATGTCTTTATGCTCGGCGAAGACGTAGGGCTCTATGGAGGAGCTTTTGGAGTAAGCGCAGGGCTTGCCTCTGAGCTGGGGGAAGAAAAAATTATGGACACTCCCATAACGGAACCTGCAATAGTTGGTGTTGCAATTGGCGCCTCTCTGCTTGCAATGAGACCGATTGTTGAAATGATGTTTTCGGATTTTAATATGCTGGCCCTGGACCAGATTGCAAATCAGGCGGCAAAAATAAGGTATATGTTTGGGGGCAAGGCCAGAGTTCCGATAGTTATAAGGACCGCGGGAGGGGCAGGCATCGGAATGGCCGCCCAGCATTCGCAAAGCATAGAGGCACTTCTTTTGCATATACCAGGGCTAAAAGTTGTAATGCCCTCAACCCCGTATGATGCAAAGGGGCTGCTGACCAGTTCCATAAAAGATGACAATCCTGTAATTTTTTTTGAACACAAGCTGCTCTATCAGGTAAAAGGAGATGTTCCCCGGCAACTTTATAAAATACCTCTTGGCGCAGGTGACATAAAGAGAAAAGGAAAAGACGTTACGGTTGTTGCAACATCTTTTATGGTACAAAAGACCTTAAAGGTAGCAGACAAACTGGCCGGCGAAGGCATAAGTGTTGAAGTAATTGACCCAAGGACAATTAAGCCTCTTGATATTGATTTGATAATAAATTCTATTAAAAAGACAAATAAGGCAGTTCTTGTTGAGGAATCATGCTATACGGGCGGATTTACCTGTTTTCTTTCTGCGGAAATAATGAGATATGCCTTTGACTTTCTTGACGAGCCGGTTTTAAGGGTAACAGGGCTTGATTGCCCTATACCTTATGAGCATAATCTGGAAAATGCAGTGATACCGGATGAGGCAAGGATAGAGGCAGGAATTAAAGAGGTTCTAGGTCTGATAAAATGAGCCAATGTCCTTTAGCCAAAAGGCATTGGATCCTTAATAAAAAATAAATTAATTGCGGATAATTAATTGCGGATAATATCTTAGATAAAAAAATTAAGTGACAAGAGAAGGGAAAGTAATATTAAATGAACTCAAGGGAAAGAGTTTATAAGGCAGTGAGTTTTAAAGAACCGGATCGCGTACCGGTATGTTTTTGCGGTACGACTGCAACAGGCATTACCGAATGTCCACCTGATGGACCGACCTGTACAAACTTGTATGGGTATCTTGGACTGGACGATGCCGAAAAGGTTAAGATAGCACCGGTGTTCAACGGGGTCATAAATGTTGATGAAAGATTAATCAGGCGTTTGGGAACGGATATAAGACAGGTTGGTCCAAATCCTCCGGAAGCAGTTGAAAATACAGACGGCACAAGGACATGGCCGTGGTTCTGTAATATGAAAATAAAAAAAATCGGCAAATACGATGAACCACATGGAACCCCTATGGCATTTATGAGGACCATGGAAGATATAGAAAAATATCCCTGGCCCGATCCGTCAATAGATATCATGCAGGGAGTAGAAGAAAAAGCAAGAAGCTTGCATGAAGAAGGCTACTTTGTTGTCGGTGAAACCCTGCTGGAGATGTTTCCCTTAAATGGGTATGGCTTGCTCAGGGGAATGGAGCAATGGTTTATCGATATGAAGACAAATCCTGAATTCTACCGTCAGCTTGTCGAAAGATTTCTAAAATATACTTTAGCCGTTGCGGATCAGTATCTGAGCCGGATAGGCAAATATTTGGACGGTGCCGTAATATTTGATGATCTGGGGCTCCAGAATGGCCCGTTAATATCGCGGAAAGATTATCTTGAATTTTATAAACCTTACCAGCGCAGGATAATTGACCATATAAGACAATATATTAAACCCGAGGCCAGGATCATTCTGCACAGCTGCGGTTCGGTTTATTGGGCAATTCCTGATTTTATCGATATAGGGGTCAATATTCTAAATCCCGTTCAGCCACTGGCGTTTAATATGGAGCCCTGGCGGTTAAAAAAGGAATTTGGTGAAAAGATTGCTTTCCTTGGCGGGCTTGACATTCAGCAGGTATTACCGATGGCAACCCCTGATGAGATAAGAACAGCAGTAAGAAAATTAATAAGAGAATATGGGAGGGGAGGCGGTTATATTTTTTCAATGTGCCATAACATAGAGCCTGATTCTCCTCCTGAGAACATAGTGGCCGCTTTTGATGCGGCCCGGGAGTATGGCACTTATCCTTTGAGTATGGATGACGATGGGCTTGATTATGTAAGCTATATCAAAAGCCTGAATCTTTCCAAACGCGGAGGAATAATTACGTAAAGTATAAAAAGTATGATATTAGGCATAAAATGGCTCAAATGTTTATTTTGAACAATGATCCAGAAAGGGTAAATAAATGGACAGATATTTTGAAAACAAAGTAGCAGTTGTAACCGGAGCCGGTTCAGGAATCGGCATGACCGGTGCAATGACTTTTGCGGGAGCCGGGGCCAAAGTGATAGTGGCCGACATAGACTCTGTAAATGGCAATGAAACCGTTAATCTTATTAAAAAAAATAATGGTGAGGCCACCTTTGTTAAAACGGATGTATCAAAATCCAGTGATGTTGAAAAAATGGTTTCACAGACAATCAAGGCTTATAACAGAATAGATATTGCATTTAATAATGCCGGTGTCGAAGTGCCAATGGCCAAAGTTGCAGATATCCTTGAGCAGGATTGGGACAGGATAATTAATATCAATCTGAAAAGTGTCTGGCTATGTATGAAAAATGAAATCGGGGCAATGCTCCGGCAGGGTGGCGGAGTAATTGTAAATATGTCCTCTATCGTAGGTATTCTTGGGCAGCAGGATATGGCGTCTTATGTAGCCTGCAAACATGCAATCATCGGGCTCACAAAAACTGCGGCTCTAGAATACGCAGATAAGGGAATCCGCGTAAATGCAGTCTGCCCCGTAATTGTGGATACGCCAATGCTCGAAAGATATACAAAAGGTGATCCGGATATAATTGCCGGCTTAACTGCACAATATCCCTTAAAGAGACTCGTAAAACCACAGGAAGTTGCAGATGTTGTTTTATGGTTGTGTTCGGACAAGTCTTCTTATGTGAATGGTCATTCTCTGGTGTTGGACGGGGGTTTCAGCATTCAGTAAGTGCCTAAAGGCAGGTAAATTCCGGCAGTAAAAGTATTAAATTGTTTAAAAAAAATTTGTAATAATGTTAATTTTAAAACAAAGAAAGGAAAGAAATGGACATTACAAGCATGAGAAAAGCTCTCGACGACGGTAAAGTAGTTATCGGTACCTGTGTTGTCGAATGCAGGAACAGGCAGATCGGTAAGATTTTTGCCAACTTCGGGTTTGATTTTCTGATAATTGAATGCGAGCACAGCTCGTTTGACCTGGAAACAGTTGCCGATATGATAGTTATTTCCAAGCTGTCGGGAATAGTACCGCTGGTAAAAATAGGTGAATACAGCTATGCAACTTTCTCAAGACTTCTTGATGCAGGTGCCGAAGGATTTATCCTTCCAAGAATAAGAAGAAAAGAAGAAGTACAAAAAGTTATGGAATGGATAAAGTATTATCCTGAAGGAGTAAGGGGATATTCGAATGGTGCCCCTCACTGCAATTATGGTTATGACATCAAGAATAAATTGGATCACAGGGAATTTATAGCCCAGAAGAATGAGAATTTATTTATCGTGATTCAGTTTGAAACCAAAGATGCCATTGATAATGTCGATGATATTCTTTCGGTACCCGGAATCGATACAGTTATAATGGGACCCTGCGATCTTTCAATGTCCCTGGGGATAGCCGGGGATATGGGAAACCCTATGGTAAAAAATTCGGTTAAAAAAGTATTTGATTCATGCAGGAAACATAATATTAAGATAGGCAACGTAGGCGGAAATATCGAGGAAACCAAAAAACAAATAGACGAAGGTCTGCAGTTTTTATGGTGGAAAAATGATCATATGTTTTTACAAAGTTCACAAAGAGAGGTTGAAGAAATAAGAAAATGTTTAAAATAAAAAGAGATATCAAAGAAATTTCAAACAGGAATCAGGCTTTTGTAGAGAGGAAGGAAGTTGATCGTCCGTTGTACGGAGCTTTTATCCTTGGGAACGAATATATGAAAGAGTATAAGGAGACCATCAAAAATATACCTCATGACAGGGAAGTAAAACCCGGGGATATAGTAACTGAAGATTTCCTGGAAGATATTGGCCGTATTATCGAATCAAACGAAGAGACAGGGGGCGATCTTTTTTATCCTGCCGTACCTTATT
>Ga0172375_10010579_pt1 | contig 11942 bp, 9 predicted proteins | sample LakKiv1m_FD_114537 | JGI IMG/M metagenome (GOLD analysis project Ga0172375, IMG submission 114537) | Freshwater microbial communities from Kabuno Bay, South-Kivu, Congo - kab_092012_11.1m | ecosystem: Environmental > Aquatic > Freshwater > Lake | place: Democratic Republic of the Congo... | reverse complement strand
GCCGACGTTCATGATCTCGTTGCCGGTCCAGGCAACGCGCTCGCCCCAGTTACGGGACTCCAGCCAGCGCACCAGCATGTCTGCGTCGCGCCATGGATCGAGCCAGGCGATCGGTTTCTCGGCCACCGCATCCATGCAGGCCAGCGCGGAGATGACGTGGCAGGTGAGGTGCGGCCGGCCGCAGTCGAGCGGGTCGCCCTTGAACCAACCCTGGTCGAAGATCGCGGGATCGCGGTAGAGTCCGTCGTCATCCTGGTGGCCCTGCAAATAGGCGACCCACGCCTCGCGTTCCGCCGCCGGCAAGCCCTGGAGGTCGCCGAGTAGATGTCGTGTCATGGCGGCGTAGGTGGATGAGTAGAGTGTCGTGGCATTACAGCCGGCGGCGTAGCGGTAACGGCCGGCGCCTGTCGCGGCAACGGCTTGCTGCCGGACAAATTTCAGGACGGCCTCATCCAAGGGATTACCCGCAGCGATCATCAGGCCAACCTTTCTCGGGCACCAGGCAAAACGCAGCAATTCAGCGGCAAGCGTGCCGAACGGGCGGCTGCTTCAGCCCCTTTCTGCTCGAACCCGCCGTCAAACGCCTGCAGGCGGTATCGCCAACTGAACTCGCCGCCCTGGGCGGCAGGGAAGTTGGTGAACCAGTAATTGTTCATCACCCAGGACATGACAAGTCCGTTGTGCGGAGGCAATGTCTCCTGCCATTTGCCGGTATTGATACCGTTTACCTGCACCAATGGAATATCCGGCGAGGCCACGACCACAGTTTGCCCTTCACACTCTATCGCGAAGTAGTGCTGAATGCTGTGCCAGTCGGTTGCCGTGCCGGGCACTTGGTCAATGCCCGGACGCATGACAGCGCCGGGGGTGTCCAGATAAATGGTGAATGGTGAATGGTGAATAGTGAATGGTGAGTCGTGTGTCGCTGGTCGCGAGTCGCGAGTCACAATCGGTACGGGTGCGTGCGGGAAGGCCACATAGAGCGCCTCAGCCTCGGGATTGGGCGTCTTCTCCAATGTGTAGCGGAGGTCTATCCACGGCAACGCATCGTACGCGGTCACCTCGATCGTGAGCGCGCGCAGGCTTTCCGGCAGGGACTCAGCCCGCAGGCGCATACACTGGCCAAACGGCAATGCAACCGTTTCCGGCGCGCTGAACCGCAGCGATGTGCGTTTGAAGCGGCAATCGCGCTTGATGCCGTTCCAGCCGCACAGTTTCTCCCGGCCAAAGGGGCCGGGAATGGTCTCGTAGATTACCTCGCCGAGGCGATAGGCGCCGCCGGTAAAGTCGCAGTCGCCAAGACGGGTAATGCCACGGCCATCGGCGATCATGCCCATCGTCGGCGCCACCGCCGCGGTGTCGGGGCACTCGCCGGCCACCACCCGATACTGGCGGAAACCGCGGGTGGGGACCGCCGAAACATGGAAGCGGATCCGTTGCGCCGGTCGGCGCGCGGAGTCGGCGATCACCGGCTCGCGCCAGACCGGAATCGTCTTGCCGGTAACGGTGTCAACCAGGTGAAACGCCGGCCCGGCTTCGGAACGCACAGGAGCCATGATCTGCCTGAAGCTTGAGAGGCCGAGATCTTCATCAGCCGCGATCAGTTCCGCAATATCCGATCTGGCATGCTCAGACGGATTGAAGACCATGATCCCCGGCCCGTTGCCTGCAGTTCGCTTCGCTTCCGCGGCCAACGCATCCTGCACCAGGCTGCGAGCCTCGACAGCGGCGGTGTAAGCGAATCCCGCTTTTGTGTTCCACTGGGAACGGCTGGTAAGGCTGTCAGGGGCATCCGTGCTGCACCATGCGCCCCACGTGTGCTCGCAAAAAAACGCCGCGGCGTCGCGGGCGCGCTCGATGCGATCAGAAGGCGGCACTATGCCGGTTGCGGCGGAAAGAGATTTCAGCGTTACGAGATCAGCCTGCGCCTGCCGCACCAGCGCGGATTCTGCCGCAGCACTGCCATTGCCGTCGGCCCACCAGTCCGGCCAGCCTGCCCGATGTTCCGTGACCGGCGTCGGCCATTTTGCGGCAGCATGTTCGAACCATTGCCGTGCCGTGACCATGCGAATGCGCGGTCCTTTTGATTGTGCCGCATTCCACTGCCGTACTGCCTCGCAAATCCACAGTCCCGGCGGTGCATTGTCATGGTTTTCACCATTGATGCGCAGTTCGACGATGTGGTGGGGGTATCCCATTTCCTCCAGTCCGCGCAACACGTCGACGACAGCCGCTTCGCTGCGGTCTTGCCCCAGGCCCAGCAAGTTACCGTTGAGGTAGCCGTGGGAATGCCAGAAGAGCAGGCTGCCGCCCTGCGGCCCCGTCCAGCGGAACAGCCCCGGCCGTGGTCGTACACCGAGCGCCCGGGTCTCGTTGATCGCTGTGTCCATGAATCGCACACCGCGTGCTGCCAGCAGATCCGGCAGCCCCCATGTCCAGCCGTTAACATCGTCGTTCATTGCCGTGACCACTTCGAAGCCGTGCTCCTTCCCAAGCATAAACGCGTAATCGGTGGTCTCTTCCAGCAATTCCAATGTGAACAGGTCGGTCAATTGAAGATAGAGGGCGGTAACCTCGATTCGTCCCTCCCGCACACGGCGGAAAAACTCATTCGCCCGTTCCGGATAACGGGCCAGGAATGCTTTCACGGTCCACGCAACTTCGCAGGTCCAGCAGAATCGCTCACCTTCGGGTAATGCGTCGGTAGCAGTGCAGTAATCGAGGGCCTGCGCCATGAATTCGGCATGCTTGCGCAGGATGATGTCCTGCGGCTCGGTGTAGCCGATATCCACGTGCGTGTGGTGCACCAGCCAGATTTCCCAGGGACGATTCATGTTCATTTCTCCAGGACTATTACCCGCACATCAAGTGGTGCCACGGTAAGTTCGATATGCCCATCCACAACCGCTACGCTGTGTCCCAGCAGATCGCCCGCTTTCCGCCAGCCGGACACGGACACTTTCTCAGAGGCACTTTTGCCGGTCTGGTTGAAGAACAACCATGCTTCCTTGCCGGCCGTCATGCGCTTGCGAACGATGAGGCTGCCTTCATGTTCCGGCTTTACGTTGCATGCGGCAAGTAAACTGCGCACTGCCGCGTGAATTGCCGGGTTCCGATATGCTGTGCCGCTGTGGCCCACGTATGTTCCCAACAGCCAGGCCTGTCCCTTGCCCGTGCGGCGGCGGACGCCGGCAACGGATTCGCCTGCACACAACACCGGTTCGGAACCGGCCATGCACTCGAATGTTTCGAGATACACATTTGCCTGCAACCGCTGTCCGGCAAGCGGACCCGCACCGTCCAGCATCTGCGCGTCAAGGTATTCGCCCCATGTGCGCTCCGGTGGCGACCATCGTGCGCCGCCGTCCGGCTCGCGTACCATGGTGAATCCGGTCTGCCGCACACCGAACAACGCGGCAAGGGTGGGGGACAGCTCGCCCCGGTTGCAAAACCCTTCCTCGTTGATACGACCCGGCGCAGCCTCGCTGACAAGACAGCCGCCGGATTTGACATAATCAGACAGATTCGTCGCAACCTTCTCGGACAGCGACAAGGGAAACGGAAGAATCAGCGCTGTGTATTTTGATGCGGCACTCAAGTCGTGTTCCAGGCTGAGTAAATCGGCCGGGATATTCAGGTCCCACAGCAAGCGCCACCAGCCGCGGGTGCTGTACGCCAGGTTCTCGCCGCCCTGCGCCAGGTGCGTACAGAGCTGGTAGTTGGACTCGTTGACCAGGATGCCGACCTTGGCCGGTTGCATCGTGGGTTGCGCAAAGAGGTCTGCGTGCGCATTGAGCGCCCGGCCGATACGGCCCGCCTCGTCAAACCGTGGGGTAATATCGCCCGTGCTGTCGAGCAGGCTGAAGCCGTTCTGTTCGGCCGCCATTATCTCGGCGCGGGTGACCCAGAACGAAATGGCGTTCACTCCGGAGCTGACCGCACTGAGCATCCAGCGGCGCATGTCGTCAGCCGACGGCTCGCGTCCTTTCTGGAAGCCGGTGCTGATCGGGCCGCCCTGGAACTCAGCGGCCCAGATCGGAGCACTGCCGGTGCGGCCCTTGCCGGGATTGGCGGAGCGGATGTGGTCGAATGCGTAGACTACGGCAGCCGCTTCCGTGAGGAGTGCCGCTTCCCGGGCGAACGGGCGGCTCCCGCCGTCATCCCAGCCGTTCATGCTGAACCAGGGCGGATAGCAGGACGAACCGAGGAAGTCCTGGCAGCGGGCATAGACCCAGTCCTGCCCCGAAGCCCACGCCGGTCCGCCCTTGTGCGCGAATACCGGGCGCTGGAGCGGATCGGCCGCGCGGATCGCCGCGCCCCGCGCCTTGAGGGTGTTGGCGATATGCACGTTGTCCATGAAGGTCTGCCAGGCCAGATCCACCGCCTGGGGCTGGCGAGCCGGCATGCTCCGGCTGGGCTGAATGGCCTCCCATGAGGGATAGCGCGTGTTCCACGCGCGGTTGAGCGTGTCGAGTCCGCCATACCTCTCATTCAACCATGCATGCCAGGCTGCCAGGGTGTTCGGGCAGAAACAGACGCTGTTGCCCATGAAATGTTCGGTCCAGTAACCGATTTCCTGCCAGGTGTTCCACACGACCACGTTCTCGAACCGGCCGAGTGTCTTCACCAGTTGCCGGATGAACCGGAGTTGATCTGCCATGGCGCCGGGATGGTCGTAACAGGGGCCGGGTTTGCCGTCGGCCGGCAGCGTGGTGGCGGCCTCGTAAACGATGGGGCGTCCGTCGCGCCCGACCATACGGCAGTCAGGATGTTTCTCGTAGAGCCAGTGCGGCGCCTGTTCGCATGTGAGCCCGAGATAAACTCCCATATCGAGTTTTGCGGCGTGGGCGATCAGTTCCTCGTAGCGTGAAAAATCGCAGCGGCCTTCCTCCGGTTCGTCAACCATCCAGTTTTCCTGTAGCTTGACCAGATTGAATTCATGCTTTTTCAGCAGTTCCATGTCGTGTTTCATTTCGGACATAGCCGGCATGGGCTCGCGGCACAGGTGCGAACCGAGTGGGAAAAGGGTTGTGAATTTACTGGTGTTCATTGTAGTTCCTTTTTGTTTTTGTCGCGTTCATGCGTGGTTCATCAGCCTCCGTAATCGCCTGCGCCCAGGCGTTCAACTCGAGGCATTGTTCGCGAGTGATGGTTTGGCGCTGCCGGTGATAGGGAAAGGGAGCGAGCATCAGCAGGCGGCCGGCAGAACAGGCGTCGAAATATCGGCCTGGCGGCTTGTAGTGCGGTGCAAAACCGTTGGCAAGCATTACAATAAGGGGGCGGTTGGTTTCGAGTGCAGCGCGGGCGATGGTTTTCTCGCCGGGGCTGATGCAGGGGGAAACAAGGACGGCGCCGTGTTCGGCGGCGTAGAGCAGCTCCTCTTGCATGGCGGCCAGCTTGGCAGGTGAAATGCGACGCGAAACCTGGATCTGGCGTTTCAGGGGGTGTTGCAGCAGAAAACGGTTGCCGATGGCCGCACAGGTTTTTCCCGGGAGCACCTCCGTATCAGCAGCAACGGTGAAGAGTGCCGGGTTGGCTCGCTTCGCGGCCAGACGACGGGGGTTCTCGGCAATGTAGTTGACCATGGCCTTGAGCTGGCCTCGGCGAAGCAAGATGCTGTCTTGGAAGCCGGGTTGCCACAGACCGGCAGCGGGGGCCGCTGCCGGAACAGAACAGGCGGGGGCCGCTGCCGGAACAGAACAGGCGGGGGCCGCTGCCGGAACAGAACAGGCGGGGGCCGCTGCCTGAACAGAACAGGCGGGGGCCGCTGCCGGAACCGAACCCCAGTTCTGTTCCGGGAGCAGCCCCTTGCTCCCGGTTTCAAGCAGCCCCTTGCTCCCGGTTTCAAGCAGCCCCTTGCTCCCGGTTTTCAGCAGCCCCTTGCTCCCGGTTTCAAGCAGCCCCTTGCTCCCGGTTTCAAGCAGCCCCTTGCTTCTGCATTCCTGCTCGCTCACTCTTTTGAATGCCTTCACAATGTGCCCCATGTGCCTTGCCAGCCGTTCCTTCACCCGCAAAATGCCATGGAAGTGGTCGGGCATCACCACACAATCGCAAGCCTCAACCCCCGGATAGATTTCCGAGGTCCGCTTCCAAACTTCGCGTACCATTTCGCCCATTGGCGAAAGCGCCACGGTGGCTTTGCCACCGGCCTTCACCTGCAACATGCCCAGACATTCGCGCCGCGGTTGGGTCACGATCGTGATCATATAGAAGCACGGCGCGCAATAGTCGTGTTCCCAACAGCGTTGCATCATGCCTGTGTTGCTCATGCCAAATGACCCCGAATCAAATTCCTGTACCACCAGCCGCTGTCCTTCACAGTCCGGTTCAGTGTCTGGTAGTTCACGTAGATCAGGCCGAACCGCTGACCCCAGCCCATGTCCCATTCGAGGTTGTCGAGCAGCGACCAGCAGCAGTAGCCGCGGACCTTAGCGCCGTCGGCGATGGCGCGGGCAACCTGGTCCAAATGAGCCTGCAGGTAGTCGATCCGGTAGGTGTCGTGAATCCTGCCGTCCGGGCTGACCTCATCCTCACGGGCGATGCCGTTCTCGGTGATGACGATTTCCGGAGCGCCATAATCGCGGTGCACGGTCATGATGATCTCGTGCATTCCCTCCGGATAGATTTCCCAGCCCATGGTCGTTTGCGGCGCGTTGCGTTCAGACGGACCGACCCAGCGCCAGCCGATGCCGCCGTCTTCGCGCCGCACCGGCGCGGCCACCACGCGGCTGTAGTAGTTGATCCCCATGAAATCGGGCCGGGTGCCGATAATGTCCATGTCGCCGGCTCGGATCGGGCGCTTCACCGGCGCGTCGAGGATATCGCGCGGATAGCGGCCAAGAAAGATCGGATCAAGGAAGGCGCGGTTAATTCCCACGTCCGCCTGCCGTGCGGCTTCGGCTGCATCGTCAGTGGTGAAGGAACCGGAAGTGGCGCCGGTCGTGCCCGCAAATTGCAGGCGCTCTCCGGCTTTGGCTGTTACACTGCTGTTGCCATCGCCGAGCATGGAGTGAGCGGGCCAGAGGCAGGTGACCAGGCCGACCTTCAGCGCCCGGTCAACGGCATGCACAGCCTGTACGCCACGCCCGTGCGCAAGCAGGAGGTGATGCTGCACCGCCGCCATGTCCTGCGGGTGGTCCGGTGCGGGCACGAACCCGTCGGCGATACATATCGGCTCGTTGAGCGTAGCCCACCAGCGCACACGGTCGCCGTAACGCGTGGCCATGGTGTGCGCGTAGTCAGCGAAACGGTCCGCGGTGTCACGATTGATCCAGCCGCCTTTCTCCACCAGCGCCTGGGGAATGTCGTAATGACAAAGCGTTACCAGCGGCGAGATGCCGGCCGCGCAGAGGGCGTCAATCAGCCGGTCGTAGAAAGCGAGCCCTTTGTCGTTCCACTGCCCGCGGCCTTCCGGCTGCACCCGCGCCCAGGCAATGCCGAAGCGGTAGGCGTTCAGGCCAAGCTGCTGCATAAGGCCCACGTCATCGCGCCAGCGGTGATAATGATCAACGGCGACGTCGCCGGTTGCGCCGCCCTTGATCTTGTCCGTGTTGTGCGCCCGCCAGTCCCAGTTGGACGGACCCTTGCCGTCTTCGTTCCAGGCGCCCTCGATCTGGTACGGAGATGTGGCAGCGGCCCAGAGAAAATCGTAGGGGAAAGAGTGTTGTGTCGTGGTCATGATATTATCCCTTATTTCATTCCATCCGCAGGCATCAAGCGCGCGGCCATCAGATTGCCGAATTGCGGGCGGCCGTCAATCGTTACCAGCTCACCGAACATGAAGCCGGCAAGTGTGCCCGGAGCAACCGGAAGCGGCGCGTCGAGCAGGCTGCGCAGCCCGGCGCAGCCGAAGACCAGAGCGTTGGGCACTGCCGCAAATTCAGCCAGGCGTCGGGCGGCGTTGGCGCGCGTGACGATCCGGCATTCGAGCCGTCCATCCGCAGGCAGGTCGGAGCCGGTATGAAGCGCCTCGCCGTCAAAACTGCAATGGACATTGCGCCCGCCTGCGTCGCACAGGGTAAGCGACTCGCAATCTGCCTCCGCGCGTTGATGCTCTGCTTGCAGGGCGCGGAATGCTGTGGCCGCCGGAACCCAGTCGTGGGTCTGGCGCAGGTGAGTGATTGTACGCGGACCGTCAGCCCGGACTTCGAACATCCGGCCTGTGCGGTCGTGGACATTAAGCGTGTCGGTCCGCCAGCGGCCGTCGCGGATCAGCAGCACGGCCACATCCGCAGCCGCGGGCAGGAGTTCGCCTGCGGCCTGTCCGGTCCCCAGCGCCGCTCCGCCGCCTGCCACCGGTATACCGGCAAATTGCGCGGTCCAGCGTTTCAGAAACGTCTCGATGCCTCTGGCGTGGCTGAAAAGAATGACGGCTGCGGCCGGTCGCCAGGCAATCCTGTCCAGTTGTGTCCAGACGTCTGCATAGCTCCCGCTGACCGGCTCACCGGTCAATACCTGTGGCCAGGTATCTGCACCGGATTTGCCGGGCTCCTGCCAGACACCGGCGGTCGCATATCCGTGCGCGGCGCAGCCGAAAGTGAGGCCGTCAGCAATCGGCGCATGTTGCGGGGTCCAGAAATTGAAACAAATATTTTTCACATCATGCATCCTATATTGACAGTTCCGTCGTCACCATAAATTCCGCTGAAAGCGGGCCGATCTCAACTATGCGTTTGCCCGGCTGAACCCGTTCGCGCATGTCCACACCCACGGTCGCCAGTTCCCTGGGTCCCAGACGGAAACTTACCGTTTCACGCCGGCCCGTAGCCAGATGGATGCGTCGCATTCCCCGTAGCATGCGGCCATTAACCGGCACAGAGGCGTTGGGCTGGCGGATCCAGCACAACACGACTTCGTCGCTTGCCCGGTCGCCGGTGTTTTCAATCGTCATTGTTGCTTCGATACTGTCATCTGGACCAATGTTTTGGTGCGAAAGGCGCAGGTCGCGATAGGCAAACGTCGTGTAAGAAAGACCGTGGCCGAACGGCAGTAGAACCTTGTCCTGCAAGTCAAGGTATCGCATGTTCATGGCGCCTGAATCCTGGCTGAGCGGCAGGACGCACGGATGTGCGGGCAGCGTTACCGGCAACCGGCCGCTTGGGGATACCTGCCCGGTCAGGATTTCGGCGAGCGCGGTGCCGCCGCGCCAACCCGGCTGCCAGGCCATCAGCGCCGCGTCGGCGGCATGAAGTTCACGCGCCATCACGAGCGGACGGTCGGCAAACATCACCAGCACCATGGGCTTGCCGGTTGCGGCAATTGCCGCAACCAGTTCGGCCTGGCGCCCCGGCAGCACGGCCAGGGCGTTGTCCTTGCCCTCGGCAGTCGTGAGCCACAACTGATCGCCGACCGCGACCACAACGATGTCGGCCGCGCGCGCCGCCTCCACGGCCCTTTGAATTCCATCATCGCCGGTATCGGTGCCTGCGGTTCCCCGCGCCAGGCGGTCGAATTGCGTAACCGCCTGGACCTCGCCGGCTGGTCCCGTCTCCGCAAACGCGCAAGCCGGTTCCCAGAGAATCCGGGTTCCCGGCAAAGCGCGGCGGAGTCCGGCCAACAACCCGTCGCCGCCGGGATCCTCGACATTCCAAGCGCCGCGGATCGGCGGGTCGCAATAGGTGCCAAACAGGGCGGGGGCGCCCGCCGGACCGACGACCGCCACGCAGCCGATGTCCTGGCGCAGCGGCAAGAGCCGGTCATTCTTCAGCAGGACCACCGATTCCCGCGCGCCGCGGAGCGCCAGCTCGCAATCCTCGTCGCGCCGGCGTTCGAGTTCGATCGGGGTGACGTCCAGGGCGAAGGGGTTCTCGAAGAGCCCCAGGCGGAACTTGACCCGCAGGATGTTCGCGACCGCGCGGTCCAGGGCGTCCAAGGACAGCAACCCCTGCGCGATGGCTTCCGCCACGGCGGTTTCCCATTCGGGGTTCGTGTAGTCGTAGTTCTGCATGTCGACCCCGGACTCCAGCGCCAGCGCCGCCGCCTCGCGGGTGCTGCCGGCCACGCCGTAGCGGCAGTGGAGCTGGGTGATGGCGGCCGCGTCGGATTGCACAACCCCGTGAAACCGAGTTCGTCTCTCAGGATGTCCATGAGGAGCCCGCGATCGGCGTGACAGGGCAGTTCGTCAATAGTGTTGTAGGCCGCCATGATGCTTTGCGCGCCGGCGCGGATCGCAGCGCGGAATGGCGGCAGGTAGAGCCGGCGCAGTGTCCGTTCGCCAACAGGCGCAGCCGTCACGTTGCACCCGAGCTCGGGTGCGGCGTGGATGTAGTGACGCAGTTCGGACGCTGCGGATTCGGGATGGTCCATGCGCGCGCCACCCATGCCGCGGACCACGGCCGCCGCCAGTTCGCCCACGAGCCACGGGTCTTCGCCGAAGCATTCGCCGCACCGGCCCCAGCGCGCGTCGCGCGCCAGGTCGCAGATCGGGGTGCGCAGACAGTTCATGCCGTCGGCCCGGGCGGCCCGGGCCGTGGCCTTGCCGACCGATTCCAAGAGATCCACATCGAAAGTGGCGCCCAGGCCGATCGGCTCGGGATGGGTCACATTCCATTCACCGCGATGGCCGTGAGACGCGTCGGCCAACACCAGCGCAGGGATGCCCAGGCGCGTGTGGTCACGCAACCAATGCTGGATCTGGTTGGTCAGCTCCGCCGCGCTACCGAAGTTGTCGAAGTCGCCGATCCGCTCCCGCGAGATACCGGGCGTTACCCCGCGGTTCTCAAAGCCGCGCACCGCGCCCGGTGCGCTGTCGCCGAACGTTGCCGCGACCCGCTCGGCATTGAAATCGCCATCCGTAGACATCCACGGCCCCATACCCGGTCTCCAATCCACCTCGACCCAGGGATAAACCGTGGTTTGCCGGATTTTCTCCGGCAGCGTCATCTCGGCAAGGAGGTGCGCTACACGTTCCTCCACCGGCAATGCCGGGTTCTTCCACTTTGGTTTCATATCAATAATGTCTTCTTTGTTGACTCTTTCATTAAATAAACTAAACTAGTTTGGTCTAATAATACAGGAGCGTCCCATGCATATTGTAAGTCTTTTCGATGCAAAGACCCATTTATCGCGGATTGTCGAAGATCTGCTGTCCGGCAAAGAGGATCGCGTGGTTATTTCCCGCCGAGGTAAGCCGGTGGCGCTGGTTACCCCGGCCAAGGATATGACGACATCGCGTAGAATTGGATTGGCCAAAGGAAAATTTGATGTTCCGGACAACATTGACGGAATGAATACCGAAATTGCTGAGATGTTCAAGGGTGGGGGTGCGAAGTGAAGCTTCTGCTTGACACCCAGATTGCGCTGTGGTCCCTGACGGACAGCCCGCGGCTTTCCGAGCGGGCACGAAACCTGATCCTTAACCCGGATGCCGCGATTTTCTTCAGTGCGGCATCGGTGTGGGAAATCGCCATCAAGCATCGCCTGGCGCGCTGCGACATGCCGGTATCCGGGGACGAAGCTGCCGGCTTGTTTCGGGAAGCCGGATACATCGAACTGCCGATCACCGCCGACCATGCCGCAGCCACGGAAAAACTGCCCGGCCACCATGCCGATCCGTTCGACCGCATGCTGGTTGCTCAAGCGCTGCATGAACCGATCCGTTTGCTCACGCATGACCGTCAACTCCTTGAATACGGCGGAAGCATCGAGTTCGTGTAACAAGTTGTTCGCGATCCGTCATCATGTCGTTACCCCTTTTTCCAGCGCAGTTGCACCACGGTGCAGAAGCCGCCGTCTGGATTGACGAATTCGTATGCGCCGAAGCAGGCGGGCACAAGCGCGGACTGCCACTTGCGGATGGTGTTCGTCAGCTTCGGATTGCGCTTGGACCGGATCGTGATTTCCTTGCCGACCGTGAGTGTTACTATGTGCATGAACTTGCCTTCGGTGTCGGCGTCGGCGCGCTGCTCGAAGTGGTAGCGCTCGATCTCGAACGGCATGCGCGG
>Ga0172375_10010575_pt1 | contig 11949 bp, 14 predicted proteins | sample LakKiv1m_FD_114537 | JGI IMG/M metagenome (GOLD analysis project Ga0172375, IMG submission 114537) | Freshwater microbial communities from Kabuno Bay, South-Kivu, Congo - kab_092012_11.1m | ecosystem: Environmental > Aquatic > Freshwater > Lake | place: Democratic Republic of the Congo... | reverse complement strand
GGACATTTCGTATAGCCGTCTGTTCTGCGAAGTCGTGAGCGAAGCGAGCGACAAGCAGGACAGACGGGAACCGCCGCGCATTCTGCGGAAATAGCGAGCGAAGCGAGCGATTTCCGCAGAACTATCTTATATACGAAATCATTTCGTATAAACGACCTTTTGTTGTTTATTATGCGAAATGTTGTATAATTAGTGCCATTCTAATTTAATTTTAGTTAATTTTAAGACATCGCGCAAATCTTAGATTGCTGTCTCTATCTTAAATACTTTTCCACATTTTTTTGCTGTTCGTCATAGTCTTTGGCAAAAATTGTTTCATTAGACTCTTGGTTAGATAAATAATACCAATAATCGTTTTTTTCCGGATAAATTGCGGCACGAATGGCAGAAATGCCGGGATTGCTAATTGGAGTTGGTGGCAGTCCGCGGTATTTGTATGTATTATATGGAGAATCAATTTTTAATTCATCCAAAGTTAAACTTGGACTGTTTTTTTTGCCAATGGCATATTTTAATGATGAATCCACCTGTAATGCCATGTTGACATTTAATCTTTTCCATAAAATTCCAGCCACATTTTTTCTATCTTTATCATTTTGCACCTCGTTCTCTATAATAGAAGCCATAGTTATAATTTGATAAAGATTTTTTCCTTGTGCTTTGATTTCTGTTAAAAATGCATCTGTTAGTTTATTTTGAAAATTATCTAGCATTTTTTTAATAATGTCTTCTATTGCCGCGTCTTTATAAACCTGATAAGTATCCGGAAACAAAAATCCTTCCAAATTATTATTGTTTATATTTTTTAAAAATTCATAATCATTTCTAAATTTATCATTTTTAACAGCATCAATAAGTTCATTTTTATTTTTAATAATTTTTTGTTTGACTAAATAATCCGCCATATCATCAATTGTCCAGCCTTCAATAAATTTTAAAGTGATTTCATTATCAACTTTTCCCATAGAAAAAGTTTTTGATAACTCCACGATGTTCATAGGCGTCAGCATATAGGTGCCTGCCTGCATAGAGCCAGACCAGCCGCGCAAATATAGATAAATTTTAAAGAGGGCCGGTGAAGAAATTAAATCATTCACAAATAAATGCCCCGCGATTTCGTCAACGCTCTCCCCTTTTTTAATCACAAATTCCTTGCTGCTGTTAAAATTCGGTTTGGAATAAATTTGATAAACAAAAAAGCCTATAAATGCGATGATTAAAATGATTATAACTATGATGATTAAACGAATTTTTTTCCACATAGTGCGTTTATTTTATCACAAATACCAGTTAGTTGCCAAATCACAATCATTTTGTGTTATTTCATTTAATATTTTTTTTGCTGTTTGTTGCCAAGAAAATTGTTTTAATCTTTCACACCCCTGTTCTATTGTTTTTTTTCTTAAATTTTCATCATTGGTAATTTTTTCTAAACAGGCAGCGATTTCTTCTGTTGAATTTGGATTAACATAAATGCAAGCATCATCGCCAATCTCACGAAGGACTGGAATATCTGACGCGATAACTGGTAGACCAAAATCAAACGCTTCTAAAATTGGGAAACCAAAACCTTCTTCAAAAGGCACATGAACGAGTGCAACTGATTCGCGTAGTAATTCGCGTTTTTTTTCTTCACTAACATAACCGAGGAATTTAATTACAATGTTGTCATTCCCGCGAAAGCGGGAATCTCGTGAACTATCAGAAATAATTTTGCCAGCTAAAACAAGTTTATAATCCGGATTTTTTTGATGGAAAGTTTTAAATGCTTTAATTAAATTATTGATATTTTTCTTTTCTTCTACGCGGCCAATGTAGAGAAATTGTTTCTTTTTTTTTCCATAATTTCCGTCAAAGGCGGATCCACCTCTGGCGGACATAATTCTTAATTCATTATTTTCTTTTTTATAGCCCCAATGTGTGACAATAATTTTGTCTGTTAATTGATCGCTGGGATCCTCGCTTCCGCGAGGATGACAATAAGAAAAAATATCTTGACGCACTGCTTCCGATGGCACAAAAATTTTCGTGCAGAGTTTTAAAGAAAACCAAAGGTCTAAATTTAAAATTAGTCTCTGCTTCCAAGAATATAACTTTGGTTGTTTTTTGAAAGCAATGTCATGAATGATTTTGTAGTAATGAATTCTTTTTTTGTCATCCCGAGCGGAGCGAAGCGGAGTCGAGGGATCTGTTTTTTTAAGATTCCTCCACTTTGGTCGGAATGACAAAAAAAATAGAATTATTGGCATAGTATGCACTGGAAAAAACATAATTTGTGGCGGATGAAAAATCAATTCCCAAGCCAGACGAATTTGCGTCCAGAAAAATTTGAATGGCCAATACAAAATTTTCTGGTTTTCTTTTGGCAGCCAGGAAATTTCTCGCGGAGTATAAAAAATTAAATCAATTTGTTTAATTCCATGGGATTCCTCGCTAACCGCTCGGGATGACAACCATAAAAAATGTTTTAATAATTCATCACTCACTTTTTCTACACCTGTTTTTTGAATTGTTGAGACGCTACGCGAAGCGTCAACGGCGATTGTCATAAATGTTTAATAATTTTTTAATCTTTTCAATAAATTTTTCTTCGCTAAATCTACTCGCCTGCTCTTCGCAAGCGTCTCTCATTTTTAAAGCAATCTCTGGAGTCAGCCATTCCACAGCTTTGACAATGTCGTCAATGGTATAATCTTTCGGCACGAATTTGCCGGTAATCCGATCAATGATGGTCTCTTTAAGACCGCCGTCAAAGACACCAATGCAGGGTTTGCCGGCTGACATACTTTCAAGCGGTGTCATGCCAAAGTCCTCATCAAGCGGAATATAAAGCGTGGCAATGCAATTACCCACTAATGCTTTCAATTCATCGTCTGATTGCCAGCCGAGGATTTTTATATTATCAAAACCCGCAGCTAATTTTTTTACATTTTCAAAATCATCGCCGGCCGAGGCCACGACTAATTTTTTATCAGGCATTTTCTGAAAAGCGCGAATAATATCCCCGACCCTTTTTAATTTATCAACGCGGGCAAATGAAAGATAATAATCGCCTTGGCTAAGCCATTTAAATTTATCGGTCTGAATAGGCGGATGAATCACAGAAGAATCACGGTGTAAATACTTTTTAATTCTTTCCTGCACGTTTCTGGAATTTGCAATCGCGGTATCCATTTGATTAAAGCCGTAGCGATAAACCAGGCGGCTGATCGGGATAAATAAACGTAAAATAATTCTTTTCCACCAGATTTTATTTTTAAGATAATAATCCTTGAGGTCAAAAGCGTGTCTGACCGGCGTGTGGCAGTAAAATATTTTTTTAACGCCTTGCCGTACGTGGTGCGCCGCAGACAAACAGTTATTGCCAGAAAAAATTACTAAATCATAGTCGCGAATGAATTTGGTTTTAAAATAAAAAAGCCACTGGAATTTTAAATAACGCCAGCCACTTTTTTGCGATGGGTGCCCGAGCACATACAATTTGTGAGGCACATCGCTTTTGGGAAAAGTTTCAGTATCGCTCCAAAAACCAGTGGCAATGTCGGCGCCAAGACCGGCCGCCATAATTAAAACTAAGCGCTCGGCGCCGCCCATAAACATAAAGCGATCGTGAATAATGAGAGTTTTCATAATTTTAGTGTAACATAAAGAGTATAAAATAAAAAATCCCAATGCTAATGCACTGGGCTTAGTGGTTAATGTTAACCTTTTTTTCGTTTTTTAGAAATATCTGGAAAAAATATCGCGATAAATATTATAGCGATTATCGCCCAAATTCCATGTAACAAATTTATTAAAAAATTTTTAATTTGCAGTTTCATTTGTGCCTCCAAAATTAAAAGTGATTAAAATCGTGAAAAAACAAAAATATATTTTTTTCTTTTTTGTATCAATAAAAACACCAGCCCATAAATCATACCAAGCAAAAGAAAGTCGCCATCTGCCTTTTTCATAAATTTTAATATCTTTCATATTTTTATCCGACCTAAAGGTCAGAGTTACATTGTAAAGAATTAATTTATTAAATTATTTTTTTAATAATCTGCCAGTATGATTTCATTATTGGATTGCCAGTTTTATTTAATAAAAAATTATTTGTTTCTTGATAAATAATTTCTCCGGATAAATTTTGCAAAAATTCCTTATTCCCCATTTTTTTGTTTTGTTGAATTTCGCGTCTGGCTGTTTGCCATTTTTTAAAATTAAAAATAAACCAAAAATGTGCTTTAAGCCACTGCCAGAAATATCTTTTTTTAAAAGATAAAATTAAACGCGTTGTATCCATGAAAAAAATAGCTGGCAAAATAAGAATCAGAGTTTTTAGTGAATAAAATTTTAAGACAAGATATAGACGATTTTTTTCTAACCAAAAATAACGGACTTTATTTTTACTTACTGGATTTTTTACATCATGATAACAAACCGCTTTTGGCGCTAGAATTGTTTCATAGCCGGCTAATTTTGCTCTAAGACAAATGTCTGCGTCCTCAAGATATGAAAAATAGTTTTCATCAAAAATTCCTATTTTTTTAAGCATTTCTGTTTTATACAACACCGCGGCACCGCTGGCGTAAATAATTTTGTTATCCGTAATCGGTAATTTGTAATCCGTAAGAATTTTATGATTATCTTTACACCAGCCGTAACCTAAGTAATGCAATTGATTACCGGTGGAGGCGATCTCGCCCGGATTGTTGTAATATAAAATTAATGGTTGGACAATGCCAATTTTTTCATCTTGTTTGGCCGCCGTAATAAGTTCTTTCAAAAAATTTGGCTCAACATAAGTGTCTTGGTTTAAAAGAACTACATAGTTTGCGCTTTTGTCTAATGCTTCTTTTATGCCCAAATTATTACCTTTAGCAAAACCTGGATTTTCTGGTAATTTTACAATTTCCAAATTCGGCCACTCTAAATTGTCTAAAAATTCTATTGAACTGTCTTGGGAATTGGAATCTATTGCAATAATTTTTATTTTTTCCTTTGGATAATTTAAATTTTCTAAACTCTTAAAAAGTTTTGGTAAATATTTGGCGCCGTTCCAGGCAAGAATGAGAATGTAGAGCATAAGAAACAGATGTCATTCCTTAGCCGATGTAACATCGGCTAAGGAATGACATTCCATAACAATTCATTTTGTTGCCAATATACTTCTTTTATATGCTTCCAAATTATCCAAGGCAACGCCCGTGCCTTTGGCCACGCATAATAGAGCATCATCAGCAACATACGCTGGCACGCCAGTGGCTTGGCTAAATAATTTATCAATATTTCTTAAAAGCGAAGTACCTCCAGATAAAACCATACCTTTATCCATGACATCAGCAGAGAGTTCTGGTGGGGTTTTATGCAAAACATTTTTTACTGCGCTGACGATTCCTTCCAGTTCATTTTTTATAGCTTCAGTGATATCGTCTGATGTTAATTCCAAACTTTTTGGCAGGCCAGAAACCAAATCGCGACCCTTGATTTCTTTCCTAAGAGGCTCTTCCAAAAACATAGCTGAACCAATTTCTATTTTTGCCTCTTCGGCGGTGCGTTCGCCAATGGCGAGATTATAGCGTCGCCGGGTAAATTCTTGAATGGCATAATCAAGTTTATTGCCGCCAATTCTAACAGAAGTATTGGCCACAATACCTCCAAGAGAAATAACAGCAACTTCGCTTGTGCCGCCGCCCATATCAACAATCATATGTCCTGATGCCGAACCAATAGGGATATTTGCGCCGATAGCGGCGGCGATCGGTTCTTTGATAATGTAAGCAGCTTTGGCGCCGGCTGCTAAAGTGGCATCAACCACCGCGCGCCGTTCAGTTGAAGTAATTCCAGCAGGTACAGCAATCATAACTTCTGGTCGAAAAAATCTAATGCCGCCTAAAGCCTTGTTTATATAATAGCGAATCATTGCTTCGGTTGTTTTGTAATCAGCAATAACGCCCTCTTTTAGGGGGCGCTCTGCAATAATTGTGTCTGGTGTGCGGCCAATCATTTCCTTAGCATCATCTCCTACAGCCAATACTTTTTTATCAGTAACAGATAAAGCCACTACCGATGGTTCATTAATGACAATACCGTGTCCTGGTAAATATACCAATGTGTAAGTGGTGCCAAGATCAATGCCGATTTTTTTAATAAACATAAAATTAGGAAAATGTCATTCCGAGGAGTCCTGACAAGCGAAGCGCTGTCGGGACAACGAGGAATCTTGTGTTTCTTAAACCCACGAGATCCCTCACTACGCTCGGGATGACAACCCACATCAAATTTTTATCTCTACATTTGTCTCCGGGTCACTATCTAATTGCACCTCCACCGCTTGCTTTAAGACATGTTGCTTAGTTACTTTGCCTTTACCTTGCGGCGTGTTTATAGAAGAGCCAACTAATGGCAAGTTTTTAGCCAGTGTCTCATAAGTTTTTTGTTCAAATCTAAGACAGCATTTTAAGCGGCCGCAAATACCTGATAATCTTTCTTGGCCGCGGTGAGAAATTTGTTGAATATGGGAGTAGCCGGTATTAATTTGGTTTAGTTGATTTAAAAATAACTTGCAGCAAAGTTTTTTTCCACAAGGCCCTATTGTGCCGAGAGTCCGTGCTTCATCGCGCACCCCGATTTGATAAAGGCGAATAGATTTTTGAAAATGATGTGTTAATTCTTTTACAAGAGCGCGAAAATCAATTCTGCCAGAAGCGGTGAAATAAAAAGTAATGCGTCCGCCGTCAAAAGAATAATGGACATCCGTAATCTTCATATCTAATGCCTGCTTTTCAATTAAAGAGCGGCAGATGTTCAGATCATCTCCCTTATGTTTATTTTTTTCTTCCGCTTTTTCTAAATCAGAAGAATTGGCTTTTCTTATCACTGGCTTAATTTCTCTTTCATCAATTTCACCTTGACTAATATCTTTCAAAGCGGTAACTTTTCCCATTTCAATGCCCAGGTCGGTTTTAACTATTATTTGATTCCCCACTTTTAAATCATGGTTTTCCGGGTTAAACCAATATGGTTTGGACAAAGGAGTGAATTGAACCTCAACAATTTTCATTTTTTGTTTTACCTTTATAGTTTTAAATTTTCTGTTATATTTCCCATCTGATAATTTTTTTAACTTCAATTTTTTCTCCTAATTTGGCAATTGTTTCTGTTATTATGTCAGCCACCGTCTTTTGGTCATCTTTAATAAACTTTTGGTTTAAAAGACAAACATCTTCAAAATATTTATTAAGTTTTCCAGCAATTATTTTTTCAGCAATTTCTTGGGGTTTGTTTTCTTTGGCTAATTCTTCTCTATAAAATGTTTTTTCTTTTTCCAGAATTTCTGCTGGTATATTTTCTGGCGCAATATAACTTGGATTCATAGCAGCTACTTGCATTGCCAAATCATGGGCCAAAGTTTTGAAAAATTCATTTTTTGCCACAAAGTCAGTTTCAGAACTTAAAGCAACTAAAGCGGCAATTTTGCCGTTGGCGTGGATGTAATTGCCAATCGCGCCTTCGTTGGCGGTTCTTTCCATCTGTTTTTTATTGGCAATTTTTTGGCCCATTTGACGCAAGATATTAATAGCCTTATTTTCATCACCTTGGGCTTCTTGCAATGCATGTTTGATATCCATTATACCGGCGCCAGTATCAGCGCGAAGTTTTTGGATTAGTTTGGTGGAAATCATAAAAATAAACACGGAATTACGCGGAAACCAATTTATGTTAAAATGTTTAAATGTTAAAATGATAAAATAATTTTATTTTTTACTTCCTTCTTTAATGGCTTCGGCTATTAAAGAAGTGATAAGCTCAATTGATTTAATAGCATCATCATTGCCTGGAATTGGATAAGTGATTTCATTTGGGTTGGTATTAGTATCGCAAATTGCGATCGTCGGGATTTTTTGTTTTTTTGCTTCTCTGACAGCTGTTTTTTCATGGTGGGCTGAAGTGATAAAAACAGCTGCTGGCAGGCTTGGCATATGGCGCAATCCTTCTGCCAATGTTTTTATTCTTTTTATTTCTAAATCAAATTCCATCCTTTCTTTTTTAGTGTATTTTTTGGCATAATCTTCCCCACCCGCTTGCATTTCTAAGGATTCCATTTTTTTAATCAAACCATTGATGACTTTAAAATTGGTTAAAGTGCCGCCTAACCATTTTTTTACCACATAAGGCATATTTAATGAGTCCGCATATTTTTTGACAATATTTTGGGCCTGAATTTTAGTGCCAACAAAAAGTATCTGCCCTTCTTTTTTGGCAATTGATTTCACAAATTCCAGAGCCTCTGTTAATTTTTGTTTTGTTTTTGTCAGGTTTATAACATGGACATTATTTTTTTGTCCATGAATAAAATCAATCATAGCCGGATGCCAATTTGATGATTTATGACCAAAATGAACCCCGGCTGTTAAAAGTTCTTTTTCGCTTGGTATCTGCATAATTTTTGAAGTGTTAGAATCGAAATATTAATTATAAGTAATTCAATCATATCATAAATTAAAAAAAACGCAAGAGTGTTTGACAGAATTAAATCATAATGATATAGTGTGGTTGTATGAAGAAAGATATTCATCCTAATTATTATCCGGAAGCAAAAATTAGTTGTGTTTGCGGCAATTCTTTTATAGCTGGTTCCACTTTGCCAGAAGTTAAAGTGGAAATTTGCGCTGCTTGCCACCCGTTTTTTACTGGCAAGCAAAAATTATTAGATACCGCCAGAAGGGTGGAAAAATTTGAAGCACGGGCGGCAAAAAAAGATGTTGCTAAAAAAGGTAAGGCTTTAAAAAAAGAGATTTTGAAAGCCAAAAGAGGCGGTAAAGAAACTGTGACTAAAAAAGTAAAAAAATAGTTAAACTAAAAATCCTACTCTGTTTTTACATTGTAGGATTTTTGTATATTTTTTAACTTACGCATAAATTATATGTCAATCAAAGACAAAAGAATTCAGGAGATGAAAAGTAAATATCAAGAATTAGAACAGACTTTGCAAAAGCCTGATATTTTAGCTGATCAAAAAAAATATAGTGTTTTATCGCGAGAATTTGCAGAACTGAAAAATGTTTTAGAAGAAATAAAATTATTGGAAAAAACAGAGGAAGAATTAAAAAACAATGAACTACTAATGCAAGAATCAGATGAAGAAATTAAAAAATTGGCAGAAAAAGAAAATGAAGATTTAAGATTTAAGATTTATGATTTAAGAGAAAATATTGAAGAATATTTAGCACCTAAAAATCCTTTGGACAAAAAAAAGGTCATTATGGAAATTAGAGCAGGAACTGGCGGCGATGAATCAGCACTTTTTGTGGCAGAAATGTTTCGGATGTATTGCCGGTTTGCCGAGCGCCAAGGCTGGCAAATAAAAATTTTGGATAGTAATAGAATCGGTATTGGCGGATTTAAAGAAATAATTTTTGAAATTAATGGTATAAATGTTTATGGATTTATGAAATATGAAAGCGGGACGCATAGGGTTCAGCGGGTGCCAGAAACAGAAAAAGCTGGTCGGGTGCATACTTCTGCTGTGACGGTCGCGGTTTTACCAGAAGCAGAAGAATTTGAGCTTAAAATAAATCCAAAAGATTTAAAGATTGACACTTTTTGCGCTGGCGGACATGGCGGACAATCTGTGAACACCACCTATTCTGCTGTGCGCATTACTCATATTCCATCAGGCATTGTTGCGTCCTGCCAAGATGAAAGATCACAATTGCAAAACAAAGAAAAAGCCATGCAAATATTAAGCGCCCGGATTTTGGCGCTTGAAGAACAAAAAAGACAAAGTGAATTGACAAAGGATAGAAAGTCACAAATCGGCACAGGAGACAGGAGTGAAAAAATTCGTACTTATAATTTTCCACAAGATCGCGTGACTGACCACCGCATTAAAAAAAGCTGGCACAATATCGCAGCTATAATGGACGGAGATATTAGGGGAATTATTGAAGAGTTAAAAAAGAGCAACGAATAATATATTAGATTATAAGCGTTATGACTATTTTTCAAGCCTTGATGTTTGGTCTGGAAAAATTGCAAAAAGCAAAAATAAATTCCGCTTCTTTAGATGCGGAAATTTTGTTATCCTCGGCTCTTAAAAAAACAAAAGAATTTATTTACGCGCATCCTGAAAATGAAATTTCCAAAATACAAGAAACAAGATACAAAAAATTAATTTCCAAACGAGTCAAAGGCGAACCCGTCGCTTATATCACCGGCCATAAAGAATTTTATGGTTTAAAATTTTTTGTAAATAAAAATGTGCTTATTCCAAGACCTGAAACAGAACTTATGGTTGATGAAGTAATTTCAGAATACAAGGCGTCAAACTGCCAAGATATTTTATTTATAGATGTGGGAACGGGTAGTGGATGTATTTTAATAGCTATTTTAAAAAAATTATCCACCAATTTGTCATCTCGATGTAAATCTGGATCCAGAAAAATAGAAATGCACGGGATAGACATTTCTAAAAAAGCATTGCAAGTTGCCAGACAAAACGCAAAATTACATAACCTTAGTAATAAAATAAAATTTATTAAGAGTAGTTTACTATCCTTTTATCATAAAATAGATTCCTTGCTCCTCGGCAAGCTTGGGGTTCGGAATGACAAACAGATTGTCATTACTGCCAACCTTCCTTATTTGTCAGAAAAGATTTATCAAAAAAATTATCAAAATTTAAAATATGAATCAAGAAACGCTTTGCTTGCGGGTAAAGACGGCTTAAAGCATTACAGAAAGTTGTTAAAACAAATTCACTCCCTCGTTACTCATTACACATTACCCATTACTTTATTTCTGGAAATCAGTCCTGAACAGAAAAATAAAATTAAAAAAATAATTAAAAAAAATTTGCCAAAAGCAGAAATTAAATTTAAAAAAGATTTAGCTGGATTAAATAGATTGGTTGTGATAAAATTAAATCAAAAGTGTTTTTTATCAATTGAGAAAGGAGGTGAGAAAAATGCTGACTCAAAAAATGTCGCCCGCGCGTCAAGTGGTCGCAATTCTATCTTTACATTACCGGCCGTTATCCAAGAGAAAAAAGTTTCAAACGCCGCAAGAAATTACAACTTGGCAGGAGTTACTAGCTTTAAAAAAACTGCCGATGAGGGTAAAAATAATAGCTAACCGTTTTGTGTATTGGGGTACGGTTTATGCCCTTAAAAGAGACAATGGCAAAGTGGTTGTCAGGGTGGGAGATATTGACGGCCCAACCGACAGCATTGAATTAAAAGAAAAAGATTTTAACGGAGGCGACCATGGACAAGCAGGATAGTGCGGACACAAAAAATCCTTTTCGTATAATGGTTATTCAAGGACCATGCAAAAACGAAAAGGATTTTTTAAATATTAAATTATTTTAACCAAAAAGCTGCCGGTCATAAACTCTGAAGACGATTGCCTTGATAGTTATCAAGACATTTTGAGAAGAGAGATTTTTGTCTTTAGAATTTAGATTTGACAGGCAGCTTACTGGTTGCAAAAACAATTTTATTTGTCTCCTCTTTTTAGCGGGTGTCGAGTTGTTGTGAGGTGGTTAATAATATTTTTTCCACAAAGCTGGGGATTAGTTTTGACGCTTCTAGAGAAGTAGCGCCAAATAACCCATGCTCATAGATTAACTAACATTGGATAAAGAATTATCCGTTAGCAAGCAATTTATCAAAGGATTTAATTCAGTTAGACCGAATTATTCCTTTTTTAAACCGCGGCTAATCCCCATTTTTGTGAAAAAAATTTTGTAAAAAATTTTTTTCATCCCGAGCGAGCGAAGCGAGTCGAGGGATCTAAAATTTAGATTCCTCCACTTCGGTCGGAATGACAAAAAGTAATTTATTGGGGCAAGTTTTTAAAGTGCAACTTGCCCCAAATTTTTGTGGCTGAAGCGGGATTCGCACCATGTCTAGATTTTTTAGACACCGCCCACCTATTTTTCTTATAGGCCGTCCCGGTCAGACT
>Ga0172375_10010574_pt1 | contig 11949 bp, 20 predicted proteins | sample LakKiv1m_FD_114537 | JGI IMG/M metagenome (GOLD analysis project Ga0172375, IMG submission 114537) | Freshwater microbial communities from Kabuno Bay, South-Kivu, Congo - kab_092012_11.1m | ecosystem: Environmental > Aquatic > Freshwater > Lake | place: Democratic Republic of the Congo... | reverse complement strand
ACTTCGTATTTATTAACTTTTATCATAATTTACTGTACTGTGCATAACAAGTTGTATATGCTATGCGTGTTAATGCTGTGTATAATTTGAAACGGTAGTGGTCGCACAGCACATACAACCAACTTATAGCCAATTGTGAGAAACATAGTACCAATTATAAACTTTTAAAATAAATCATTATGACACAGGAACAAATTGACCACATCACAATTTTAAGTTATCTTAAAAATTTAAGTGAATTTCAAGCTAGAATTTTATCACATTTAGAAAAAAAGACTTATGATGAGATTTTAAATGAATCAATCAAAAATTTACTCGAATGTGAAAAAGGATTATTTAACAGTTTTAAAATGAATAACTACAAAGATAATCCCAAAGAACAATCTGAAATTGATACTTATGTTTCAAACATTGACAATCAATTATCCAAACTTTAATATCGGAGTGACTATCCAGTTTAAATAAAGATTACTTTGTTCATTAATTTTATTTTTCATAATTTTGACTCGGTTGACCGATATACCGTAAGATTTTATTTGTTAATAATAATAAATATTTCATTTAAAAAGTTCTTTGAAAATATTAAGACCTTACACCTAACTGAACCGCATTATCAGTAAAGGGTAAAACACCACGTAAAACGCAAGTTATAGTGGAGAATAAGTAACCTTTGTTTGCGGACAAAGGCGGAATCACATTATAAGATTTTAGCTAAATCGAAGGTGTGACCAAAAAATAACCCCTGTAATATGGTAAGTTTAGCATTGGGAGTCGTACTCCTTCTTAGAAGCTGAAAAAGTGAAGGTTAGAATCACTGTGAAAATCAAATTCTAACTGAATCAAGTAAGCCAAATCTGAAGGAGGCGGCTTACGCTTTATAATGTAACATACTTTCAAAGAACTTTATATTTTTAACAACTGAACGAACCGAGATTGTGCTGAAACCAACGGCTGTGGCTCTCTTCAAAGTTCATCACGGCTTGACAGTGACAATTTTAAATTTTAAGTTGTTTATTAATTTATACGTCAAAGGTAATACTTTTATTTCAATTCTCCAAATATTTTTACAACTATTTTCAGTTTATTTTTTAAAGTATTGATAATCAGCCACCACAAAAGAATAAAAATATTTGTAGTGCTTCGATTGAAGATAGTGCTAATTTAACCACGTTTGCATCAGCATTTGTGCATAAATCAAAGGTTCTACAAACAAACCTGAAATATACACGCAGCCGTTAGGCGTTGCTACTCGACAGCATATAGGCTTCATCAACTTCTTTTTCAATTTCTTCTTCTGTTGCATCGTCATCAAATTCTAATTCAACAACTTTTTTCCACTCTCTTCTAATATAAGTTGTCGCAATACTAAAATTAAATTTCCTTGTCATATTTTTAATATTTTAAAGCACATACGGGCGGTTCAGTGCAAGTTTTACTTTTCTACTTTCTATTTAGGTTTATGTAGGTGGATAAGGTAGTAGTTCCTATTCGCCTACATTTCATACATTTAACTTATATACAATAAATTTTATATAGTTTTAAAAACATAATAACTACCACTTTTATATCTAATAGGTTCACCTTCTATCTTATCAAATGGTTCTATCCAACATTTTTGAAAAGATAACCCATCAATTTCAAAATCATAAAATCCTGCTTCTATTTCATTATCATCATAAAACCAAAGTTCTGGCAATGATGGTTTTGCCTTAAATGATTTTGAAATATCAATACTTTGGTTTTTCAAAAATGCTTTAACTTCTTCTGTGTTTATGTTTTTAAAACTACTTTTTAATATATTGTTTTTCATAGGTATAAAATTTACTTTGTTCTTCTAATTAAGTTTAGTTATAACTGCTTATATTTGTAACCGTTATAAGCAATAAAGTAGGTTCAGTACCATTTCTCTTTTTTGGCTGTTTCCATACGTGTGGGTCTTTTTTGGCGTTTTCACTTCCCTAAAACCAAACCTACTTTACACTTATAACAACAAACAACATTTTTATCAAACAAAAAAATTAATTTGAAACATTCTACCAAAAAAACGTTGTATATTTGCAACCGTTATGTGTAAGTGTTTCATTCATCATTCTAATTAATATTTCGGTTGAAAATTTTAAAAGAAAAACCCACCCACTTTTTATTTTTTACGTTTATTAACAATTTTAATTTTATCAGATTTCAAATCATTATTTTGTTTATGTTTCATGTTATATTCATGTGGTATTCTTGTATCAATTAACATTAAATTATTTCTAATAATATCTCTCTTATCTCTAAGCTTTTGATATGTTTTATGTATTTCTTCAATACCATCATTTTTTAATCTTTCTAAATTAAAATAATCATCAATATAATCAATAAAAGAAATTTTCATCTTTTTTTTATCGTAATATTTTCCTTTTATATAATCATATTTAGATTTATCACCAACGCTATCATATCCACCAACAGTTATATTATGATAAATTTCTGGATACATATTTTCTTTTTCACATGCTTGTAAAACATTTTTAAATATTTCCGCAATACGTGTATTTGGAACATATTCATTAATTTGAATTTCTGAATTTAAAGTAAAATCAATGTATTCTTTTATAGTTTTAAAAATACTATTGAAATCACCATAGTTTTCATTTAAGAATTCTTTAAAATTCTTAACCTTATCTATCATTTGTCTCATTTCTTTACTCATAATACTTTATATATAAATATTCAAATTTAAAATTTCCACCCTTCATTTTCTTTTAAAATTTTTGTTCAGTTCTTCGATTAAACATTCTACCTTAATTAACCACACCTACACATAACAAGGTGTATATGCACTCCGCAAACAACGCAAAATGAACTATCTTCTAACACACGGTTGGAAGAAATTTTATTTACTACATTGTCTGCGAAAACAAACATTAGTAGTTCTATTTGGCTTTGTGTAATCGGTTCGCCTTTCAATGAACATCTTTTGTTCACCCATTCAATTTTGTGTATTAAATCTTAACTCCAAAAATCATCATTTTTAACATCTATTGGAAAATCTTCACCACCAAAATCATCTGGACCAATTTCAATCTTTTCTACTTCAGTCTTTACTATTTCTTCAACAATCTTTTCTTCTTCGACAATCTTTTCTTTTTCTGGTAGATAGCCTTGTAAATTTTTAATAGGAACAAATGTCAAAAGTTCGTAAACAGCTTCTAAATCACCTGTTTGAAAATCTTGTCTGATTTGTTCAACTACTTTGTCTAATAGTTCTTCGCTTGGTTTTGTTTTCTTTGCCATAGTTTTTGTTTTTGTTTTAGTTTTTGATGCTCTGAAATGAGACTTATTATTCTCGATTTCTTTATCAGATAAATCATAATTCATAATTAATAATTCTTCTCCAAATTCGGTTTTTGTTTCTGAAAAAGAAGCACTTGATCTAAAAAATTTTTCTGATGCCCAATTATATTTATCTTTTGGTAAAATATCTTCTAATTCTTTAAAATAATAATAAGATAATGCCCACCTACTTTTTGTATTTTTAAGCAAATTAAGTAACCTCATATGATTATCATAATTAAAATCTTTCGTACCATACCAAGATGCTCTTTTACCAGTATCTTTACCATCTTCATCTGGTGTAAAATATGGAGGATCAAGGTATATGAAAGTGTCTTTACTATCGTATTTTTTAATTATTACTTCAAAATCTTCATTATGAATATCTGTTATTTTTTCTAATTTTTTTTGATATTCTACATTTTTTAATTTATTCACCAATGATATTAATTTTGGTTTATTATTTGAAGATATTGGAGAACAACCACAACTTCTTGGATAACAACCATTAAAACTTGATGTTAGTAAAAAGGCATATTTGACACCTGCATCGAAATCTGGTCTTTTTTTAGGAGGATTATCTAAAAAATTACCAACACTTAAATCTTTTTTATATGAATAAAATATGTTTGCATAAAAATCTCTTATCTTCGTTTTTTCTGTTTCCTTTGTAAATAAAAATCCATTATTCAATTCTTTTTCAAGATATTTCAAAAATGTATTATGTTCTCTAAGACAAGCATACAAATTTGCCATATGACCATTAAAGTCATTGTAGACAATTTTATCCAATTCTGGAAATTGATATGTTGTGTTCATATATGTCCAGTATGCACCACTAAAAGGTTCACAATAATTTTTTATATCTCTTGGTATGAATTTATTAATAAAATCAACCATAGCATTTTTTCCACCGAAATACGAAATCATATTTTTAACTTATTTTTTACCTTTATTTAAATTTCCTTTATATACTATACCATCTATAATTCTAGTTGTTGCACACAAAGATTATTCAATATATTTTCTTCTTCTTTCTCTATGAATTGGTAGTAATAAATTTTTATTATGTTTATAATATATTCTTTATATACTTCTATTAGTCTTTTACCAAATTTATTACTAATAGTTTCATAAATTTTATACCATTCTTTTTCTGATCTTATACCTTGTTTTACTGTATAATATCTTATATCAAGTTCACAAATTTCATAAGTATATTCATCTTGTCAAATAAATTCTAAATCACTACTTGTTACATTCATTTAATATTCTATTTAACTTTTTAAACCTTTGATAATTCCAAACCGATTTAACCATTTCATCATATGTAAGAGTAATTTTATAAACCATTTCCTGAGAATAATATTCTGGAATATTTCTTTTTTCTCTATCTTTCCAAACTATACAAACAATATTTGCACTATTGCGATTTGCATGAATGATACCTTTTGGATTATAACCAAGAGTACATATTGCCTTTTTAGCAGAATCCTTATTCACTATCGGTTTTGTTATCGCCATCTTTTAAAACTCTTTTTAATTTTTCATTTCTTTCAAAATTTTTACACATCATTTCATACCACTTACCTGTTTTAGATTCTGGATCTATCTCTAAAATAGAGTTTAATGATACGACATTTCCACTTGTTGTCATCATATAATAATCACTTGTTACTGATTGAAATACATCATCAATCAATTCGCCTTCAAGAACATTTCTGTACATGTCTACATATTTTACTTTTGTGATTGGTGTTCTTAGTAGATTAAAATTAAAATGTAAAGTTGTATTACTAATAATATAAGTACCATCAGTTAGACATATTCCTGATAAATCAGAAGTGTTGTATATTGGATTTTTAAGGTCATATATTATTTTTCTTATTTCAGTAATATTTTCATTATGAATTGATATATTTTCCTTTATTTTATTAAATTTTTCTTTATTTTTAAAAGGAACTTTAAGAATTGCATCTAATAATGTTTCACCATTATTAATATATGATTGTTCTTGTATTACAAGTGCTTCTAATTCATCAATAGAATATTCTAATAATTCATCTTTTTTATATTTCTTTGATTCTGCCATAAGCCATGTCAAAATAATTTTTGTCTGTTTCAAAAGCAATCCACCTCCTATTTGTTTTTATACAAGCAATTGGTATTGTTCCTGAACCAGATGTACTATCCAATATTATATCATTTTCGTTTGAATAAGTTTTTATAATCCATTCTGCTAATTCTATTGGCTTTTGTGTTGGATGTATTGGTGGATGTGGTCTATCAAATGTTATTATAGATTTTGGATATTTCCATTCGCCATTCTCCGACTCACCTTCAACAAAATTATATTTACCATAATTATTATTTATTAATTTGCCTTTTGTTCCTCTAGAATGAGCTGGTGTACCAAGAACCATTTGTGGATTATAAGTGCCTGGTTTATTATAAAATATTAGTATATCTTCATGATTTCTTAATGGTTGTTTTTTCGCATTTAAAAATCCAGTTGTTCTCTCAGCTTTCTTCCATATTATATTGTACTTCCACCATTTTTCATTTGAAACCATCAATTTTGCAGAAAATAAACCTTGACCGTGTAAAACAATTATACCATTAGGTTTTAATATTCTTTTATAATCTTTCCATAATTTTTCCAAATCAATATCACAATCCCATTTGTTGTGAGTGTTATGATCAGTTCCATAAGGCAAATCTGTATAAATCAAATCAATAGATTTGTCGTCTATGAGATTATGACCTTCAAAACAATCTATATTATATAATTTGTTTAGTTCTATCATTTAACTACTATTTCTAATTTTTTTGTTCTATATTCAAAAAGAATATCAGATAACTTCAAAGTTCTATTTGTGGTATAAAAATAACCACTTGGAAAACAATTTTTATCATTTATTTTATCAAAATAATTTTCCCATTTGTTTTGTAATCTCCAAGTAGTTAATAGTTTAATTTTCTTCTCCATACAATATTCTATCTAATTTTTGTTTCCTTTGTTTCTTTTTATATAATTGATAAAACAAATCGGCTGTTTAGGATTCGCCACAAAATATAGTGTATCAGAATTACCTTTTCTACCTTTTAATATTCTATCATCTTCCATATACTTGTCAATGTATAAAGGTATGCCATCTATATTAACATAATGATTTATCATTAAGAATCCTTTCTAGTTTATTTATTCTGTTTTTAATTGCTCTCATTTGAAAATATCGATTCATTTCGAATCTATTACAAACTATATTATTATCGTACATATTTGAAAAATCACCATAAACCTGACAATATTCATCATATGATGGGTCTTGCCAAGTAGGTGAATAATAAACATAATTTTTACAAATATCACATTTCATCTACTATTCTACCTAATTTCTTTTTTCTTTTATCCAATTCTCTTAACTTTTTCAAGTCAATTATTTCTCTTGTATAATCAACGCCTTCTTTTCTTCTAGATTTTACATCTGTTAATATTGTTAAATAAAAAATTTCACAATTTTCAAAATCATCCATTTTTATACAACCTCTTATATCACTTATATAATTAAATACTTGTCTACCTTTTATATAAAATCTTTTACTTATGCTTTCTGGTAAGTAACTAGAACCGTCATTATATTTAAGAGTTGATGGACCATAAAGATTATGTAATACACCATTTTCTAAAATGTATTCATAACCATCAAGTAATAATTTTGTTATAGTTTTTATATTTTTATCTAAAAATTCATAAAATTGTGGAAAACTTTCAAAATCTGATTTATATTTGATTTCATCATTTATTATCAGACTAAGAAAATCTTCCCATTTTATTTTACAATCTATATCACCTATTTTATAATTAATCATTTAATTATTCTTTTTAATTTCTTTTCTATGAGAAAAATTTCAATACCATTATTTATACAAAAATCATAATCTTTCTTACTTATAAAAACAGGTTCATAATAGTATCCATTAGAAGTTTTTATTTCATATTTATTTCTACTATATGTTAAGTAATATCCATCTTTTTCAGTGCATGTATGTCTTTTTATAGACATTGTTTTATTTTGATCATGATTCTTATCATAACCTCTAATAAATATGATATATTGTCTTAATATATCATTTATTTCACCATAAGTATTTATATACATTTCAATATTCTTCTTAGCTTTTCTTCTCTACTAACTTCTACAAAATTATTAGTAGGATAATTCCTTACTTCATTATAATTATCTATAACCTTATAATAAGAATAACCTTTTGTAAAAGATTCTTCTAAAACCTTATATGTTTTACCAATAGATAATGGTTCACTAAATCCTTCACTAACAAGATAAGAATCTATACAACCTATATACTTAACATATTTCATTTTTGAAAATTCTTTTTAATTTCTTTTCTCTATCTTTTCTAACAAAATAGGCAGGATTATAATTGAATTTTTTCATAAGTTCTCTTATTCTTTCTTCTGCTTCTTCTCTTGAAAGATTACCAACAGGTATTTTGAATATTCTTTTTTCAAACATAATTAAACCATAATGTTTCTGTTTTAGAAACTGATTTACCACCTTTAGTTATTTTCACATTGAAATCTTCACATTTCCAACCATTTGATTCTAATCTTCTATACTCATTACATTTATAACCAGATAATAAAATCTTTTGTTTTGAATTTAATAGAAGATTAACTAATTGTGTTTGTTGTTCATTTGTAAAATCACATTTATATCTGGCTTTTGTTCTTGTTTCAAGTGCATAAGGCGGATCTAAATAACAAAAAACATTTTCTTTATTATGTTTTTTCAACAATTCTACACCATCTATATTTTCTATTTGAACTCTTGATAATCTTTGATGAACATCATACAATTTGTCAATAGCTGACAAATAATCAGAAACACCCTTTGACATATTTCTTCTTATAACTAATGGACATGAATAACCACCAAGACCATTAAAAGATGTTCTTGTTAAATAAAAGAACATAAAAGCTCTATCAACAATAGATATATCTTCTTTTAATTTTAATCTATATTCTTCATTAAGTTGTCTCGAATGGTGTGTTAAATCACACAGTCTTTTAAATTGTTCAAAAAGTGTTTCATCTTGTAACACTTTCATCAATGAATAAACATTTTCTTCTATATCATTATATATCTCAATAGATTTTGGTTCTTGTATAGCAAATAGAACAGATGCACCACCACCAAAAGCTTCGATATATGTATCATAAGTTTCAGGTTTTGGAAATCTGTTTAGTATTTCGTTTTGAAATCCACCCTTTGAACCATAATATCTTATTGGAGAATTCATTATAAATTCCTTTCTATTATAGACTTATTAAGTTCTCTGATGTTGGAAACATTAAGTTCGAAGAAGTGCATATTATTTTCGTTATATACCGTCATGCCTAATGACATTCTATTTGCTGGTATTTTCATTTGGTCTGAAATACTCAAGAAATCGGAAAATATTATATTTCTAATTTCGGTTATAATTGATCTTAAATCGTTATTTACGAAAAGATACGGTGATTCTGTTAATACAATTTTTTTATTAAAATCTTTATACAGAATATTAAATGATATTACAAACATGTTGAGTTTTATTTATTTTTATGGTTTTTGTATGTAAAAGTTTAAAATAAAAAACCTTCACTTTTGATGAAGGTTTTAAAAAATAATACAATATGAAAATTATTTGAAATCTTTAAAAGAAATAATCATTGTGTTTTCTGCAAGAGCAGGTTCTTTTTCTGGTTGTTTTTGTTTTTCGCAAGAACAGGATGACATACCTTTTCCACATTTTGAACAACTAAATTCGTTTTCTCTTTGTGTCCACTTTTTCCAATCACTTTTATCTTTTTGTGCTTTATCAAATTCACGAGCATATTGTTTCATACCATGAGTAGAAAGTTCATTTGTTGGTTCACCACATTCACATTCACATTTTGGTTTACCACATTCGCATTCTGTTATATATTCTTCGTATTTCTTAATATTTTTCATATTCTAAAATTAGTTTTTATAATCTATATATTAATTTAAATTTCTGAATTTATACCTAAAGCTTCGTCTAAAATATCATATATATCATTTATATCTAATATTTCATCATATCTTATTCTTATTAAAATAATATTTTTTGATTTACAATATTTATTTTTTATATCATCTCTTTTCTTTGTATCTAAAAATTTTTGATATCCACCAAATCTTGATATTTCTTTAAAATGTTGTATACCATCAAATTCTATACACACATTTAATTTTGGCAAATAAAAATCAAACGGTAAAGTATTTTTATCTTTACACTAAAGAATAATCATATTTATCGCCATGAATTTTTTTAGCCTTATTTATGAATTTCGTCAGTAGTAAAAGGTTTACTTTTTTCGTTAATAAAATTTATAAAATTTAACATATTTTAATTCATATTTTCATCGTCTTCATTATCTTCATCTTCATCATCTTCGATATATAAATCATCATCTCTAAACTCATCATTTTCAACATTGAAAAAAATATCTAAACCAATACATTCATCATATTGGTCGATTGCATTTTTTACAACTTGTGCACCTTCATAATTTTCATTTTCAATTTGAATTTTCAACAATTCTTCTAATTGTTTTTTTGAAAATTCTGTTATGAGGTCCATTTCATTCATTTTTCTCTTTTTATATTTTCCCATAATTTACAATGAAGCATCATCTTTTGTCAATCCCCGTATCACGCACCTTTACTAATCTTGTCTTGTCCAACTGAACAAATTTGTTTATCAATTAAAAGAACCTAACAAATCTCTGAACATTTTGCCAAATAGATTATTTAAAAATTTCATATACTACAACGATTTCTAGTATATATTAAAATTTTATTCTAAAAGTGTATTTAGTGTTTTTTCAATATTTTCATCATATTTTATTCTTAATAAAGAAAAATGCAAAAATTTGCCAAATTATATTAAAGAAAAATTCCACAATGTTGGTAGATTCTTCATCGAACCAATTGCATTTAACAAACCTACAAAAATATTTACTATAACTTTTGGTAAGCAACTAATTAAATTTAAAATAGTTGGTATCCATTTAATAACATTTTCTAATTCTTTAATCCCAGTTTCTTTTACTCTATTAAAACCATCTATTAAAGATTGTAATTTGGCTTTCTGTGTTTCTAATTGATTTAATTGATTTATTATTTTATCTTTAGCATCACTTAAATAATCAGATGCATTATTAATTAATTTATTAGCATTATCCATCTGTTTTTGTAATTCTTCTTTTACTTTTGAAAGGTCATCTAACTCTATCATTTTAATAGAGAAATCTTCATCACTTAATATACTTTTATTTTCACAAAGATATTTTTCCAAGTTTGTTATTTTTATATTATTTGCATTAAATAATTTGGTTAAATTTCCTAATTTGTTTTTCAATTCAGTTACATCGACATTAAAACCATTTGTTTCAATTTTGCCAAGTTGGTCTTTTAATTTTGATATATTTCCAACTAAGGTATCAAATTGTTCTGTATATGGATTTAATAGACCTTTCTTTTCATCAATATATTTTTTCAACTCTTCTATTATTTTATCCATATTATCTTTCCACTTAAAAATATCAGCAAACAAACTTATTTTATCAACCAAATCTGTTATTTGACTTTGATATTGACCTATTTTCATTAACATAGAATCTGTATCATATATACCGTTTATATTTGATAATTTTGATAATATAATATCTTTATGTTCTTCTAATTCTTGTTTTGTTTTGCTTTTCAAACTATCAAGTAAATCATTTTTACCAAAAATCTTATCTCTTAACAATGTTATCTTTTCACAATTTTCAGTCAATTGTTTTTCAAGAATATCTAACACTTCTTGTGATGTATTTTGTGCATCTTGAGCCAATTCTTTTAATTTTGTTATATTATCTGTAAATACTGCAGTCACTTTATTGAATTTATCATTTAACTTTGCAATTATATCATCATAATTGCCATTTAATAAAGAATCTACTATTTCAAGTTCAACATTTATTTCTGTTATTCTCTTTAATTTTTCCTCTAACATTGTTTGATATTTTTCTTTCAATTGAGTATATTGTTGTCTATAATTTTGAACTCTATTATTTAATTCTGTTGTTAAATTTTTAATCTTTGTCATAAATTCTGAGAAACCTTTTACATAAATATCAATCAAAGCCAAACCAGCTGGACTTAAAAATAGAAAATCTAACATACCTTCCAATGTTGGCAATTTCTTTATTAAATTAACCAAATCATTAAATTTCTTTATTATGCCCATTGCCCATTCTGGTATTTTCGTTGGATTTAACGGTATTGCAATTACTTGAACAATTAAATCTATTAATTTTTTAATAAATTCAAACACAGATTTCAATGGCATAGTTATAGTTGATATTATAGTATCAACCATTGATTTACCCCAGTCTAATATTGGGTTTCTTGGTAATAAATCCATTAAACCAGGTAATAAATCTTGCCAATCAGGCATACTAAAATCAAATGGTTGCTTTAATAACAATTGGATATTTTTCATCCAATTTGGATCATAAAAGTTGAAACCTAATTTTTCCAATGCTATAAATTT
>Ga0172375_10010572_pt1 | contig 11950 bp, 9 predicted proteins | sample LakKiv1m_FD_114537 | JGI IMG/M metagenome (GOLD analysis project Ga0172375, IMG submission 114537) | Freshwater microbial communities from Kabuno Bay, South-Kivu, Congo - kab_092012_11.1m | ecosystem: Environmental > Aquatic > Freshwater > Lake | place: Democratic Republic of the Congo... | reverse complement strand
TTACGCGTTCTGCCTCTGGAGGAATTAGCCCTAGATATAACAGAAATGCTTGTATCACTGGTACAACCTTGTTTTGAATTGTATTAAATACGAGGTCAAAAGACCCAACGATAGCAGAGCCAACACTTTTCAATGCCGAGAATGTTTCTTCGTTAAGCAAACCTTTAATTATACCGTTCAATCCAGTAACGATTTTCTGAGCAAGAGGCCCAAATAATTCATCACCAAAACCAGACTGGATAAGGTCTAACAGGTTGTTCTTCAGGCCTTCCATTGTGTTAGAAGCCGCCTCTGCCGCTCCAGCAAAGTCTCTCTCGACAACCTCTATGAAAGATTTGAAGAACTGGTCTACGGACACTTCTCCAGCAGATACTTTCTTTCTGAACTCGTCGAGAGACATTCCCCCCATCTCTACCGCGCCTTGCATGTTCTTGAATATATCCATCAACGGTATCATAGCACCACGAGCTAAGTCTCTTAGTTCTGTGCCAGTTACTTTTCCAGCACGCGCCATCTGTTCTAAGTTGATGATGATACGTTGAGCAGTATCAGGCCATAATCCCATACCAGATACAAAGTCGTTGATTGTATTCGTTAGCCTCAAGGCTTGCTGGTCTGTTATTCCCATTGTCTTAGCAAACGCAAATGTATTAGCCACATCTTGAGTGGTAAACATTGTTGTTATTGCTATTTTCTTCATGGCATATAACAAATTCTCGGCTGGTTTTACGGCGGCCGCAAGACCTTCTTTTAATGTTTCTACTTGACCAGTCTCAAATATCTCAATTCCCTTGACACGTTGTAACCTAATTCTCAACAACTGGAATGTAGATATAGCATCGATAGAATCGGTAATAGCTCCAGTAATGGCATTGAATGTCTCAACCACCCCACGATATAACAAACCTCCCATCGCGTACTCGGCAATCCTCCATAGACCTCCAAGAAAATAACGTAATGGGGCCGTAGCGGCTTCTACCACTCCTCCAATAATGTTGAATACGCCCCCTACAACATCACCAACCTTACCTAAGATTGAAGTTACAGCGCCGCCAATCTTGCTAACACCAGCTATTACCATGTCGACAGCCTTGCCGACTGCCCAACCAATGCCACCCAATACAGCCGTTTCTCCAAACTCTCCTGGGAATAACAAACCAATCAGCTCACCGATACCTTGCCCAATGTCAGCAAAACCACTACCCCCGAACATACTTTCCAAAGAGGAAATGGCGTTTGAAACAGTATTCATTTCATTGACAACATCACTAATACCGTCCGCAAACTGATGTAGCCCTTGTGACATTGATGGAATGTCTTTTGTTGTGTAGTTTTTTAATTCTTCAAGTTTACTAACCTCAAGACTTTTTAGTTCATTATTTACTTCCTCCAACGCAGATATTAGAGGTTTCATCTGTTTGGCTTCCCTTGTTCTTTTGTCCATTTGATTATACATATCAACAAGAGATTTCAGAGAATCTTTGGTGGCCTTAATAGACATTACCGTTTTTGCCGTGTCAAGTATTTTGTTGAGATTCAGCACTGGAACTTTGCGTATCGAATTAGATATAGTATTTATCGCTTTGGAAATGTTACTTGTTGATTTTCCATAGGAAACATAGGCGTTCTGTGCTGAACGCAAACCATTAATAAACGTATTTAGGTTTTTTAGTTTTAGCTCTACGCCAGCTTGTTTCAGTGCCATATCTACCTCTTACGGCTATTTTTCTTCATCTCGCGTTCTGTCTGTCTATTTACAGCATCTTCACTGTGAATTTTCACAAGATTATGATACTTATAAAAAGCTATAACACGAGCTTTGAACTTATTTGAATAGAGGCCGCGTTCCCAATCATATAGGTTTAGGTTAGCGGAAGTCGCGGCCTCCCATTCCAAAAATCCCTGAGAATATGATATGTCAGGGTTAACGCTACCCCTTATCGGGTAATCTTCAATTGGTATCCCCTCCCGCGTTACCGCGAAAGGACGCCTCAGCAGACGTTACGTCATCTCCGCGTATACCTGAGAACTTTCCCACAGTTATAAGGTCGTCAGCGGATACAGCTATATACCGCTTGAAAAGAAACTCGACATCATCGGGGTCATTCATGTCATACGCGCTTAGAAGAAGTAGCCCGCGTTTCTCCATGAATTTGAGTTTCTTTAGCCACTTACCATCTTCTGGAATTGGGTCTATCAACTCAACGCCAAACATGATAAGGGCGTCCATAGCCGCCTCACCACGCCGCCTTTCAGTGTCAGCCAGGGCAACGATATAAGACGGGTCTCCTGGGTTTGGCTCGTCTCTGTCCTTATCTTCATTGTGCCATGTTGGGACAGGAGGATTTTTTATCATACTGGTTACGTCACCAATCAGGGATGCTGATACGGCAGATAGTTTTGCCCGATAACCTGTGCTCAGGGTAACAATGGCAACTTCTGGCCTGTCATTATCTTTCTTAACTTGTACAGCAGGGGACTTTGTCGCTTCCATTTGTTTAGACACTTCGTCAGTCATTGTACATCTCTCCTTATATAAAATTGTGAAATTTCTCTATAATAATAGCACAAATATCAACTTAACGCAATAAAGCCGACGTGCTTCGTCGGCTTTATTGTCTAAAGTTATTATAATGTTTAGCCAGTGCCTAATACGATTATACCATCAGTGGCGTCATCAGCAAGACCACCACCGACAATCATATTTACGTCATATCCAGATGCGGCAAGGGCATTGATTCTGTCGTTGGCAGGTATAGCACCAGTAGATTCTGGCAACACTACCCAAGAATATCCGCCGTCATAAGAGCGCAAGATGCGCCCAAGAGGAGCGGTAGTAGCATGAGCAATGTATAACACAGAATTGTTAGACATATCAATAGCGTATACAACACCAGTGCTAGAACCAGGGAAGGTCTTTTCAGTCCAAGAGTTACCAGCGTTGAGAGTATAGTACAGTCTACCATTGCTAGTTCCTACAATAAACTCTTTTTCGGAAAGGATTAAGACGCAATTCAGGTTCACGCCATATCCAACAGGCCTTACGGCAACAGCCGTCCAAGTTGTACCGTTGAGGGTATACACAACCTCGCCACTTTGACCAACTGCCACAGCAACATCTTCGTTGAGCATATCTACAGCAAGAAGGTCACCAGTAGCAACAGTTCCCAATGAAACAGCGGTTACACCAGATGTCACATCTTCTGTTACATAGATAGCACCAGCGTTGCCCACAATGAAAGCCTTATTCCCAATGGCGTCAATGGCATAAGGTTCGTATCCAGCGACAAATCCAGTAGTGATTTCAGTCCAAGAAGGAGGATTTATCCCGTCAAAGTCACCAGATTCGGCGTAGGAAATGCTGTTAGCGTCATCTGAGATAACGGCGATATAGTCGCCAACCTTAGCAATGCCAGTTGGGTCTTGAGCAGATGTCAGTGTATCAATGTCATAGGCGTCCCAAGTAAGGCCTTTGTCTAACGAGTAGACAATATCGGGGGATGTTCCAGGAGAACCACCTGCGCATTTCGTGACGGCGAATATTTTACTAGCCCCGTCAGATTCTTCATCACAGTCGCCACACGATACAGCGTCAGCGATTATTATATCGACAACCTCATTTGTCACGAGGTCTCCCGCAACACTTGAGAAGCCTATCGGAACTACCTCTACAAAATCACTACCTGAAATATCAACTGTCTCGTTGATTGCGGCATTGTCGCCACTGGCTAATGCGCCCAAGTCATCAGTAGAGAAGTTAGTGAGGATTGCCCCCTCGAAGATGATAGCCTTTTTGAAACTGTTAAAGCTGGAAGGGTCTGTGCATGAGCCAAAGTGAATTTGAACATCAATGGCACATCCCTTACGGGCAAGGCGTAACATTTCGCTCAGAAGGTCAATGGCATATCGCCCCTCAAGAGATGCAGTAGGACGTTCGGTAGCTCCACGAATAGAGCCAATTTCTATGAAACTTCCATACTGCCTGGGGTCGGGGGCTTCAATGCGCTCGACATCACCAAATCCTTGTGTCAAACCAGTCATCCGAAGAAACGAATGATACTCAGGCTGATGGTCTACGCGAGCGCGGCCTTCAATCAAGAACACGCGGGAATATCCAGTTTTAGCGGGATTAAAGTTAACGTTGCTTCCCATGTTTTTTACTCCTTATGAAACTCTTTATATAGATTTATAATCCGTTTGCGAACAATGCTTGTCAGTGCGGCGGTTATTCCGCTATTGTTGATATTCAAATCTTCTATAGTGATTACTCCGCTATCTACAAGCGCATTGTTCAACTCTTTTACAATTTCATCCCAATCCAAAACTCGTAAGTCTGGCGGGCCGATAGGTATGCCCTGATGAGCCTTTGATGGGTCGTCGTTGTCTCTAATGGCATACACTCTTTTGAAACCACTTTTGTCAATATGGATAACTCTTTTCATATATATTTCCCTATACAGCTACTCCTCCCGTTGACCGCAATTTTATTCCATATTTGGCAACGCGCTGAAAAGCCCATAATTCCGACTTGCGTGTCCCAAACGGATTTCCATATAGGCCAAACGGCATGTAGTGAGATACTTGTCCGCTACCAGATACGGAAAGGTCGGTACGCCATTCTTCAACAAGCGACGTAAGATTGCCACAGTTGCAGAAAGCCCTTTCCAATTTAGGGGTAGCCAACCAAGCTATGACCTGAGCATACGACGTGTCAAGTGGGTCATAGACCTTGTTAAGATAATATGGCTTGCTCATTAGTCCAGACCGATAGAAAAACTCTATTCGCGTCGGAGGAGAACAGTACGTAAAACATACTGGTAGCCATTTGTCCTGTGTCGCATCATACTCGGCGGGGAAAGGTTGTAAGAGTTCTCGATGGTTTCCAAATATATTAACCCAACCATCCTGAGAGTAAACGACACCATCATTCCCGTCCCAATAAAACTTGACGGCTGGTAATGTCCTATCTACTGTTTCTATATAAACATCAATTGAGGCCTCAAACTTGTTGTTCGCTGTAATGTCAATGGCCTTTTCTCCGTTAGAATTGGGGTAATCATCCCATAATGTGTGGTCTATAAGTAACCACGAATCTACTGTTATCGTTAATGTAGCTCCTGAGATAGTGATTGATTTTGGATATTTTATTTCCCATGTTTCGTCACCATCCATACCAGCAGTGAACAACTTGACTGTTTTCTTATCGTTAATCACCGTTGTACCGAGATTGACAGTTATTGTACATAACTCCTCGAATGTGTCTCCATCGACGTCCGAAAAAACCATTGTTCCACCAGCAACGGTTGGAGTAGCAAGTTTTGTGGTTTTACGTTGTCCTACTTCGATAATATGCGCATTTTCTGCCCTTATCTTCTGAATACTCCCAGTTACATCATATCCAGTAACGCCAAACCAATACTCCAAGTGGTGAGTTTCAAAGACGTGCATTTCGTTTACTGTCCACTTTGGAGAGAAATGGTATCCAAGAAAATCCCTCAAAGAACGCTCAGCTAAATGTATTTCACGCCCCAAGTCATCCCTTGACACCTGGTCACGATTTTGCCACGGATACTGAAACCATACGTCGCTACATGAATCTCCAGTTGGGGTCAATGGGGTACTTATTCCTAATAAAACACATCCTGCAAACGATATAGGATTTATCCCTAATAACTTTGCGTATGTATCTAAAGCTAGTGATGTTTCGTAATCAGACCTAGCCATTATTTTTCTCCATCAACAATAGAATTGATAATTATGGCTGAAGCACTAAGGGCAAGTGGGAAACAAATATAGGTTGTGTATAATTGTCCGATAAGTAAATGTGACAGTGTTACTAATATGCCAACCCATACGGAATTACACCACAGGCACAAAACTCCCTTAGCGACAACATTAGTTCCATAAGGAATAGAATATTCATTGTACCTAACGCCTATAAAGTAGCGAAACTTATCAAATATACCGAAAGGGCCACTCTCAGATGATAACATACTAGATATTCTATAAGTCGCCAAGCAATACAATAAAATCATTTAGCCTCTTAACAAAAATCGGACTGGAGCAACATTATCCAGTCCGATAATTATTTCATATATATCTTATCAGTAAATGGCAACTTAGTCAATGACACCTAACGCCATCTTTATAGCCCCTCTAATCATGGCCAGCTTTGTTTTTGTTATTCCCTTGATAAGTAATAGTTCTTTATCTCTGGAAATATCAACATCTCCGATTGTTAGATAGCCAGCAATCATCAGGTTTTCTACGGTCTTTGCTGGAACATCAAACTTCACGAGAGCGAGAAGGTCTGATTTAGCATTGTAATCTATCTTTCTCAACACGGCTGGATAAGGAAGTTCATCTATAGTCGCCTTGCTGTTAGCATCAGACGGAGGGCGCACATCGCCATCTATTGGAATAAACAACTCTTTCTGTACTGCAATATCACGTTGATGAACTAAGAACACATCTCCACCTGCCCGATAACCATACTGAGTTCCAGTAACAGCACCAACAACCTTATGTTGTCCAGTATTACGAGACGCATACTGGCATTTTACAAAATCTTCGTCTGACATTTTCATATCATTTCTCTCCGACATAATTGTATCTTGATTTACAACAGAAACATGAGGCGACGGCCTCACTCTACTTTGCCCACATGACCTGCATCCTTTTGTAATCATTTTGCTATATTTCTCCCTCATGTAATTTACTAGATTGGAATAATTCCGCAACCCATCATCCCTACGGTGGCCGCTGAAAAATCTATATGTCAGTAATGGTTTTTCAATCCTATAATAACATATACCGTTTCTAGCCATTCTGAAATGGTAATCAACATCTTCCCAACTTTCCATTTTTTCGTCAAACCCGCCTATATCATTATGCCACTTTTTAGGCAATAAGCAAGTAACATTTGCCCATAAATAAGGTTCTCCGTCTTGAGGCTGAGCTTGCGCGAGTTCGCAATCAAATTCCAACGCCTTATGCAAAATAAGGGTTCGCGTTCCAACCCTATTGATTATCCTTTTCCTGAGGGCAGGCTCTAGGGCGGTCACATCGTCAACGTCTGCCATGCCATAGTAATCAGTATATATTATGCCATCATGCGCTTGCCATGTGTCAAGCATTGCCGAAAGAGCATCTGGACTTAGATAGTCATCTGCGTCTAAGAACAATAACATATCGCTATTGGAGGCATCTACACCTCTGTTTCTAGCAAAACCAGCGCCCTTAGGATTTTTGTCGTAAACATTTATGAAGTTTACGAAAGGATATGAATTTTTATATCTAAACTCGTTTGGACTATCCCAAACTACGATACATTCCCATTTCCTAAAGTTCTGTGCCTCAACACTGTCAATAGCATCTATTATAAGTTCCTCATGCCCTTTCCCTACGGGTATGATTACAGAAATAAGAGGTTCGTCATATTGCCTTACCGCATGACTTTGCTTCTTCGGAGTAGCAACACTGGCGAAAGGATGATTGCCATCTTTTGTATATGGTTGCCATTCCGTCCAGTCTATTTCACGATATTCTCCAAGAGACGTAATTCCCCCACCTAAGCTGTACACAAAAAGAGGTTCTGCGGTAGCCATAGCGGAGCTATAACCTATTGAACCAGCGCGTAACCAAAACTCAGCGTCCTCAGAACCAGCCCCTAGCGGGGAATATCTCTGTTTATATCCACCAAGTCTTTCCCACATTTCCCTCTTATAAACACAACAAGTCGGTATCTGATTTTGCCCTTTCATCTGGTCGTCGTATGATGGTTTGTCTGACGGCCACGCGCTCAAACCTTCGCTACCATCTGGTTTAATATACCAGAGAGCGGTATAAGCAATCCCAATGTTTGGGTTTTCCGTGAGAAATTTAATACACATTTTCAGGTAATCTGGTTTTATAGCGTCGTCTGCATCAAGACAACATACATATTTTGTATCACATGCCTGAATGCCATTATTGCGAGCTATCGCTACTCCAGAGTTATCCTGATGAATAACAACAAACCCATATTTATTAGAATATTCCATAGCAATTTCTAATGAGTTGTCGGTACTCCCATCGTCTACTATGACAACCTTATCAGGTTTCAAATTCTGAGTAACAATGCTATCAAGAGTTCTCGAAAGGGATTTACTTTTGTTATATACTGGGACAATAATACCAACTGTATCATCTTGAGTTTTCTTTTCAAGAGCCAACTCGTAAGATTTTCTTACAAGCTGAACAGCATTTCCCCAAGTGAAGTTTCTCACCATTTCCATGCCGTTCTCGCCTAGTATTTTTCTGTACTTAATGCAATACTCAAGACCAACGGCTAAATCCTCATAATCTCCAGGCTTAGCTAAGTAGCCATTCACCAAGTGTTTTACTGTCTCAAGATTGCCACCATGAGCAAACCCTAATACTGGAACTCCGCTTGCCATAGCCTCTAAAACGCCTATGCCAAACGTCTCTTTTGTGGTAGACAGGTATACCTCACATTGCTGTAATATGACTTTCATTTCATTATGAGAAACTACACCTGTTTTATAAATGTTTGGAAGTTCTTTTGTCGAAAACGTAGATACAAACATCATGTTAGGATATTTTTCTGCCAGGAATTGCATTGGAGAAGGGTCACATACATCTCCAGTCCTATTCTTATTCCATAAGACATATCCCTGTGGTTCATAAGTATGTTCCCATTCCCAATAGTCTATACCATGAGGCACGACAATAGGAGAGAAACGCATATCTCGCTGAAACGCTTTAGCCACCCAATTTGAAGGAACTGTAATTACTTTAGCGTTCTTGATAACACTAACAAGGTGACTGTTAACGTCCCATTCCCAAGACGAGGCATTATAATCAGCCGTCCAGTATAATCCATGACAGTGAACAACGTCAACATCTTTGTCGGTAGCAGAAGCATGGCATGACGATATATCGTAATCGAGAGAGTTCTCTGGAACGATTGTCAAGTCATACTCTGGAAAATACTTAGTATAAGATTCAATAACCCTTTTGATACCAGACTGATTTTTCTCATCATTATCAGAAAGGTACGGGGTCATCTTTACCTTAATCTTCACGATAAGCCTCCGCCCAAAAAGCTATGACCGTATCTACCTTGTCTATTAGTTTTAGACGATATTCTTTTACGATTACCTCGTCTACCGCGTTTATTACGTCTGGCCAAAACTCGCTACTGAAATCATGCAAGGCAAGTATTTTTTTTCTACCGTCTCTTTCAAATATCAAACGTGGATACCAAGCTCGAATATCACCTTCGCATCCAGCGCGGGAGTGGTCGCCATCTATGAACACAAAATCTACTATCCCATTTGTCCAGGTATTGCCAACAACCTTACTATCTCCGCATACTGGATAATAGGAGAATTTTCCCCACATATCAGCATCTCTGAGCGCTACCTCAGCGTTCCCAAGCCCACCGAATGGGCTTACGCCACATTCTATATCAACATTATATAATCTGGCGTCTCCCCTGCTTTCCAGCAAGGCCAATACGCTTGTCCCAGTTCCAGAGCCTATATTCACGATTACGGGGTTTGGGTCAAGGTATTTAGCAAGTTCTTTCAAATATCCAACCTCATCTTCCCCAAGAAAACCAAATGCACGAGATAATTCAATAGCGCCCATTATGTTACTCCCTCAAGATTGAAAAACTGTTAGGTATCCAATTATTATATAAAGCTCTTTCGACAATGGATGGTTTTATTCCTTTCAAGTTTACTGAGCCTTCTGGAGTTCCAGTCCCAAGAGCATTAATGTATCTTACTGGAACTTGCCTTGTCCCGTAAACTTTCATGTTTGCCGCGTCCAAGATTGGCTGTGTGTGTAATTCAACCTCCCAGGGATTTAGGCCGTCTTGAAGAACAGATGACAATAACCTTATGTTGAAAATACCACATTGAAGGGACATCTGATAAGATGTTCCATCAACAGAGATAATATCAATGTATTTGCATGTATCAATGTCATCGGCGTTTATTGGGTTTCCTCTGGCGTATAATCTATCAGCAGATAAGTCCATTCTAAGTATATTGTCGTCCTTTGTCATATAATCAGATAAAAGGTGTACTGCGGTTCTGTCTACATGACGTGTGAGTAAGTAATCATCAAGCAATAAAACAATATTCTGCGATTGAAGCGTTCTAATATATTCCCTAACTCCAGTAGCCCATAAGTCACGTGGCCAAACCCCATTGTTTACAGACATAAACCTGAAGTTACTTGGATATTCAAAGTCGGGAAATTTCTCACATAAAACATGAACTATCTCATCTCCTCCCCAAAACTCGTTGAAAAGAGGAATGAACAATCTCATAATCCACAAATTTTTATTACATGTTGTTACTACAACTGTATAACTAGCCATTTACAACCTTTCTCGTAAACTTACATCATTTTAGAATTGTCCGTAACAGAATTTATATCATAATCTATATTATGTAATTCCCTCGCTTTTCTATTATAAGCGATAGCGGCTTCCTCCTCGGTTAAAAATGTACCGAGATGGATTGTTTTTCCACAAAATCTTATTGACGCCGCATATTTTTTTTTCGTGTTTTTAGATAAATATACTCCAACATATTTGGATGTTCCCTCTCTATTCTTTTTGCCGAAGATTGGACTATTTTTTCCTCTGTTATGATAATTAGGGTTGTTTTTGCCAGTAAACTTTCCTATATGCGATAAAGAGATATTCAGTTTGTGTTCATCTGAGAAACATCTACCAAAGTTTGGATTTTTCTCTCCAGAATGAGATAACGACATTTTCGTTTTTGTTTCTTTTGACGGATGTTTCCCAAAGTTTGGATTTTTGCATCCCTTAACAGAATCCGAGATTCTTTCTCTTGTTTCTAATGAGTGCCTAAAACCCAAATTGCTGGACGCATGTTCTCGAATATTGTATCCATAGTTCTTATCATTTGCCCGATAAATATTTATGAGACGTTCCTCAATATCTACGAGAAGTTTTGTATTATCAACATATTCAAGGATGGAAAATATGAGGTTATCTTCACCGTATCTGTTATATGCCATTTGGAGGTGAGAGTTATCGTGGTTTCCAGTTCTTAATTCCCGGAAATGCTCCTTTTTCCTTCTTTCTAGGTTAACAGTGCTTCCGATATAATTCTTTCCATTAATAATATTTCTAATTATATATATACCACTGTTGCAATACATTAGGTTATTGTACTCCTGTCAGTTACTATACACATTTCACCACCCTCGGTCATTAGGCGCTCAAGAGTAGAGAAAGGCAACCATACAAGAGGATAATCTAATCCCCACGAGTTAGATAATTGGACTGCTTGTTTGCTGTCCGAGACGCCAGATACACAAATTGCATGTCCGCCAAGAGACCTGCCAAGATTGCTGTTTTTACCTATCCAATATTCGGCCTTGTATTTTTTAGGCGTCATAAACTCCTCGTACCACGGTATACCAAGAACAACTGGCTTACGATATAGCTTCATACTCGTCCTAATGTCATCTATTGTGCTACCCCAATAATACGATAAAATACCATCATTTATATGAGGTTCAGTCTCAGACAACTTCTTATGCCCAAAGTGGTTTAGAACGAACATTGCCGCCCATATATAAGCTCCCTCGTCAACTTCAATGACAGTCCTGGGGTCTCCGTCATACAACTTTGATTGGTTATATAACCATGTCGCATCATATAACTGCTTTGTGTTCTTCATGCTCTGCATAATTGAGGCTGAATATCCCACACAAGCATTACTTTCTTTTTGGTTGTATGTATTACGTATTACATCTGTGATTGGTAACAAAACTTCGGCAGACCTTACAGTTTCTAAATTCAAAGTTCGGATACCGTATTTTATTTCGTATTGTCGGTCTTTAGGTTCTAGGCGTCCAAATTTGTAGTTTTTCATGTCAATATTATAACATAAAAGAGGCC
>Ga0172375_10010567_pt1 | contig 11952 bp, 14 predicted proteins | sample LakKiv1m_FD_114537 | JGI IMG/M metagenome (GOLD analysis project Ga0172375, IMG submission 114537) | Freshwater microbial communities from Kabuno Bay, South-Kivu, Congo - kab_092012_11.1m | ecosystem: Environmental > Aquatic > Freshwater > Lake | place: Democratic Republic of the Congo... | reverse complement strand
TTAATAAAGAAAGTGTAAAAAGTGTGAACAGATTATCAAATTGAACAAAGGAAAGTTTAAATAAAAAGCTTTATTAACCTCTTACTAAGAAAGCAGCATCTAAAAGAGGTAAAGATGAAGAATTTTACACCCATAGACGAATTTGTAGATCAAATCGCTCAGAAAAAAGTTAACAGCTGGTTTGACAAACTCTCTTTTGCTGCTATTCTTTCCGTATGGGTAACTTTGGTGGTCCTCTTCGGCTTATCTTACTACTTTTTCACTACGGAGACTTCTTACTTGCATTATAATCCAACTAACGGCCCAGTAGAAGGAATCTTAAACCATATTTATTTCAGCTTTATTACTGCTACTACTACCGGATTTGGAGATATAGTCCCCTTCGGTGGGTTCAAAATTGTAGCTATCTTTGAAGTTATTTTTGGGTTCCTGCTGTTAGCAGTAGTTACTTCAAAGTTTGTTTCTATTAAGCAGAACGTTATCCTGGAAGAGATCTACGAACTTTCTTTCCATGAAAAGGTTAATCGGGTTCGTTCTTCTCTATTAGTGTTCAGACAGAACATCAGCAGAGTGGAAGAGAAAGAGGTTCATAAAAGAGAAATCAGTGATTTGTACACATACATTTCTTCATTTGAGGATATCCTAAGAGAAGTGTACGCTTTAACTTATCGCCAAGACGGGAGCCAGTACACTAAGGTGTTAGACCCTTTAAACACTGAACTGGTGTTCAATAGTTTAATCAACTCTTTTGAGAAGGTCAACGAACTGATCGGAGCACTGGACCAGAATAAGATGGAATGGCGTAGAGATGTAACCATCCACTTAATTTACAAATGTATCAACTTAAACCAGCAACTATTCGACCGCCTCAATGCAGATAAGATGGTCTCTGAAAAGAATCTTAACGACTTAAACGCGCAGAAGAGTAAAGTAATTGATAGCTTAAGAACCGCCATGAATGTTGCAGAAGAGAAATCTCCAGAAACTATTATCTTAAAGAATTAATTGCGATAAAGATCATTACTTCTCTGGTAAACATCCTTTAGCTTAAGGCCCATCTGTAAGGTAAGACTGGCAGCAACCGCTACCGATCCGGTAAAGGAGTACTTTCCCGACTCGACATCTTCTAACTTTCGTTCTACGGCGGAACTTAAATATTGTGCCCGACGTTGCTCTTCAGCATTAATATACCCTTTCTCTTCCACATTTTGGGTTAGCTTAGTCATCTCGGAGTACAAATCTTGCATGGGTTTCTGGCTAAGCTTTAAAGTGTATTCCGATTGTAATAATTCTAACGGTATTTCTACCCTCTCCCGAGCCAGCTGTTCTAAGTCAGAACCTTCTTTCTTCTCTGCCTTAAGGACCTTCTCTTCTACTTCTTCCTTTTTTTCTTTCTTCAGGCCGCGATGGGTTCGGACAATAACCTTTTCTTCTTCGCTCAAGCTTTCTATATCATTACTGGCTACTTCAGGAATGGGAATTTTTTCTTTCTGTTTATGTTTCTCAGTTAGTTCCTTCTCGCTTTCTTTAATCTGCTTCTGAGCATCTTCAATCTCTTTTTTCTTCTGCTCTTCTAACTGCTTAAGCTTCTTGATCCGTTCTTCCGGAGGAAGGTTTTTCAGCTCATCGCTAGCCATATTTAATTCATATAAAAGAAGAAGTATAAAAGATTTTAGGAAGACTAATTAACATCACTTATGCCAAATCCTAGTATAAACCCTATCTCGAGTAAAACCAGCAATTTCACACAAAACATCTGCTGGCTTCACAGATTTTCCCAAAGAGTAAAGATTTACTTCTCTTTTGAACTGAGAATCTTTCTCATATCTTCGAATTAATAAATAAAACAATGAACATCTAAATAAATCTACTTCTCCCTCACATTTTTCCTCTAAGGAATATCCTTCTGGTTTTAATGACCGAATTGTATCCTCAGCAACACCTTCCCCTATAATAGCGATACCTCCAGTTGTGAGTTTATCTAACCACGACGTTACTAAACCATTTCGCAGAGATAAAGGAACATATCTCATAATCCCATATGCTAAAATAGCTTTAAAATCGCCTTTTAACTCAAATGAATTTATATCCCCATAAACAATTTTAAGGTGATGATTTCCATTAGAACGAGATCGATTTGCTGCAACCATACTTGGACTAGAGTCTACCTGAAGTACAGATAAAAAAGGAAAATTCTTCGCAACTTTCCTTGCTAGTCCTCCTACTCCCGCACCTGGGATATAAACAGTTCCTCTTGTTTTAGAATCGATCCTTTCTTGCATTAATCTAACTAATAAAGAATAAGCTTGATCACTTTCTTCTTGCTTAAGAAATAGATCAACCACTTCTGGCTTGGTGAACATCCCTTCGGAAACATTGCTTAAAGGAAACCTTTCTCGTTCATTCTTACGTTCGGCAATACATTCTTGTCTTATAGCAAGAAAATAATTAATCATTCTAATTAAAAATTAAGGACTGTTTAAAAACTTGCTCTTCAAAAAATATTCTTACCAGGCAATCATGCCCCTTGATTTCTTAAAGTTTTGATAAGTGGTCCAACACGTTCCTGCTGCTCCTTTCGCCGCGTCTTTCTTAGCACTAGCCGTATCTTCCGCTTTCTGCTTAAGCTCTTTAGAACTAACTCTCTTAAGTTTATCTTTAGTCTCAGAAGGAGTGTAAAAGTCGCCAAAGAATTTCTCCATAAACGTTTTCTTCTTAGCAGAGGTAGAACTTTTTTTCTCTTCGGCCTTACTTTTATACTCTTCACCTTTAGCTTCAGCAATATAACGGTCAAGTTCCTCTCCTAACGCTTCCATGGCGCTGAATACCGCTCCGGAAATGTCGGACATCAAAAGCATGGTTTCTTTCTCTTTCAGCTTAATATAATTTTTAATTTCTTCATCGGTCCACCCATATACCCGCAAATGGAGTTCCATTTTTCCGATATGAACCGGACCTCTTTGATATCCTTCCTGGACCACCTTCAATTCCGGCCGGGTACGATAATTAAACGTAACTAAGATACATTCGTTAGCTTTTCCCTTTTTCTTTTTAGCTAGTAGTTCCACATCGAGCATGCTTCCTTCGAAAGCAGACACTAAATCCGGAGAACGCATACTGGACTCTTTCATGCCTAATCGAGCCACATGTTTTAAGTAAGGTTTAACCCAAACGACGTACATCTGAATGATACGGAAATGTTGTAACAAATACTGTAGCATGAACCGTTTACGGCTACGATGTTCCTGCCCGGTCCGCGTACGCCACTCGATATATTGACGAAGGTGGCGTTCCAATACTCGTAACACGTTACGATTGAAATCTTTACTTAAACCCACAATGTGTCCTTCCACCTCTTCTTTACTCTTAAAAGGAGGGGCATCAAAAAACAAGTCGGGCAAAGTAACAAACTCTAATTCTCTAGCCATACCGTACACGGAAGAAGCGCTTTTTCCTCCTCCTTGCACCAAGTCAATGAACACTCCTTTCAAAGTGATCTCGGAACTCTTACCTCGTTGAGCGATAGGTTTTTTTAACTCTACTTCCACATCATCATAATAGCCCAGACGTTCATCCAAGATACGTAATTCTCTAACCATCTGAAACATTTCCTTGATCATCTTACCGGCAGTAGCTAAATATTGAGATACTTTATCCTGTTGTGCGCCTAAACGCTGTTGGGTTACTCCAAAGAAAGCAGAATTCTCTGCCGCTGCAAAAGAGTCTTCCAGCTTGATAATTTCCGGAAAGTTTTCTTTTAGCGCATCTAAGACCCAGAAATAAGGCTCTTCTAAACTTAGGTCGTACACTTCCCAAGTAACTTTATATCTTTTAGCAGGAGAAGGATAACCTGTCTTTCCGTACTGATCTTTTAGAATCTCGGTATTCTCTTCTGTAGCATCATCTTTATCTAATTTATTCCCGGAAAGAGGTTCATACGTTCCCTTTTTATCATCATAAGTATAGTTACTTAACTTCTCTTTCTTAATGAACCCATATTTAACTAATAGTTCAGAACGTTTCGGATCTCCTTCCTTAAGGAGGTCTCTCCACAATTGGGTTTCTTCCATCTTTCCTCTTTTAAGTGAAAGAGTACTTTATGATTAATAAAGCTTTTGACAGATAAAGAAATATAATCCCTCTTTAATATACGAATTTACTCCGAACCCCGCTTGTTCCAACTCTTTCCTCCATACAATTTCAGAAAAATGGTTAACCTCTTTCTGTCTCTGCCAATCGTTGATTTGTTTTGAATAAAGTATAGCGACAAAGTGGCCTTTCTCTTTCAAAACACGACAGACTTCTCTGAACAGCGCAGAATGATTCTTAACATAATTTAACACAAAGATGGCCGTAACTGAATCGAACTCCTCTTCCCTAAAAGGAAGTTTCTGTTCGAGGTCTCCCACCACTTTCTTTTTCAAATTCTTATTAAAATCAAGCATTTTCGGAGATAAATCTAATCCCACTGAAGAAAGATAAGAATAGCTTCCGCATCCTAAATCTAAATTCTTGCCCGAGCTAAGAAAAGATAATTCTCTTTTGATTAGCTCTCTTTTTTCTTTATCGATCTTACGCGCCCACATAAAGGCTTCAGCGTTCCAGAAAGAAGTTGTATCTTGGGGCCAGTTCTTGGCCCAACCCACTTTAGAAGACAATTTCTTTAGTTTAGGTACCACCTTCATTCCGTACTGCAATTGAATCAAACCCGATAAAAATTCTGTTTCCGAATCCATTTTTAAAATAAGAAAGCAGCTAGGTTAGCAAAGCTGTGAAAGATCAGGCCTCCTGCCAAGCTGCCTGTAACTATCACAAACAACAGTCCTAATACTCTTCCCACACAGATAAAAATCTCTCTGCTTACAAAATAAGCCGTCTTATCTCCTTTAGCTTTATCGTACTCTAAAGTTCCTGCTGCTGATTCGTATATACCATAAGTAACCGATCCGAAAAGTGTGGCCCCGAACACCTGAACAATGGTGATAGAAAAGGCTCGCATGATCCAAGAGACGGTTTCAAATCCGGTAATGCAGTGAAGCAACTTTCTTCGATCAAAATGATCACTATATTTTCCCACGATCCATAACAAGAATGCGCTTATCCCTGCCAAGATCGAACCGATAATTCCCAACGATAAATAGTTGTCTAATACTACAAAAAGAAGTAACGGCCATACTACTCCATCAATGATAACACGAGTTCCACGAGATATAAAAAATAGATAGTCTTTCCAATGTTTCCACACAAAAAGTGAACGCAGGGATAAATTAAATCTAGCGTGCTCTTCTTTACCTAGAAAGAGAAAAAAGGCAGAGACAAACAAAAGTATCCCTGCTAAAATAAAGACTGGTTTGAACCCCATCACGCTGATTAGAAAACCGCCCAATAAAGGTCCAACCATGGTAGACAAGACAGAGATACTTTCCCGTTTACCAAATTCTTCCCCTCGATGTTTCTTATCGCTTGCTTTACGGAAGATTATATGCATACCCATCCAATAAAATGCTAAGGATGAACCCAAAAGAATAGCAATTACTGACAGGGGTATTCTCATCATAGGCAACAAGTACAATAAAAGCAAAAAGAAGATGTATAACGGGACACTAATTAAGATAGAGTAACGACAGCCGTAACGAGCAGAGAATTTTGCTGCGAAAGGAGTGGTAAGGGCTAAAGCTAGAGCATAAACGATAAAGAAGAAGAGGGTTTGATTTAGTGAATATCCCAACTCTTTGTAAAAATAAATTGGAACGAACAGACTTACTAAAGAAACTGCAAAGTAGCGGGTAGCGGCAGAAAGGTATACTTGAGTCAACTCTTTTTTCGGGAAGAATCTCCACCAAAAGTGATGATTATGCATACCAGAAGGACTTTTTCAAGATTTATAACGTTTTCTACTTTGGCCTCAAAAAACAAAGATTTTTTAAATAAGAACAAGAAATAAAGAGAATAATCAAGTGGACCCATGGTCGAGTGGGAAATGAGTTGCCCATTTCATATGCAAATGTGACATTCCGTTCCCTTCGGTCACTGCAGTCCCATAATCGAGTGGACCCATGGTCTAGTGGCTATAACGACTCGTTGACGAGAAAGTTCTCAAAGTCGAGTAGATCCCCGGTTCGAATCCGGGTGGGTCCACTATTCTTAATTTATTTGTTACATTTAATACATGTTCGGAATGGGTTGAGAATACGAAGCGAAGAAAACCACTCAACTAACTTATTGGAGAATTACAACTTAACCTATATTGATACTCAAAACCACCTCCGAAGCCACCCCATTCAGGTTTTTGTTTAGGAGCCAACCATGTACCCTTAACTACATAGGTTTGGGAATTATAGTTATATTCTCTTTGACGTTCTATACACCCATCACCCATTTCGTTCCCACCTATCCAAACCCAATAGCCATCGCTATCCTCTAAACTATACCCTCCAAATCGATCATTTAATTCGCCTTTGAGAGTAATATTTTGCCCAACGTATGTAGAAGGATTCTGACTTAAATCCTTTACAGATGAATAGGAATATTCCGTGTCTGAATCTAGCGGAAGTGGAGTACATGCACTTACAAGAATAATACTAATCAATAACACGGATATGTAAAAACACCTATGTTGCTCCATCTTACATTCGTTAAAGAGAAATATCTTTATAAATTATTCGCTAGTAGAGAGCAGATCTAAAAGAAAAATTTCCTGAGGTGATTAGAATGTACGAATTGGTAATTATCTTTGAAGAAAGAAAAATTAGTTACTTCCCGAAAGACTTCTTATAACAAAAACCATATAAACCAAAAAATAATCCTTAGACCTATGCCCGAACAACCGCAAGAACAGCCGGTGTACATTCTGCCCCAAAACAAGAAGAGAGTGTTAGTCCCAAAAATCCTTTCTTTAATCCTCCTAGGAGGAATATTTTATGCAGGAATACTCCTGAATATATCTCTGTTACAGCTTAGTTCGGAACAGCAAAGTGTAGTCAACCTAACTTCTCTGATTTTTCTGCTAATGATCTTAGCTTTAGGATTTTATTTAGGGTATCATCAAGTCAGCCAACCTTATAGATTCTACCCAAACAGGATTATGCACCATCGGAAGCTCTTTTATTATAGCCAGATGACTCAAATAATAAAGAAGCAGAACACGATGGACAAATTGTTTAAGACTTACTCCTTAGATTTAGGGAATAAACAAAGATTAGAGAATATCCCTCAAGAAGTACAGATTGATGCATACCTGCAACAATTGATTAACTATTCTAAGAATGGACCCCAATAGAGATTATTTCTTACCTAAATAAGTTTCGACAATAACGTAAGTGATCGACAAGACTAACGGTCCAATGAATATTCCTAACGGGCCAAAGAATAATAATCCGCCAAATACCCCTACAAGAATTATCAATGGATGGATTTTCGCCTTCTCCCCGATAAGTTTAGGTTTAAGAATATTATCGATAGTGCTAATGATCAACAAACCATACAAAAACAAACCGACCCCTTTAAAGATCAGAAAGTTAGAGTTCTGGGTTATCCCATCGATGAGAAATAGCGCTGAAGCGGGGACCCATACAAATCCCGTCCCTAAAACGGGGATAAGTGCGAGTAAAGCCATCATCACTCCCCAGAATAAAGGGGAAGAAACACCAAACAAGAAAAATCCTAACGCTCCTAATGCACCTTGAATTCCGGCCACCATTAAATAACCATAAACAATACCATGAACGATATCTTTCAAACGGAAAATAATGTAAGAATACTCTTTCTTCTGCATGCTCAAATAGTGGTTAAGTTTTGCTAGAAGTTGTGCCCCGTGCTGAAGGAAATAGAACATAGCGAAGAACATCACAAATAAATTTAAGATTAAACTGGGCAGACTAAACAACAAGTCTGAACCGAGCTGGACTATTTTAGAATTTAAAGAACTGGTAATATTTTGGATCTGAGAAGAAATGGAAGGAAGTTGAAGAAGGTGTTCCATCTTACCACAGAACAGGTTAGTGCAATTAGCAAATATTCCTGCAGAAAAACGTTCTTTAACTACCACAAAAGCAGTATATGATTGCTGTAACAGAAACTTAACTAAGAAGAAAGTGGGCACGACCATTAAAAGTAAGACTATCAGACAGACTAACAGAGAAGAAAAGGTGATAGGGATTTTCCTGGCAAGAAATTTGTATAAGGGATAGGTAAAATATGCTAATAACGCACCGAGCAAGATCGCTTCCAGAAAAGGACGAACCACAAAAAAAGAAAGCACTACTAATAAAATTACTAGGATTATCGGAATATAACCGTTAAACTTCTTGATCACAACCAAAGGAAAGTTTTAGGTTATATAAAATTATCTTTATAATAAAATGTGCCCCGGTCGGGAATTTCTCACTGACGCTCGAATTGTTATCGAACGCCAACATTCGAACCCGAGTCCCCACATCGAAAGTGTGGGATGATAGTTTGTCCCCCCTTAAAGGAGTCCGGACTACACCACCGGGGCAACTGAAATCCAAAATAAATAGTTGCTTTAAAAACCTTTTGGGGGATTTGAGGCAACAAAATATATAAACACTGATATAACTCTAATCGCTTATGACTACCTCCGTCACTCCTTATGAAGTGGAAGGAAAGATTGATTATGATCGTTTGGTTAACGAGTTTGGAATCCAAAAAATTACTTCTAAAGAAATAGAACGAGTAAAAAAAATCACTAAAGAGATCCATCCTTATTTGAGAAGAGGAATCTTCTTCGCTCACCGAGATTTAAATTGGTGTTTAGATGAATATGATAAAGGAAACAAGTTTTTTCTCTATACTGGCTGTGGTCCTTCAGGCCCCATCCATCTCGGCCATTTAACCATTTGGTATTTCGTCAAATGGCTGCAGGAAAAGTTTGGAGCAGAAGTATGGTTCCAGTTTACTGACGACGAGAAGTTCCTATTCAAAGACAAGAGTTACGAAGAGATTCAGCAATGGACTTATGAAAATATGTTAGACGTGGCCGCTATCGGTTTTGATCCTAAGAAAACGCATTTCCTGATTGATACTAAGCATGCAGGAATTATGTACCCCGAAGCGATTAAAGTAGCCAAGAAAATCACTTTCTCTACCATTAAATCAGCTTTTGGTTTTACCGATTCCAATAATATTGGGAGTATTTTCTACACTTCCATGCAAACCGTTCCAGTCTTTCTGCCCAATGTTCTGAGAAAAGAGAAACGTCCTTGTTTGATCCCTTTGGGAGTAGATCAAGACCCCCATTTCCGATTAAGTAGAGACGTGGTTGAAAAACTGGGCTACCATAAACCGGCAGTTCTGCATGCTAAGTTCATGCCTTCTATGACCGGGCCGGAAGGCAAGATGAGCAGCTCTATGGTTCAGACAGCTATCCTTTCTACTGATGACGCTAAAACCGTGAAGAATAAAATTAACAAATATGCTTTTTCGGGAGGACAAGCCACCATTGAAGAACATCGCAAGAAAGGAGGTAATCCTGACGTTGATGTGGCTTACCAATGGTTACGCTATTTTGAAGAAGATGATAAAAAGTTGAAACAGCTGTCTAAAGATTACAAAGCCGGAAAGATCTTAAGCGGAGAAATGAAAGCTCTGCTGATTGAAAGGCTTAACACTTTCTTGAAAGAGCATCAGGACAGAAGAAAAAATGCAGCTAAGCTGCTAGACAAGTATGTTTATCAGGCCTAATTAATTCACATTAGTTTTAAAAATAATTCTCTCTTTTTATAACTTCATGACTTATGATCCGGATCTTGAAGAAAAAGAACCAATAGAAATATTTACTGAACCAAAAGAGGTAGTGCTCTTTGAAGATGATTTAACCCTACGAGAACTATACGAATTAACAAGGTGGTGGGAGTTCCTTAAGGAACAAGATCATCCCAGCGTGGCCGATTTCCTAAATATCACTTACATCTTCTTCGAGCAAGCATTTAAAAAAGCTAAAGTCTTATCCGATCCCTGGCGACAGGGGTTTTGTTTATACGCTATCGGTAGTACGGCTAGGAAAGAACCAGGATATCATGATATAGATTTCCTTTTAATCAACAATCTAATTACTCGCGATTTAGGAACTATCGACCCTCAAGACGTTTTAGAGAAACGCTTTAACTATTCTCTAAATCACCCCATACCTGAACAATATGACCGTTATAGAGACCTTGGAGAAAGAGTAATTATTTCTCTAGAAGATAAATCTCGGCCAGCAAGTCGGATTCACTTGACTCTTCAACCGGAAGTGAGAAGTGAAGAGAAATGGGAAGAACTGGATACTCAGCCGAAGATAGTAATTTATCGCAATTCTACACCCCAAAATATAGTTCGCAAGCCACAAGATTTTTAAACCGAAACTTCTTTCTCTGTATAAAAGAGGTGATAGGAGAAAATGTCTAAAGTAAAAGCAACTAACCGGTCTTCAGCTAAAGATAAACCCCGACCGTGGCACATCGGACCGTTAAAAGGAAGTTTTATGGCTCTATCTATCATCGGCTTCTTAGTATCAGTATATTTAATCTATCCTAGCAGCATTAATTGGGGTACTGCTTTTATCCTAGTCTTTATCGCCATGTTCATCGCTTCGGTGATTAGCATGACTCACGCTCCGGTCATAAATGAAAAGAGGTAAAATTAATGGTTCAACAAAAACTGTCTTGGAAATTTCCTAAAAACAATTTCGTATTATTACGTTTAGAATTAATCTTTTTAATAATCATTGCGGCCATAGTCTTCGTATTTTCGTACTATGATTTTGATCAAAGATGGTTCTTAGCTATCCTCTTCACGGTAATTTTCATCAGCATTTATTTCTTAATCTCCGCAATTGTCCAGAGAATTAGACTTATCCGAGAAACCTATACTATTACCCCCACCCATATTGAGATTCATCGCCAGCACCGTTTCGGAAGCAAGAAACATAAAGTTCACTTCAAAGACATCAAACATCATAAGTTGGACAAGACCTTTTTAGGTGGATATGTACTGACTCATGGCGGAAAGAAACATTCTTTGTACTTCAATTCTCGAAAAGAGGTAGAACGCTTTGAGTCTTTCCTAAAAAGACATAAGAAATAGTTTTATTTTTTATTATCAAACTTTTCTTTAGCTCGAGATTCTTTCCAGAAAATTACATGTGAAGCTTTTTTCTCAAACAAAGCAATAGCCAAGCTTACCACGTTACGATCATCGTTGACGCTGTTCTTTATGGCCAGGGCTTTAGCCTCCTTTAAACATTCGTCCAGAAGATGAAAGTTTTCTTGACTACATTTCTCTTCCACTTCCTTCTCTTGTTCTGGGGTGAGAACCACTTCTTCCCAGATCGGAAAGTTAGTCCCCGGAATAGTTCTCGCAAAAGATTTGGAAAAAGCCATAATCAGAAGAAGTGAAGACAGGTTTAAAATACTTTCTAGAGCAAGTTATATATAGCGCAGTAGGTATTTCTTATCCATGGCTGATTTTTGGACACATGTCAATCGGGTTATCAAACAAGCAGACATTATTTTAGAAGTGTTAGATGCCCGAATGATAGAAAAAACTCGTAACCCAGAGATAGAACGTAAGATAGAAAAGTATGGTAAGAAAATAATTTATGTTATCAACAAGTGCGATCTGGCTGACGCGAAAACCATCGAGAAAGCTCAGAAAGAACTTTATCCCAGTGTATTCGTTTCTAGTGTTAAAAAGCTGGGCACGACCATTTTAAAGAAAAAAATCATGGAAGTATCTCGAGGAGAGAAAACGGTAGTAGGCGTGGTGGGATACCCTAACGTAGGCAAGTCTTCTGTAATCAATGCCTTATGCGGCAGGAATGCAGCGAAGACTTCTCCCAGTAGCGGATTCACTCACGGACTACAGAAAGTTCGAGTGGGAGAAAAGATCATTTTACTAGACACCCCAGGAGTGTTTCCGGACAAAGAAAAGAATGAGATTAAACATGCTTTT
>Ga0172375_10010565_pt1 | contig 11953 bp, 13 predicted proteins | sample LakKiv1m_FD_114537 | JGI IMG/M metagenome (GOLD analysis project Ga0172375, IMG submission 114537) | Freshwater microbial communities from Kabuno Bay, South-Kivu, Congo - kab_092012_11.1m | ecosystem: Environmental > Aquatic > Freshwater > Lake | place: Democratic Republic of the Congo... | reverse complement strand
GCTGCCGGCGGGTTTTGACCCGGATTCCTTTGTGCGAAAACAGGGCATCGCCGCGTTCAAGGAAAAAATAAATAATGCCTCGGGGCTTCTGGATTATAAATTGGCGGTGATGAAGTCGCGATACAATCACCGTGAGCCGTCCGGTAAGGCTAAAATTTCGCAGGAGATGCTTTTTTCCGTCAATAAAATTAAAAACGCCGTGCTGCGCTCGGAATATATCAGGAGAATGGCGCAGGAATTGGATATAAAGGAAGAGGCGCTGCTGCAGGAATCGACAAGGATAAAACCGCAGCCGCAATATAATCCGCCGGAGCCGCGTTTCGCCGACAAAGCGCTTAAGGCAAATCCGGCGGAGAAACTTTTAGTTTCTTTAATGCTGCAGGAGTCGGAGATTATCCATTATATCCGCCAGAGGCTAATGGCCGAAGATTTTTTAGATGAAAAGATCTCCCGGATAGTATCTTTATGCTTTAATTTGGTTGAAGAGGGAAAGGACATTTCTCTTAAGGCCTTATTGACCCATTTTGGCGACGAAGATATCTCCAGGCTGGTATGCGAGTCGGCCTTCTTGACGCAGGATTTATCCGTGCAGAATAAAGAAAAAATCGTTGATGACTGCCTGCGCCGGATAAAAGAGGGGAAGCTAAAAGCAGCCCGGCTTCGCCTGCAGGAAGAAATAAAACAGGCGCAGGATTCCCGTGACGAAGAAAGGCTGCTGCGTTTGGCTAATGAATTTAATTCTTTGCTCAAAAAAAGGTGAAGAAAAAATGAAAAAGATAAAAAGAGAGCCAAAGTTCAACGAGGATTCCCGCCGGGAAATGGAGAAGATCCTTGCCTTGGGCAGGCGCAAGGGTTACCTGACTTATGATGAGGTAAACGACATGCTCCCGGAAGAGATGACCTCCTCCGAAGAGATTGATCGTCTCTTCGAGATGTTGGGGAACGAAGAGATAGAACTCGTGGAGGTTCAAGATCAGAGGTCCGAGGATAAACCGGCGATAAAACCGCAGGAGGAGCTAAGGGAAGAGATGCTGGCAGAGCAGCTAAAGGTCCAGGAACGCTTCCTGCCTCTGGATGATCCGGTGAAGATGTACCTTAAACAGATGGGTTCCATTTCCTTATTGTCCCGCGAACATGAAATAGAACTGGCAAAAAAAATAGAAGAGGCAGAGGAGAAATTTAAGAAAGCAGCTTTAGCCACAAGTTTTGTACGCAATCATATCCTTTCTGTTGCCGGGGACATTTTAGAGGGCAGGTTGAATGTAGAAGAGGTGACAAAAGAGGATATCAAAGCCAAGAAAGACAATCTCTCCGGAAAGATCAGGAGGATTGTGCGGCGTCTGAAATCTACCCGCAGTAAAACAATATCCCTTGAACTCTTGTTACAGCTTAATTTTACCACTTCCGTAGTGGAAGAGGCGGTGCGCAGGCTCAACAGATTAATAAAGGAACATGAGTCTCTTGTCCGCGGCGGCAGGCGTGTTTTTAAGCGCCGGCACGCCATTTTAAGGCAACTGGGAGAGCCTTACTGCGACGTAAAAGAAGAGATGAAGTTGATAAAATCAGCTCACCTGAAGTTTAGCCGCACTAAGAAAAAATTAGTGGAAGCGAACCTGCGTTTGGTGGTGAGTATCGCCAAGAAATATACCAACCGCGGCCTGTCTTTTCTTGACTTGATTCAGGAAGGCAATATCGGATTAATGCGCGCGGTGGAAAAATTTGAATACCGCCGCGGCTACAAATTTTCCACTTATGCCACCTGGTGGATAAGGCAGGCGATCACCCGTTCCATAGCCGACCAGGCGCGCACCATCAGGATTCCGGTGCATATGACCGAGACCATAAATAAAATTATTCGTTTCTCGCGGATTTTCGTCCAGGAAAACGGCCGCGAACCCAACCCCGAGGAGATAGCTCAGAAGATGAGGCTGCCTCAGGAAAAGGTGAAGTCCATCCTTAAGATCGCTCAGGAGCCGATTTCTTTACAGATGCCTATCGGCGACGAAGGGGACACCCATTTCGGGGATTTTATACAGGATAAAAAGGCGGTTTCCCCTGCGAATGAGACGGTGCACGCGATGCTTAAGGAAGAGATGAATTCGGCGCTTTCCACTCTTACCGAACGCGAAAAGAAAATTTTAATTTTGCGTTTCGGTATTTCCGACGGAACTCCGCGTACTCTGGAAGAGGTGGGTAACGTCTTTAAGGTTACCCGTGAACGCGTGCGGCAGATTGAGGCCAAGGCGCTCAAGAAACTAAAGCATCCGACCCGCTCGCGCCGGCTGCGCACCTTTCTTGATATGACCTTAGCTCATCAACGCGAAGTATAAAAGGAGGAGAGATAAAAAGAATCATAGTGATCCTGTTTCTCTTGGCAATGCCGCTTCAGCAGGGCTGCGCTGTTTTCGGTGCCTCCACCCTTGGTTATATGGAGGTGAATTCAAAGTATACAAATTTATACAACGATTATAAGGCGAAGCAGGAAGAGGCAGGTAAGCCGGTCAAGGAATATAAGGAGTGGCTTAAAGGTCAGCCGTTGTCCAGAAGGGAACTGAAGTTGTTTAAGATGTACGGCCCTCTTTCCAGGGATGAGGCAAGAGACATAGTCGTAAAAGAGGAGATGGAGAAGGCGGAGGAGCCTGAATAGTCGGCTCTATCCTGGTATATTGCCGGGACGGAAGAGTCTTTTTTGCCTTGTAGATAAAGAACTCCGATGTATAATTAAATGGGGGTGGAGGTGGAGAAATGGTTCAAACATTGATAAAAAATAGCGGCTATGAAGGCAAATACGTAGCCTTAAAAAGTTTTGAGGATTCCACCGTTATTAGTGATGGGATTACTCCGCAAGAGGCTTATGATAAGGCCGTAAAAAAGGGATTTAGTAAGCCGGTATTGGTATTTGTGCCTCTTAAAGATATGGCGCAAATTTATTGATGGAAATATCAAATATTCCTTTTAAGAAGTTTGGGCCGAATGACCTGCCGAGGCCATGGCTGCCGGTTGTAATTAAAAATCCCCACACTAATAAGGAGCTCGAAGTTTACGGTTTAATTGATACGGGCGCTGATGAATGCGCTCTTCCGGCGCAATATGCGCTCCTTTTGGAACATAACCTACAAGCCGGATATCCGAAAGAGGTAAATACGGGTAACGGCAAAACACTGGCTTATTCGCATACAATATGTTTAACCATAGGAGATTTTATAATTAAAGATGTCCTCATTGACTTTATGCCCAACCTTTATGTCCCCCTGCTCGGTGTAAAAAGTTTTCTCAGTAACTTCATCGTTATTATTGATTACCCAAATTCCAATTTTTCGCTTAAACTAAGTAATAAAAGAAAATAGGTATAATGCTTTGGAAGACATTTGCTCTCCGCCTGACTTCCTTGATGACGATTAAGGCTCGGGCGGGGTTATTTATTATCTTTAGAGTAACAAATAGGAAATCCCTTTTCATAAGCCGTAAGATATGTTATAATTTTTAATCTACAAGGCATCGTTAACGGTCAATTTCCATTGTGAATAAAAATGTGAATATTTGGTCTGAAATTGGCCGAATTTTGATATTTTGAGCATAGAAAAATGGCATCAAATTTTTGAGTGGGTGACCGACGATAAAATGCCATTTTTGTAACCCATTGGGGCCCATAGCTCAGTTGGTCAGAGCAGGTGACTCATAATCACTTGGTCCGGGGTTCAAATCCCTGTGGGCCCATACTGAAGCGAGGGCGCATAGCTCAGTTGGTTAGAGCGCTACACTCACATTGTAGAGGCCATAGGTTCAAGTCCTATTGCGCCCAGATATAAAATAGCGTAGTTCAGTTTCCGCCAAAATACTTGGTGGGGAGTGGAGCGCTACACTCACATTGTAGAGGCCATAGGTTTTCCGACGCGCTATTTCATAGCGGTCGGAATCCCGACCGAGCGCAAGCGAGCGTCGGGACAAGTCCTATTGCGCCCATTTTTAAAGAGGAGCCGTAATTGTCCACAGTCAATCTTAAAGACCAGATACTTAAGCTTTCCCAGTTGCAGCAGATTGATACCGAGATTTATTCCTTAAACCACGAAAAGGCTGCCAAGCCCGAAGAGATAAAGGCGTTAGAGGCGGCCTTTGAGGGAAAAAAGAAGCATATGGCTGAATTGGATAAGAGCCTGCTGGATCTGCAGAAGCAGAGAAAAGATAAAGAATTGGAATTGGCCTCTAAAGAAGAAAATGTCAAAAAATTGCAGACACAGTTGTATTCGCTCAAGACCAATAAGGAATACCAGACGATGCTTGGCGAAATCGAAGGGGTAAAGGCAGATGCCTCGATGATAGAAGATAAGATTTTGGAGATTTTTTCCCAGACGGATAAGGTAAAGGCCGAGGCAGAAGAGGAGAAGGCCAGGCTCAAGCAGGAAGAGGGGGCATTTAATGAAGAAAAAAAGAAGGTGGATACGCGGATAAAGGAGATTGATGATCGCCTTGCCCAGCTGGAGGCGCAAAAGAAACAGGCCTCTGTGGATATAGACCTCAAAATCTTCAAGCAATACGAAAGGATACTGGCCAGCCGTGACGGACTGGCAATAGTGGAGGTGAGGGATAATTCCTGCAAAGGTTGTAATATGTTGGTGCCGGCGCAGGTGATAAACCTGATAAAGATGTACCAACGTATCGTCACCTGCGAGGTATGCAACCGGATGCTCTATATTAAGGATGAACCCCGCCCTTCCTAAGAGGGTAGGGAAAGATAGGAAGGAAGAGCGGGGTGAATGATCTGGAGATTTACATTGACGGCGCATCCAAAGGTAACCCCGGCCCAAGCGGCATCGGGGTAGTAATCTGCCGCAATGGAGAGACGATAAAAAATATCTCCAGTTTTATCGGCAATGCCACTAATAATATCGCCGAATACACGGCGTTAATTTACGCGTTAAAGGAGGCATTGATTCTAAAGGCCGAAGTTTTAAAGATAAACACCGACAGCGAACTCCTTTACAGGCAGCTAAAAAAAGATTATAAAGTAAAAAGCGTAAATATCCTTGGTTTATATAATCAGGCGGCGCATCTATTGTCGGTATTTAAAAAGGCTTCTTTGAATCATATCCCGCGGGAAGAGAATAAAGGCGCGGATAAATTGGCGACTGAGGCGATAAAAAAGCAGTTTAAGAAAACGGAATAAGCTTCACAAGGCGTCCCGTAAAATTCGTTTCGCTCATCACGGGACTGCCTCGTGGCGAACGAAGTGAGCTTCACAAGGCAGGTAGAACGTGGCTGCTCCGACGTATCGTCGGAGAGGAAAGTCCGGGCTCCGAAGGACAGGCGCTAGCGGGGTAATGCCCGCCCGTCGGAAGAAATTTCGACGAGGATTATCCTGACGCCCCGACCAAGCGTGAGCGAACGTCGGGGGCCGGGATCCCGGCTGACCGTAAACAAGAGCCGGGAGAGGACAGAGACGAGAAAAGTGAGACGACCAATCTCTGCGCGGAGCAAGGCCCAATAGGGGATGAGTGCTGGTCCGGCGCGTATCCCGCTTTGGCGGGAAATAATCCCGGGTAGGCTGCAAGAGTCCGGCGGCAACGCCGGAACTAAGAGAAATGGCCACTTTGGATAGCGGATAATCGCAATCGACACAAAACCCGGCTTATTCTACCTGCCTTTAATATTGTTTAATATTGATTGTTTAATGTTTAATGCATTTACTCATCGTCTATTAACATTAAACTTTAAGCATTAAACAACCAACTAGCAAAGGAGAATAACAATGTCTGGTCATTCAAAATGGAAGACGAATAAAGGCAAAAAAATGGCGGCTGACGCCAAAAAAGGGGCTACTTACACCAAGATCATCAAAGAACTTACTGTGGTCGCCCGCGAAGGCGGAGGCAATCCCGATACCAACTCCAAGCTGCGCGCCGTAATTCAGAAGGCGCGCGAGGCCAATATGCCTTCGGATAATATCAAAATGGCGATAAAACGCGGCACCGGAGAGTTGCCCGGAGTGGTTTACGAAAACGTAATTTACGAGGCCTATGGTCCGGGCGGAGTGGCGATTTTAATTGAGGCCTTAACCGACAATAAAAACCGCTCTACCGCGGAACTGCGCAACATTATGTCCAAAAAAGGCGGCAATATGGCCGGGGCTGGCTCGGTAAACTGGATGTTTACCAAGAAAGGTTATTTTCTCATTGAAAAAAATCAGTCCAAGGAAGATGAACTGATGACTTTAGCGCTTGATGCCGGGGCCGAAGATTTTAAATCCGACGAAAAGAACTATGAGATTTTTACCGCGGTGCAGGATTTTGAAAAGGTAAAGCAGGCCATTGACAGCAAGGGGATAAAATGCACCGACGCCGAAGTTACGATGATCCCTTCTTCAACGATTAAGCTTAGCGGTAACGACGCCCGGCAGTTATTGGCCCTGATTGATGCGCTGGAGGAGCATGACGACGTCCAGCAGGTGTACGCGAATTTTGATATACCGGATGAAATACTGGAGGCGACAAGCGCTCAGGAATAAGGCATGGTAATTCTGGGGATAGACCCTGCCTTGGCTGTGACCGGCTATGGCGTGGTTAACGCCGTAAGGGGCAAAGTAATTTTACTGGAAGCAGGGATTATCTCTACCTCGGCTGACGAGGCATTGCCTAATAGGCTATCCAGAATTCACCACGGAATAATAAAGTTAATCACTGACACCAAGCCCGACTGTTTAGTGCTGGAAAAGTTATACGCGCATTACCGCCATCCTACGACGGCATATTTATTGGGGCATGCGCGGGGCGCGATTTGCCTTGCCTGCGCGGATAAAAATATTCCGATGTTTGAATACGCGGCGACACGGGTAAAAAAAGCGGTGGTAGGCAGGGGATTGGCTTCTAAAGAACAGGTGCAGAGTATGGTTTTAAATTTTCTGGGCGTAAAGAGCGTGCCTAAATATACAGACGTAACCGACGCTTTGGCGCTGGCGCTGGCGCATAGCAACATCATCAGGCCGAAATTATGATCAGCAGGATTTCCGGAAAGCTCATAGAGAAGGGAAATAATTACCTCACTGTCGACGTAGGCGGGATCTGTTACGAAATTTTAATCCCGGCGGCGATAATACAGCGCATAGAGGAAAATATCGGCCAAGACGGGAAAGTGAATCTGGTGACCTTCCATTATCACCATATAGAGCCGGCAAGGAGTATTCCGGTATTAATCGGATTCTTAAATGAAATTGAGAAGGATTTCTTTGAAATTTTTATCACCGTTTCCGGCATCGGCCCGCGCGCGGCGTTAAAAGCGCTGAATAAGCCGATGTCTTTAATCGCCCGCGCCATAGACGAAGGCGACACCGCTTTCCTGAAGTCATTACCCGGCATCGGCGAACAAAGGGCAAAGGAGATTGTCGCCAAACTGCAGAATAAGGTAGGCAGGTTTGGCCTCATTCAGGACGAAAAAGCGCAAAAAGAATCGGCAGCGTCCAAGGACATTGCCGAAGAGGCGCTGGCGGTGTTGATGCAGCTGGAATATAAAAAACCTGAAGCTATGAAGATGATAAAGAAAGCCCTTGAAGAGTCAGAGGATATCCAGACTACCGAAGAATTGCTGAACAAGGTCTATAAACAAAAAAAGGCAGGATAGATATGGCAGAGGAAAATATTAAATCGGCGATTGAAGCGTTGCTTTTTGCCTCTGAGCGGCCGTTGGACGTTGAGCAGCTCAGGAAGGCGCTGGATAATATGGAGGTCAGTGTTATTCGCCGGATTTTGGAGGAGATGAAATCCGAATACGAACAGAACAACCGCGGGATGCGCGTTGTTGAAATAGCCGGCGGCTTCCAGATGGTGGCCTCGCCCGGTTTTTCGCCGTTTTTGAAAAAATTATTTAAGGAGAGGAACACCGAAAAGTTATCCAAGCCGGCGCTGGAGACATTGGCAATTATCGCCTATAAGCAGCCGGTGACCCGCAGTGAGATAGAGCTCTTAAGGAACGTGAATGTTGACGGGGTAATGGGCAGCCTTTTGGATAAGGGCCTTATTCGTATCGCCGGCAGGAGGAAGGTCCCGGGCAGGCCGTTTGTTTTTGGGACCACACGGCAGTTTTTGGAGTATTTCGGCTTGAAGTCGCTGGATGAGCTTCCCAAAATGAATGAATTTCCGGCAATGGCTCAGGATAAGGCGGCGGCCGCAGATATAATAGAAGAGTTATCCGCCGAGGAAGCAGCCGCGTCCGCCAATACGAGGATTACGGAAGGAGAATTAAATGGATCCCGCCCTTCCTAAAAGGGTGTGGGTAAAGATAGAAAGGAAGGGCGGGATGGACTTGAAAAATCTGCGTAAGCAGATAGACGAACTGGATAAAAAAATCACAGAATTGCTTAACCGGCGTTCGGGCATCACGCTGCGCATTGCAAAATATAAGCAAGATAAAGGTGTGCGGACCTATTCCCCTGACCGCGAAAGAGATGTCTTAAGGAGAGTGGCGCTTTTAAACAAGGGGCCTTTGAGCCACCGGGCGCTGGAGGCGATTTACCGCGAGATAATGTCGGCAAGCCTTTCTTTGGAAAAGCCGCTTAGAATTGCTTACTTAGGACCCCAGGCAAGTTTCACGCATCTGGCGGCGTTAAAACGGTTCGGGTCGCAGTTAGATTACGTCGCCTGCGACAGTATTTCGGATGTCTTCCTTGAGGTGGGAAGAGAGGCGGTGGATTACGGCGTAGTCCCGATAGAAAATTCCATTGAAGGGGCGGTAACGCATACCTTGGATATGTTCATGGATTCTGACTTAAAGATCTGCGCGCAGATAATTTTGAATATCTCGCATAACCTTTTGGCAAATTGCCCGAAAGACAAGGTTAAACGGATATATTCCAACCCGCAGGTCTTTGGGCAATGCCGGATTTGGCTTCAGGAAAACCTTCCCGGCGTAGAAACCATAGAGGTCTCCAGCACTACGCGCGCAGCAGAAATCGTGGCAGGAGAAAAGTACAGCGCCTGCATTGCTTCGCTGTTAGCAGCCAAAGTCTATAGGCTAAAAGTCATCGCCGCGGATATCGAAGATTCGCCGCATAATATCACTCGTTTCTTCGTCATCGGTACACAGGATATCGGCCCCACTGAAAATGATAAAACCTCGATACTTTTTTCCATCAAAGACAGAGTGGGTGCGTTATACGAAATGCTTTTGCCTTTTAAAGATAACCGCATTAACCTGACGCGTATTGAATCTAGGCCATCTAAAAAGAAGGCATGGGATTATTACTTCTTCGTTGATCTACAGGGGCACAAGGAAGACCAAAGAGTCAAAAGAGCGCTTAGGCAGTTGGAGGCAAAGTGTAATTTCTTAAAGGTCCTTGGTTCATACCCCGTTGGAGAATGAGCATAAAATGGATGTGGTCCGAAAAGATATATTAAAATTAGAGTCTTATATCGCCGGAAAGCCCATCGAAGAGACCAAGAGGCAATTGGGTTTAAAGGAGGTAATCAAGATTGCCTCTAATGAGAATCCGCTGGGGGCTTCGCCCTTGGCGGTTGCGGCGATAAAAAAGGTGCTTGCCGGCATAAACCGCTATCCCGATTCGCAGAGTTTTTACCTAAAGAGGAGGCTGGCGAAGTTTTATAACCTCAAGCCCTCTAATTTTATCTTAGGCAACGGTTCCGATGATCTCATTGACGTGCTCATCAAGACATTTGTCGAACCGGATGAATCTGTCATCACCGCCGATACCGCATTTTTAGAATACCGGATTATTACTAAGGTCAACGGCCGCAGGATTATTGAGGTGCCGCTAAAATATTACAAGTATGACTTAAAGGGTATAAGGGGGAAGATGGAGGCAAAGACAAAATTAGTTTTTATCTCCAACCCGAATAATCCCACCGGCACATACGTTACAAATTACGAAGTGAAAGAATTTATGGACAGCCTGCCGCAGAATGTAGTAGCGGTTTTGGATGAGGCATACGATACCTTTATCGACGTAGACGATTTTCCGCAGAGCTTGAGCCGCATCCGCGATAAGAATTTGGTAATCCTGAAGACTTTCTCCAAGGCCTATGGGCTTGCGGGCTTGCGGTTAGGTTACGCGATTGCCGACGCGCAGCTTATATCTTATATGGAAAGGGTACGTCAGCCATTTAACGTGAATTTACTGGCGCAGGCAGCGGGTGCCGCGGCGCTCGACGATAAGAAATTCTTGGCCAAGACCAGAAAAGTTGTTTTAGAGGGGAAGGATTTTATTTATACTAACCTGACAAAGCTGGGCTTATCTTATGTGCCCAGTGTCAGCAATTTTATCCTTATTGATATAGGACGGGATTCAGAGGGTTTTTTCCGCCAGATGCTCAACTGCGGGGTGATTGTGCGGGATATGAAACAGTATGGGTTGAATAATTTTATCAGAGTGACCATCGGTACGAGGAAGGAGAATGAAAGGTTTATTAAAATACTCAAAAAAGTATTATGATAAGCAAAATTTTTAATTCTGATTGCCGCAATTCGTAAATCGTAACTCGTAATTCGTAATTTTTAAAAATTACGAATTACGCATTACCAGTTACGGGTTACGAATTAATTTTGATTTTTCTAGGAGAAAATAAATGATTATCGTTTTAAAACCCGGAACTACCGAGCAGCAGATTAAGTATATCGTGGAAAAAGTCAAACATCTGGGCCTTACCCCGCACATATCAAAGGGCACGCAGCGCACCATTATCGGGGTAATTGGGCCGGAGGATACTTTGCGTGTTACGCCTTTAGAGGTATTTCCCGGAGTGGAAAGCGTCTTGCCGGTTTTGGCGCCGTATAAATTAGTTTCGCGGGAATTCAAGCAGGGGAATTCGGTAATCAACCTGGGCAAAGGGGTAAAGATAGGCGGTAAAAAAATAGTGGTGATGGCCGGCCCCTGCGCCATTGAAGATACCAAGACTTTAAAAGATATCGCGGTTAAAGTAAAAAAGGCAGGGGCTGTTGTCCTGCGCGGCGGGGCATTTAAGCCGCGCACTTCGCCTTACAGTTTTCAAGGGTTAGGCGAGGATGGCCTCAAAATCATGCGGGATGTCGGTAGTGAATTAGGGTTAGTGACTATCACTGAAGTTATGGATTGCCGCGATGTGGAATTGGTCGCCGGTTACGTTGATATATTGCAAATAGGCGCGCGCAATATGCAGAATTTTAACCTGCTCAAGGAGGTGGGCATGGTTAAAAAGCCGGTTATGCTTAAGCGCGGAATGTCCTCTACCATTAAGGAGCTGTTAATGTCCGCCGAATACATCGCTTCAAGCGGGAATCTTGATATTATCCTTTGCGAGCGCGGCATCAGGACTTTTGAAGACGCTACCCGCAATACACTTGATATCAGCGCTGTTCCGGTAATAAAGCAACTGTCTCATTTGCCGGTTATAGTTGATCCGTCCCATGCCGCCGGAAAATGGGGGTTGGTGGCGCCGCTTTCAAAGGCGGCAGTTGCCTGTGGAGCGGACGGCCTGATTATTGAGGTGCATACCCATCCGGAAGAGGCAAAATCCGACGGGGCACAGTCGTTGTTACCCGCGAATTTCACAAAGTTGTTGACTGAATTAAGGCGATTGGCTAAAGTTTCAGGGAGAGAGACCTAATGCGGTTGTTTAAAAAAGTCGCGATTATCGGCACCGGACTGATTGGCGGGTCCCTATCGCTGGCAATAAAGAAAAAAGGCATTGCCGCACAGGTCGTAGGGGTGAGCAGGAGAAAGGAGTCCCTCGCTGAGGCAAAAAAAATCGGCGCCATAGATGATGGGTCGCGGGGATTAGGGATTATAAAAGGCGCGGACCTGGTGGTATTTGCCACTCCGGTAGAGGCGATTATAAAACTTGCCCCGCGGATCAGGCGGATAATCAGTCCTGATTCCATTGTAATCGACGTGGGCAGCACAAAAGAAAAAATCGTATCATGCTTGGGTAAAATTTTTACAAATTATGTAGCGACCCATCCCTTGGCCGGCTCG
>Ga0172375_10010564_pt1 | contig 11954 bp, 9 predicted proteins | sample LakKiv1m_FD_114537 | JGI IMG/M metagenome (GOLD analysis project Ga0172375, IMG submission 114537) | Freshwater microbial communities from Kabuno Bay, South-Kivu, Congo - kab_092012_11.1m | ecosystem: Environmental > Aquatic > Freshwater > Lake | place: Democratic Republic of the Congo... | reverse complement strand
GGCGGGATGTTCGTCCAGAGCGAGAAGTTCATGGAGGAGCACGGCGGACGGATCGGGGATATCAGCATTTACGGGCAGGAGTCCAACCCGACCACATGGCGTTTGGCCAAGATGAACCTGGCGATCCGCGGTATCGACACCAATCTTGGCCCGGAACACGCAGATAGCTTCCACCGTGACCTGCACCCGGATCTCAAGGCCGGTTATATTCTCGCCAACCCACCGTTCAACTCCAGCGATTGGGGCGGTGACCGCGTCCGGGAGGACAAGCGCTGGAAGTTCGGCATCCCGCCGGTAGGCAACGCCAACTTTGCCTGGGTCCAGCACTTCATTCATCATCTCAACCCTACCGGGTTAGCAGGGTTTGTGCTCGCGAACGGGAGCATGTCCACCAACACCAGCGGTGAAGGAGAAATTCGAAAAGGAATCATCGAGGCCGATCTTGTGGACTGCATGGTGGCCATGCCCGGTCAACTTTTCTACTCCACGCAGATACCCGTCTGTCTATGGTTCGTTGCCCGCGACAAGAGGAACAGCCGTCTTCGTGACCGCCGTGGCGAGGTGCTCTTTATTGATGCCCGTAAGCTTGGCACAATGATTGACCGCGTGCACCGGGAACTTACGGAAGAGGACATCCGCAAGGTTGCAGACACCTATCACGCATGGCGCGGGGACAAGGACTCCAAAGGGCGATACGAAGACGTCCCCGGATTTTGCAAGGCCGCTACGCTTGAAGAAATCCGCAATCATGGCCACGTGCTCACTCCAGGCCGCTATGTCGGCGCTGAGGCAATCGTTGATGACGATGAGCCTTTTGATGAGAAGATGAAGCGGCTCACCGGCACTCTCAAGGAACAATGCGCCGAATCCGCCCGGCTCGACAAGGCCATCTGGGCCAACCTGAAGGAACTGGGGTATGACTGAAAATGTGCCCGCACGGTCTTCCGAGTTCCTACTTTACCAAACCGATGATGGCGCTACGCGCGTTCAGGCCCGTTTTACAGGAGAAACCGTCTGGCTTTCCATCAACCAGATGGCCGAGCTTTTCCAGCGTGATAAGTCAGTTATTTCACGTCACATAAAGAAGGTTTTCGACGAAGGAGAACTCTCTTGCAACGAGGCAACTGTTGCAAAATTTGCAACAGTTCAACGAGAGGGAAGCCGCGAAATTACGCGGGAAGTGGAATACTACAATTTGGACGTGATCATTTCCGTCGGCTACCGGGTCAAATCGCATCGCGGCGTCCAATTCCGCATCTGGGCCACGCAACGTCTGCGTGAATACATCATCAAAGGATTCACGCTGGATGATGAGCGACTCAAGAGCGCTGGAGGGGGCAACTACTTCGATGAACTGCTCGAACGCATCCGTGATATTCGCGCCTCAGAGCGGCTGTTCTACCAGAAGATAACCGATATCTACCTAAAAGACCAGTCCGCCGCGGCTGCCAGGCTGGACAAGGCCATATGGGCCAACATGAAGGAGCTGGGGTATGGCGAGTGACCATTGGGCCGACGTAAAACTTGGTGATGTGGTTGAGATTCGACACGGCTGGGCCTTCAAGAGCGAGTTTTTCTCAGAAGATTTGAGGGGAAGTCCCATTGTAGTGGCTGTTGGGAATTTCAGGTATGAGGGTGGATTTCGGTTCGACAGCACAAAGGTGAAGGAGTACCGAGGCGATTACCCCCAAGAATTCGAACTCTCGCCTGGAGATATTTTGCTGATCATGACTTGCCAGACTCCCAACGGAGAAATCCTTGGCATTCCTGCAAGGATTCCGGGTGACGGCCGAACTTATTTGCACAACCAGCGCTTGGGCAAAGTGGCGGTAAGATCGCCCAAACAAGCCAGTGAGGACTTTCTGTATTGGCTATTCCGGTGGCGACAATTTAACAACCATCTCTTTCTTACTGCTTCTGGCACTAAAATTCTTTACACCGCCCCGGATCGCATCGAACCCTTCAGGTTCCACTTGCCGCCGTTAAAGGAACAGAAAGCCATCGCGCACATACTCGGCACGCTGGACGACAAGATCGAACTGAACCGCCGTATGAACGCCACCCTGGAGGCAATGGCACGGGCGCTGTTTAAGTCGTGGTTCGTGGACTTCGAGCCCGTCCGAGCTAAGGCGGAAGGCCGTGATACCGGTTTGCCCACAGAGATTGCCGACTTTTTTCCGGGGAGGTTTCAGGATTCGGAATTGGGGGCGATTCCGGAGGGGTGGAAGGTCGGATCGCTGCTCGATCAGTCACAATTGCTGAGTGGTGGAACGCCTAGAACGGACCACCCTGAATACTGGGATGGCCAAGTACAGTGGGTGAGCGCGAAGGATGTTTCCCAGTGCAATCAATCGTTGATCATTTCCACGGAACGCACTATCACGGAGCTTGGGCTAAAGAAGAGCGCCACACGAATCGTACCAGCATTCTCAACCATCGTGGTGGCTCGTGGTGCCACTACCGGCAGAATGGCTATGCTGGGCTTGGATATGGCCATGAATCAGACGTGCTACGCTCTCCGATCGTCGCTGGGCTGCAATTTCACCCTTTATTGCCTAACCCGGCAAGTTATGGAGGATCTTGTGCACAGGGCACACGGTTCCATTTTCAACACCATCACGACCAACACATTCCAAACCTCTCGATTCGTGCTGGCTCCCAGCAATACCCTTCGACAGTTCGAGAATATAGTGGAACCTATGTTCCGGCAGATACTGGCCAACAGCGACGAGTCACGCACCCTCGCCTCCATCCGCGATGCCATGCTGCCGAAGCTGCTATCGGGCGAAATACCCATTAAGGACTCAGAGAAGTTTGTGGAAAGGGGCACGCTATGAAAGCCGAACGGATCGCCAACCCCGATAGGGGCGCCACGCGAGGCCCTGCTCGGATCGAGTATTTGCGCGTCGAGAATTACCGTGCACTCCGTGATGTGGAACTCAGGGGAATTACTCCCCTAACCGTGTTGGTCGGGCCAAACGGAAGCGGCAAGTCTACGGTGTTTGACGTGTTCAATTTCCTCTCCGAATGTTTCCAGTTCGGTCTCCGACATGCCTGGGACCGGCGCGGGCGCGCCAAGGAGATAAGAACCCGTGGTCAAGAGCGTCCGGTTGTCATTGAGATTAAGTACCGCGAATGGCCGCGACGCCCCATCATCACCTATCACCTGGCCATTAATGAGGGCCCCAAGGGCCCTGTCGTGGTCGAGGAGTGGCTTCAGTGGAAACGTGGCACCCGAGGTAGGCCGTTCCGATTCCTTGAGTTTAGAGACGGTCAGGGACGTGCGGCCAGCGGGGAAGAGCCCGATGAGACAGTCAAGCGAATCGAAATCCCGCTCCGATCCCCGGACCTGATCGCAGTCAACACGCTCGGCCAATTTGCCGATCATCCCCGGGTAGCGGCGCTTCGAGAATTCATAACCGATTGGTACGTGTCTTACCTGTCCATAGACGACACCCGCGGCCAACCTGAAGCGGGGCCGCAGGAACGCCTCTCTAAGACAGGTGACAACCTGTCCAACGTAATCCAGTATTTCAAGGAACAGCATCCGAGAGTCCTGGAAAGCATTTTTGAGGCTCTCCGAGTCCGGGTGCCTCGTCTTGAGAAGGTTTTGGCCGACCCTATGCCGGATGGACGACTGCTCCTGCAAATAAAAGACGCGCCTTTTGAGCGTCCAGTGCTGGCGCGTTTCGCCTCTGACGGCACGCTTAAGATGCTGGCCTACTTGGCGGTGCTTTACCATCCGGATCTTCCCCAATTTATTGGGATCGAGGAGCCAGAAAACTTCCTACACCCTCGACTTCTTGCAGAGTTGGCCGAGGAATGCCGTGGGGCAACCGATCACTCGCAGCTCCTCATTACCACGCATTCTCCTCCTTTCCTGAACGCAATGAAACCCAGAGAAGTCAGGGTATTGTACCGTGATGAAGACGGTTACACACAGGCCGTTTGTGCGTCGGAAATGCCAGGTATCAAGGAGTTTGTGGAAGCTGGTGCTTCAATGGGACACCTGTGGCTAGAAGGACGACTAGGCCTTGGTGACCCCCAGGTCAACGCAGGTGGGGCACATAAGAAATGAGGAAGTCGATGAGTGTCAATCATGTTCATGTGATTGTCGAGGAACCATCCATGGAGACAGCGCTGCGCATAATACTTCCCAAGATTCTCGGTCAGACTTCCTTTGAGATTTTCCGCCACCAATGCAAAGACGAACTGCTGAAACGCCTTCCACAGCGTCTCCAAGGGTATGCGAAATAGGTACCCCGAGACTGGAGAATCGTTGTGATCGTCGACCGTGACGATGACGACTGCACAGACCTTAAGGAGAGGCTTGAAAAAATCGCTTCTGACACTGGCGTCGTTACCAGAACAGGTGCCGCTGGGGCACCCTACATTGTTGTGAATCGTCTGGCGATCGAGGAGCTAGAGGCTTGGTATTTCGGAGACTGGCAGGCCGTTCAAGCCGCCTACCCTAGAGTCTCCAAAAAAGTCCCACGGCAATCGAAATATCGCGATCCTGACGCCATTCTAGGGGGAACTTGGGAGACCCTCGAGCGGGTACTCCAGAGGGCCGGGTACTTTGCGGGAGGTCTCCGAAAAATCGAGGCCGCACGAGCCATCGCTCCTCACATGAACCCCGACCGAAACCGCTCAAAGAGTTTTCAAGTACTTCTAACAACCATGAACGAGATGGCTTCGCAATGAGCCACCAGTTTTACGAATCTGATGTCGAACGGGCTGCTCTCGACTGGCTTCAAGGCTTGGGCTACGCTATCCTTTACGGCCCGGAGATCGCTCCGGGTGCGCCTGACGCCGAGCGGGACAAGTATGACGAAGTGATTCTTCCCCAACGTCTGAAGGATGCTCTGGTACGCTTGAACCACAGCATACCCCCCGAAGCTGTTGAGGATGCGTTCCGCAAGATTTCCCACATAGATTCCCCATCTCTCGTTCAGGCGAACCGTATATTTCATCGGATGCTGGTGGAAGGAGCGGATGTCGCGTATCAGAGCCACGGACGCATCATCTATGACAAGGCCCGTATGGTGGACTTCGAGGAGCCGGACAACAACGACTGGCTCGTTGTGAACCAGTTCACGGTTGTTGAAGGTCAGCACGGCCGCCGAGCAGACATCGTCGTCTTTCTAAACGGCCTGCCTCTGGCTGTCATCGAACTCAAGAATCCCGCAGACGAGAATGCTACTATCTGGACGGCGTTCAACCAATTACAGACCTACAAACAACAAATCCAGTCGCTATTCTCCTCGAATGAACTACTGGTAATCTCCGACGGGTTGGAGGCTCGCATCGGTTCGGTGACAGCCGGCCAGGAGTGGTTCCTCCCTTGGCGGACCATTGAGGGCGAAGAGTTGGCTCCTGCTTCAATGCCACAACTGGAGGTGCTTCTCAGGGGAGTCTTTGAGAAGAAGCGACTACTGAATTTCCTTCGCCATTTCGTTGTCTTTGAAGAAGAAAAAGGAAGAGGGCTGGTCAAGAAGCTCGCAGGATATCACCAGTTCCACGCAGTAGCACGGGCGGTCAAGGAGACGGTGGAGGCCACGGGACCCGGCGGCGACCAACGAGTCGGGGTTGTCTGGCATACGCAGGGTTCGGGAAAGAGTCTCACTATGGCCTTTTACGCCGGCAGCATTATTCTCCACCCAATCATGGAGAACCCGACGCTGGTGGTCATCACCGACCGCAATGATCTGGATGACCAGCTCTTCGGAACCTTCTCTCATTGTCATGAATTATTACGTCAGAAGCCGGTGCAGGCCACAGACCGTGGGCATCTGCGGGAACTCCTTCAGGTGGCGGCCGGCGGGGTGGTGTTTACCACGATCCAGAAGTTCTTGCCCGAACAGAAAGGCGATAGCTTCCCGGAGCTGTCCGCCAGGCGGAACATAGTGGTCATCGCGGATGAGGCCCACAGGAGTCAATACGATTTCATAGACGGATTCGCCCGTCACATGAGGGACGCCCTACCGGATGCCTCGTTCATCGGCTTCACCGGCACGCCCATTGAATTGACCGACAAGAACACTCGTGCAGTATTCGGGGATTATATCAGCATCTACGACATACAGAGGGCGGTCGAAGACGGCGCCACCGTACCGATTTACTACGAAAGCCGTCTGGCCAAACTTGAACTGGATGAGGCGGAGAAGCCTCACCTGGACGAGGAGTTCGAGGAGATTACGGAAGGCGAGGAAGAGGAGCATAAAGAGAAACTCAAGACCAAATGGGCTGCACTGGAGGCCGTCGTCGGCGCGGAAAAACGCATCAGGCTGATTGCTCAGGACCTCGTCAACCACTTTGAGAAGCGTTTGGAGGTGATGGACGGCAAGGCCATGATTGTCTGCATGAGCCGCCGCATCTGTGTTGATCTCTACACCGCCGTAACCGCTTTGCGTCCTGATTGGCACAATGAGGACGACAAGAAAGGGGCCATAAAGGTTGTGATGACCGGCTCCGCTTCTGATCCGCTAAATTGGCAGCAACATATCCGCAATAAACCACGTAGGGAAGCTCTGGCTGCACGTTTCAAAGATGCCGAGGACCCTATGAAACTGGTGATTGTGCGAGACATGTGGCTCACTGGCTTTGACGCCCCGTGTTTGCACACGATGTACGTGGACAAGCCCATGCGTGGTCACGGGCTGATGCAATCAATCGCCAGAGTCAATCGCGTCTTCCGAGACAAACCGGGCGGGCTCGTAGTGGATTATCTCGGGTTGGCCGACAATCTGCGCAAGGCGCTGGCCACCTATACGGAGAGCGGCGGCACCGGCAAGACCGCTATCAACCAGGAAGACGCAGTCGCTCTCATGCTTGAGAAGTACGAGAAGTGCCGCGATTTATTCCACGGCTTTGATTGGTCGGCTTGGACTTCAGGATCTCAAACGCATCGCCTGGGCCTTCTACCCCCGGCCCAAGAACACGTACTGTCGCAGGAAGATGGGAAGGACAGGCTGCTGAAAGCAGTCAAGGAGTTGTCACAATCCTTTGCCCTTGCGGTTCCGCACTCGAAGGCCCTGGAGATTCGCGATGATGTTGCCTTCTTCCAGGCCGTCCGAGCGGCACTCGCCAAATCCGGTGCTCCGAGCCCCCAGCCCGAAGAAGACCTTGAGCATGCGATACGGCAGTTGATTTCTAAGGCGGTCTCTTCGGATCAAGTCCTAGACATATTCGCTGCCGCCGGATTGGAGAAGCCGGACATTTCCATCCTCTCTGATGAATTCCTGGCGGAAGTAAGGGGAATGCCGCAAAGGAACCTGGCAGTCGAACTCCTGCGTAAGCTCCTGAATAATGAAATCAAGACACGTTCGCGGAAAAACTTGGTTCAGTCACGCTCGTTTGCCGAAATGCTGGAAAAGGCAATTAAAGCGTACCAGAATCGGGCCATCGAGACCGCCCAGGTCATCGAAGAGCTTATCGCCTTGGCCAAGCACATGCGCGATGCAGACCGCAGGGGCCAGGACCTCGGACTTACCGAAGAAGAAGTCGCATTCTATGACGCTCTCGAAACGAACGACAGCGCAGTGCAAATCTTGGGCGATGAAACGCTCAAGAATATAGCTCGGGAACTGGTGGACACCGTCCGCAAAAACGTCACCATAGACTGGACCGTGAAGGAAAGCGTAAGGGCCAAACTGCGCGTCCTGGTGAAACGGATTCTTCGTAAGTATGGGTATCCCCCCGACAAACAGGAGAAGGCGACGCAGACTGTACTGGAGCAGGCCGAACAACTCTCGGAAGAATGGACCACTGAATGAAAGCAAAGTGACTTGAGTCCGTGGGAAGGTACACGACGGTCAATAGGTATTTGCCGATTTCACTTTGGAGAAGAACTGTGACGAACCTATCGGCAGGCAGGAGCACCGATCGCGGCTCGCGAACTTATGCAGACTATCTATAATGTTTCAAGTCCGGTTGGCGATGTTCTGCGAGAGAAAAAGGTGCTTTATTGACGCTCGCGCTCAATCGGACATTTTTTTCTGAAACAGCTATAATTGTCCCAGTACGTGAGAGGTCCAAGGCAGGACAAGTGCCCCTTGCCGCCACTGAGGTGGTCCGCGTTTTTGAACCGGCCTGGCCACACGGCCGGTACAGGTTGGAGGTCACATGAAAACGGACGGCGTCTCTGAAGATCTGGACATAATGGCGCAGATCAGCAGCAAAGATAGAGAGGAACTGGAGCGCAACTCGTTCAAGAGGTCCTTCCCGAAGGGAACCATCATCACTTCGCCGGGGCAGCACACTGATTTCGTCTATTACATCTTGAGCGGGCGGGTGAAGATCTATGACCTGTCGGCATGTGGTCGAGAGATCATCTTCAGGATATGCGGCCCCAAGTCCTTTTTCGGTATCGCAGAAATTTTTACGGACGACGAGAGACTCGTCTTCGCGGAAGCCCTGGACCCCGTGGAAGTAATGGGCATAGATAAGCCCGGTCTTGAGTGGTTGGTCCAGCATGATGCCACTGCGGCTCTGTTCGTGATTCGTATCCTGGGGAACCGAATAAGACAAAACCACATGGCCATAAAGGGTTTTGTCTTTGGCGACGCTCGATCCCGCATCGCTCATCTTTTGCTCAAGTTTGCAGAAATAGACGGGCATCCGAATCCAGACGGCTCAATGACCCTCGGAAACAGGTTCACCCACCAGGTAATCGCGGATATGATCGGTGCCACGAGACAGACCGTTACCGAAATCGTGAATGAGTTCAAAAGACAAGGATATGTTGCCAGCACCCAGAGGACCGTTACCATTACGGATCCTGCCGGACTGACTAGCCTGATAGAGAGCTGACGTCATCGGCGAGGAGACTGCCGCCGGGTAGGCGTTCTATGAAAATGGCACCGGGGGAAGACTTTTCTGCAGAAAAGTCTTCCCCCGGTGCCATTTTCAAAAGACTCCCAGCATATCAGCGGCTCCCGCTGGCCGCCGCTCCAATGCAGCTCAGGTAGCATGCGGCGAACGATCACCTCTTGCCGCTCCCCAAAGAAAAGAACTCTATTGTCGTCCAGGCGACAGAACTCCGGGGGAGTAAGCCTTACCCTGGTCTTGCGATAGAAAAATGTTAGGGAAGGGAGTTCGAGCGATGAGCATAGTTTTGAAGGAACGTCCCATCTTCATCCTCGGGACCGAGCGTACAGGGACAACGCTTCTGATGGCCGCCTTGGGCTGCCATCCCCGGATAGGCATTCCGGAGGTGGGGTGGCTGTTTCCGCGTATCTACCCTTGGCGGCACACCTACGGCGATCTCAACGAAATCGGGAATTTCCGCACGATGGTGGACGAGATGCTCTTTGGATTGATTGATCCGTTGTGGAGCATGAGCATGAACCCGATGACGGCCGTGGACGAGATCGTTTCCATGGCACAGGAAAGGAGTTTTGCCGGGGTTTACGCTGCTATGCACCAGCGCTATCTCCAGGAAGTGAACAAACCGCGCTGGGGCCATAAAACACCGAGCAATCTCTATTTCGTCCCACAGATACTGGATTGTTTCCCCAATGCTCAATTCATTTATATCACTCGAGACGGAAGAGATACCGCGGTCACGAGCATGAGATCGGCTTTTGGAGCAGCAAACATTTTTGGTGCCGCACATATATGGGATCTGGCAAACTCCTTCGTGAAGCCCTTCCGCGCTGCTTATCCCTCCACCGTCTGGATGGACGTCAGATACGAGGAGCTTTGCCGGGAACCTGAAAGAGTCTTCAGAGGGATCTGCGAGTTCCTGGAAGAAGAATACTCGCCGCAGATGCTGACCTTCCACGCGACGCGCATCGGCATCCAACGCGGTAAGCAACGGGATCATGCCCCGCTGGGAGAGCCTGTCTCGGAAAAATATGTAGGAATTTACAGGCGTTTTCTCAGCGTTTACGAACAAGAAGTGTACGCGACCATAGCCGGCAAAACGCATCTCGATGCCGGATACGACCTGGACTACGACCCGATTGAAATTCCGGCTTCCGAGATGGCTCTCATGAATGAATGGGAAGGCAGGATCAGGGCGGCAAGACTGGACGGGCCCGGTGGGCACATAGTTTTCGAAAGCTATCGCGATTGGCTCGTAGAGCAGCGGCTGCTCCGGAAGGCACGAGGAATTTGGAGCGACGCAGATGATCCCAAGGAGTTTCCGGTAGGCCACCCCGATGAGGACATCATCGTGGGATACCGATCATCGAAAAAGTGGCGAGACCACTTCAGCATCAAGCGGAGGTACACGCGATGAATGGGAACGCGCAACCGCTCGGTGTAGCGGCGCCGGCAGACGCCCCGCTTGAGCCCTCACGGCCTGGGGTGGTATCCAACGAACAAGGTGCCGTTCGGCCCGAGGTCAAGTGGGAGAAGCCCAGCCTCAAGGTCATACTCGGCTTTTCAGCGGCATGGGCCCTCTTCTTTCTGACGCTTGCTCTGCCCGCTCCCGAGGGCATGAATCCACTGGCGATGAAGACTCTCGCCGTCGTCATCTGGTCCGTTGTGATCTGGGTGACTGAAGCGATGCCTGTGGGAGTTACGGGGCTGGTGATACCCATGCTTCTCTTGGTAACCGGTGCACTCCCCAAGATGCCCCAGGCCTTTGCAGGATATACCGCTCACACGACCTACCTATGCCTCGGGGCCTTCATTTTCTCAGCCATGATGCAGCTGTGCGGGCTGGACAGGCGCATCTCGATTGCCTGCTTGAATTTTTTCAAGGTCAGCACGGCGAATCAACTGATCCGGGCCATGTTTGTCAACAACTTCATCCTCGCGATCCTCATCCCTGCCACTGCCGCACGTGGGGCTACGCTGCTGCCCATTGTGAAGGGATTTCTCGGTGTGTTCAACGACTCACCTGCCGAACAAAGAGCGAAGAGCAACATTGTAATCCAGTCCATGGTGTACTCCACTCTCATTTGCGGGGTGGTAGTGATGACGGCCCACATGCCCAACATCATCATGGTCAACCTCTTCCAAAAGAAATTGGGGATCTCCATTGGATATCTCCAATGGTTCTGGCTACATCTTCCCATGCTGTTCCTGTGGGTGCCCATCTATTTCTGGACGCGGTACTATTTCGGGACAAAAGGAGTCGCAATTGACGGAGGGATCGAGCGAGTCAAGGCCATGAAGGCCGAACTCGGGGAGATGACGCTAATCGAAAAAATCCTTCTCGGACTTTTCGGGATGACCGCTGTGGCGTGGGCGCTGAGCGGCTCGGTCATCAAGATCCAGGCGGGTATCATGACGCTCATGGTGCTCTGCGTTTTTTTCATTCCAGGCCTCTTGCCCTGGAAGTGGGGCATGATCCAGAAGAACACCACTTGGGGGACATTCCTGTTCCTTGCAGGTGCAATGTCGCTCTCGGTGGGTATGAGCGAAACCGGGCTGGCTGCGTACTTGGCCAACTTGGCCAAGCCGATAGCGCTTGATAAGCACTGGATGGTCACCCTGCTCATTCTCATGGTGACGACGCACGTCATGAGGATCGGGATGCTCTCGAACGTGGCCGCTGTTGCTTTCCTGGCTCCCGTCATGTTGGATCTCGCGCCGATATACAATCTCAATCCGGTTCCTTTCACGCTCTTGATCTGTGACATTGACACATTTGCGTATCTCATACCGACGCAGTTGACCATCGCGGTTCTGGCGACTTCTCTGGAGGCGTTTACCATGAAAGACTATGCTCTCGTGGGCCTGGGTGCCATGGTCATATCCATAGTGTTTGACATTCTTGTGATGGCGCCATGGTATGCTTTGAACGGGTTCCCATTGGTTCCGTGAAGGCTCGTACGACCTTCTGCCCAACCGTCATGACCTGTCAGCCACGACGAAACATGGGGTGCCGCGATTTCTTGTCAGAGGTGTTCCGAATGAAAATACGTAGATAGCGTCGAGAAAAAAGTGGTTTCCGGTCCTCTCATGGGGTACATGGCGTTTGGCGAACGATGTATCCACTG
>Ga0172375_10010563_pt1 | contig 11957 bp, 10 predicted proteins | sample LakKiv1m_FD_114537 | JGI IMG/M metagenome (GOLD analysis project Ga0172375, IMG submission 114537) | Freshwater microbial communities from Kabuno Bay, South-Kivu, Congo - kab_092012_11.1m | ecosystem: Environmental > Aquatic > Freshwater > Lake | place: Democratic Republic of the Congo... | reverse complement strand
TGGGCCATTTTACCACTATAATCAATAATTACCAGCAGTTAATGAACTTTTTGGAACCTTATAACGATTTTGCCCCTGGAAAAACACCAGACCCAAGCCGATTTGGGCAACAGCCCGTCCTGCCTGGGAACCATTTTGGCGGTAAGGCTCCTGCTTTGCAAAACCTTGGGGGTAATATTATTTTCTTTTCATTATGAAGCAGGGGTAGGGGGCGCACCGGGCACCATTCCCGGCTGCCTCCGCCCTTATATCCGCGCGGATTCCTGCCTGATCCACTCTTCCAGCGCCTCCAAGGCCCGCTGGGCGTACGCCGCGCCCCGGATTTTTTTAGGAATGCGTCCCGGCAGCGGCGGGAACAGGCCGAAGTTGACGTTCATGGGCTGGAAGTCTTGGGCGGCGATTTTGGTGAGGTGGCTGATCAGGGCCCCCAGGGCGGTTTCCCGGGGCGGGGTGATGAGGGGCCGGGCCAGCAGCTGGCGGGCGGCGTTGATCCCGGCCAGCAAACCCATGGCTGCGGACTCCACGTAGCCCTCCACCCCGGAGATCTGCCCCGCCAGAAAAATCCGGGGAAACTTAAAAAAATTGAGGTGCACGGACAACAGACCCGGGGACCGGATAAAGGTGTTCCGGTGAATGGAGCCCAAGCGGACGAATTCGGCCTGGGCCAGCCCCGGAATGAGGCGGAAGACCCGTTCCTGCTCGCCGTACTTCAGTTTGGTCTGAAAGCCCACCAGGTTGTAAAGCGTCCCTTCCCGGTTCTCGGCCCGGAGCTGGGCCACGGCAAAGGGCTGGCGGCCGGTGCGAGGGTCCATCAGCCCCACGGGCTTCAAGGGGCCGAACAACAGCGTCTGGAAGCCCCGGGCCGCCATGATTTCCAGGGGCAGGCAGCCCTCGAAGTAGCGGGGCTCTTCAAACGGGCGCAACGGCACCTGCTCGGCGCTCATTAACGCCTCATAAAAAGCGGCGTACTCGGCTTCGGTAAACGGGCAGTTCAGGTAATCCTCCCCGGCCCCGTAGCGGGAGGCCCGGAACACCTTGTCCATCTCCAAAGAATCCGCGGCCACGATGGGCGCGAGGGCGTCATAGAAGTGGAGGTGCGCCTGCCCGGTGAGACGTCCCAGGGCCTCAGCCAGGGGCTCGGAAGTCAGCGGCCCGGTGGCGATGACCGTGGTGGCCTCCGGGTCCGGGGCCGCCACTTCCTGACGGACAATCTCCACCAGGGGCTCGGACATGAGGGCCCGGGTGATAAACCCGGCGAACTCCTCCCGGTCCACCGCCAGGGCCTTGCCCGCGGGCACCCGGGTGGTGGCGGCCGCGGCCATGATCAGGGAATTCAGCCGGCGCATTTCCTCCTTGAGGAGGCCCACTGCGCTCTCCCGGCTTTCGGCCCGGAGGGAGTTGCTGCACACCAGCTCTCCCAGGAAGGGGGACTGGTGGGCCGGCGAGAATTTTTGGGGCTTCATCTCATAGAGCCGGACCTTAACGCCCCGGCGGGCGGCCTGCCAGGCCGCCTCACTCCCGGCCAACCCCCCGCCGATGATGGTGACGGCTGGGTTTCCGGTTTCCGGTTTCGGGTTCTTGTTGGAAGACCCCATTCCAATACCCTTAAATCCCAGATGTCGGGGGAGAAAATTGCACGCGTCGGTTTTACCCCCCTGACCCTCACCCCCCGCTAGCGGCGAGAGAGGGAGGAGAGGGGTCGTTGGACACTGCTGCCTAGATTCCCCTCTCATAAAGGGAGACTTTAACACCCCCCTTTGAAAAAGGGGGCAGGGGGGATTTTTCTGTCCGGGGATGAGGTCAGCGGCCTCATCAGCGTTTCAGGCCAGCAGGCGCCGGACCATTTCCAGGGCTTGGGCCCGGTTCTGGACCAGGCCCTCCCATTGGGCCTCCTCCACCGCGGTGAGCAGTTGCCGGAATCGGGGTCCCGGCGGCAGGCCCAGGCGGAGCAAATCATGGCCGCTGAGCAGCCTGGGATGGCGTTCCTGGGGTTCCAGGCGCTCCTTTAAAAACTGGTAGGCCGCATCCGCCAGATCAGCCAGCACCGCCTCGGAGTCGCCGGGCTTCAGGGGACCCTGGCCCGCCAGGCTGTCCGCCATGGCCAGGGCAAAGAGGCCGGGCAACTCCGACCGGGCCGCCCGGACCAGACGGCCCAGGGCCCGGAAGCTGAGCTCCCGCTGCCGGAAGGCCGGCAACAACAAAAACGGGCGCATGTGGAGCTGGATCAGGGTGGTTACGGTCCTGGTCTCCGCCTGACTGCACCGCAGCCTGGCGGCCGCCTGGCTGAAAATCTCCATTCCCACTTTTTCGTGGTAGTAAAAGGTGTAGCGCTCGGGGTCGAATCGCCGCTCCTGCACCTTGGGCTTGCCTGCGTCATGGAACAGGGCGGCCAGTTTCAAGGGCGCGGTTTTGGGAGGGGTCCGGGCATAGCGGCCCACCGCCCCCGCGATCTCCCCGAAATACGCCTCCGGGGCCGCCAGCACCGCCTCCAGGGAGGCCAGGGTCAAGAGGGAATGGCCGTAAACATCCAGGTGGTGGAAGCCATTCTGCTCCACCCCTTTCAGGTCATCCAGTTCAGGAAAGATCCGGCCCAGGAGGCCCGTCGCCTCCATCTCCTTCAGCGCCGGGGCGGCCGCCGGCGAACCCAGGAGGAGGAACAACTCCTGATGCACCCTTTCCGCCGCCACCCGGGAAAATTCCGGCACCGTCCGGCGGATGGCCGCCGTGGTTTCCGGGGTAAGCTGAAAACCGTGGGTGGCGGCAAACCGATAGGCCCGGAGGAGCCGCAGGGGGTCGTGGCGGAAGTTTTCCGGCGCCACCAGGCGCAGCCGGCCCTGGGCCAGGTCGGCCAGGCCGCCCAGGGGGTCGATGAGCTCCGGCGGACTCTGCCCCAGGACCGCGTTCAAATCCACGGCCATGGCATTGAGGGTGAAATCCCGGCCCCCCAGGTCCCCCTTGAGGGTGGGGGCCCGGAATTCCGCCAGGTCCAGGGTCTCTTCCTGCCACACCACTCGGGCGGTGCGCTCGCCTTCATCCAGGAGGACGTAGGTGCCCTCCAGGGCGGCGGCCAGTTCCCGGGCCAAATTTAGCGTCTGGGCCGAGACCGCCAGATCCAGGTCCTGGACGCGCCGGCCCAGGGCCAGTTCCCGCACCGAGCCCCCCACCAGATACACCGCCAGGGACCTGGCCGCGGCCAGTTGCCCCAGGATCACCAGGGGCCGCCGGTTGGCCAGGGACCGCAGACCCCGGTGGAGGTGGTCCAGCAGAATCCTGGTTGCCATGGGCGCCCCGGCTGGGGTAAACTGGCAGGGAAGCTCGGTGGCGTTGATGGGAAAATCCCCCTTTTCCATGGCGGAGAGTCGCCGCCCTGATTTTGCCAATATGACGCCTTGATTATAAATAAACCGGGGGGCAATTTCCCTTTATTTTTGAGCCCGGGCCGCCCGGCAAAGCCCCGAGGCCGACGCGGCCGCCCCCCTAAGGACGCCATCCATGGCCGCTCGTCCCGGCAAAACCGTGTTTATCTGTCAAAACTGCGGGCACCAGGCGCCCAAGTGGCTGGGCCGCTGCCCTGATTGCGGCGCCTGGAGCTCCATGGCCGAAGAGGCGATCCCTGCGGCCCCCGTGCCGGAGGCGCAGTTGCCGCCCCGGCGCGGCGCCCCCCGGCCGTTGATCGGGCTGGACGCGCCCTCCGAGGTCCGCCGGGTGAGCGGCCTGACGGAATTCGACCGCACCCTAGGGGGCAGCGTGGTGCACGGCGCCGTGGTCCTCCTGGGGGGCGACCCCGGCATCGGCAAATCCACCCTGATCCTCCAGGTGCTGGACCGCCTCTGCCGCCAAGGCCTCACCGGGCTCTATATCTCCGGGGAAGAATCCGAAACCCAGCTGAAGCTGAGGTCCGACCGCCTGGGACTTTCGGCCCCCAGCCTGCTGGTGGCCACGGAAACCTGCCTGGAAAATATCCTCAAGATCGTGGAAGAGACCCGGCCCGCCTGCCTGGCCCTGGATTCCATCCAGACCCTGTACACCGCCACCCTGCCCGCGGCCCCGGGCTCGTTGACCCAGGTGCGGGAGACCGCCTTCCGCCTGGCGCAGCAGGCCAAGCTCACCGGCATGGCCACCTTCTTGATCGGCCACGTCACCAAGGAAGGGGCCATCGCCGGCCCCATGGTCCTGGAGCACCTGGTGGATACGGTCCTCTACCTGGAAGGGGACCGGAGCCACACCTTCCGGCTGCTGCGCACCGTTAAGAACCGCTTCGGGCCCACCCACGAGCTGGGGGTCTTTGAAATGCGGGAAACCGGCCTGGAAGAAGTGACCAACCCCTCGGGCCTGTTCATGGCGGAACGCTCCCGGGAGGTCCCGGGCGCGGTGGTGATCCCCAGCCTGGAGGGCTCCCGCCCCATCCTGGTGGAGGTCCAGGCCCTGGCGTCGCCGTCCTCCCTGGCGCTCCCCCGGCGGCAGAGCATGGGGGTGGACCCGGGCCGGGTGTCCCTCCTGGTGGCCATCCTGGAAAAGCGGGTGGGGCTGGCCCTGGGCGGCCAGGACCTTTACGTCAACGTGGCCGGGGGGGTGCGCCTCACCGAACCCGCCGCGGACCTGGGGGTGGCCCTGGCCCTGGCCTCCTCCTTCCTGGACCACCCGGCGCCCGCGGACACCTTAATCTTTGGGGAAGTGGGGCTCACCGGCGAAGTCCGGGCGGTCAGCGCCCCGGAGGTGCGCCTGAAGGAGGGCCGCAAACTGGGTTTCGCCCGGGCCCTCCTGGCCCGCCGCCAACAGGAGCACCTGGGCCAGTTCCCCGGCCTGGAACTGATCGGCGTCGACACCCTGGCCGTCGCCATCCGCAACCTGTTGCCGTAACGTAAATCAACAAGCGGATGGCACGGGCGTCTCGCCTGTGCCAAGTTTGGTGAGGGACAAATTTTTGTGGGTAACTTGATTGGGTTGTCACACATATCATACTAATTTCGTATTGGCATGCAACATATAATACTTAATAATCCTCAAATCTCTGCCGCCTTATTCTCCCGAGCTTAACCCGGTTGCACAGCTCTGGCAGTGGCTAACCAGACCTGTCTATCGGAACCGGGTTTTCGCCTTCATGGACGACCTGAGGGATGCCCTTGCGGCGAGGTTGACAACCCTGACTCCCAGCAGGTTTATGGAGCTTTGTCACTGCGCTTATTTGTTGCACTAGAAAGAGGACTTCGTATTAATCTAGCCGCCCCGGCGGCACTGGCCTCAGCCGGTGCGCTCCGTCCGGTAAAGGGGCGACATCTCCCGCAGGGTCTGGACAATGCCCGGCAGCACCTGGAGCACTTTGTCGACGTCCGCCTCGGTGTTATCCATCCCCAGGGTAAAGACCAGGGTTCCCTGGGCCAGGGCGTGCCCCAGACCGGCGCCGATGAGCACGTGGGAGGCCCGCAGGGACCCGGAGGCGCAGGCGGACCGGGTGGCCACGATGATGCCTTCCTCGTCCAGCATGAGCATCAGGCTTTCGCCTTCCACGTATTCCACCGACACCGACACCAGATGCGGCAGGCACTGGGTGGGATGGCCGTTGATTTTGATTTCGGGGATGCGCTCGGTCAACCCCTTGGTCAGGCGGTCTTTGAGGGCCTGGAGGCGAGGCAGGCGTTGGGGCATCTCCAGGCGGGCCAATTCCGCGGCCAGGCCCAGGCCCACGATGCCGATGAGGTTCTCGGCCCCGGCCCGGCGCTTGTTCTCCTGGAGGCCGCCGTCGAGGAGGGGCCAGAGGGACGCGCCTTTGCGGACGTAGAGGGCCCCGACCCCGGAAGGGCCGTAGAACTGGTTGGCCGCCAGGCTCAGCAGGTTTACTCCCAACGCCTGCACATCCACCGGGATGACGCCGGTGGCGGCCACCGCGTCGGTGTGCATCACCACCTTGTGTTTCTGGGCGATCCTGGCGATGTCGGCGATGGGCTCGAGGGTGCCGATTTCATTGTTGGCCAGCATGATGCTGATGAGAATGGTCTCCGGGGTGATGGCCTTTTCCACTGCGGCCGGGTCCACCAGGCCGTAGCTATCCACATCCAGGGAAGTGACCCGGTAGTCCAGGAGGCGCAGGGTCCGGAGGGAATTCAAGACCGATTTGTGCTCGATGTTGGAGGTGATGATGTGGTTGCCCTTCTGCCGGAGGCCGATGGCGGTCCCCTTGACTGCGTGATTGACGGACTCGGTGCCGCCGGAGGTGAACACCACTTCTTTGGGGTCGGCGTTGAGCAAGGCCGCCACCTGGGCCCGGGCCTGTTCCAGGGCCTGGGCCGCCGGCTGTCCCACCTGGTTGTCGCTGGCGGGGTTGCCGAACACGTTCTCGATATGATGGATCATCGCCTCCTTCACTTTGGGGTGGAGAGGCGTGGCCGCTAAATGGTCCAGATAGATTACACCCATGGCAGTATCCTTATCTTCCGGGGCGAAGCATCAGTGGTCGTGCTCATGCGGAATTTCCCTGCCGCAAAAGATACACATGGGGGCCTCTTCCTCCACCTTTTTTTCGCAATAGGGACAGTAGCAGCCTTCTCCTTCCTGCTTGTGGTGCGGCTCCTTGTCCAGGTCCGGTGCGGCCGCTTTTCCGGCCTTGCGGTCCAGATAGTTTTTAATGGCGGAGTGCAGGGCGTCGGCCCCCAGGTTGGAGCAGTGGAGCTTGTTGGGAGGCAGGCCGCCCAGGGCCGCGGCCACGTCGGCGTTGGTGATCTTCATGGCTTCAGCCAGGGTCTTGCCCTTGGCCATTTCGGTGATCATGCTGGAAACCGCGATGGCCGCGCCGCAGCCGAAGGTCTTGAACTTGACGTCGGTAATCCGGTCCTGATCAACCTTGATGTAAACACTCATCATGTCCCCGCAGACGGGGTTGCCGACTTCGCCCACCCCATCGGCTTGGAGGATTTCTCCCACATTGCGGGGGTTTTTAAAATGGTCCAGAACAATCGGGGAATATGCCATATCCTTCTCCCATAGAAGACTGCCTTAACTAAATTTTTTCTAGAATATAAAGTTTATAAAAATGATGGTCAAGGCGGAAGCGGGCTCACTACGAGTAATTCTTTGGCTGACGGAATTTTTTCCCCCGAAGAAAGTTTCTCTCTTGCCGAGTTTTTTAGGGTTCCACGCGCCATTGTTCCTATCCTGAAAAGTTGCTGGTAGGGTGCGTTCTACGCACCAAAAAAATCAGCCCAAATAGCGGGCAATGCCCGCCACAAATCTTTTCATGACCTGCGAGTGGGCCGCCGGCCCATGAGGCGTCGGACCCCAGTTGTAAGCTCCGGAGCCGCCGGGCCCGCCTGAGCCGGCGCGCTCAGCCCCCTCTGAGATATCAGGTTAAATCCAGTTTCTTTTTCTGAAATACAGGAGCATGCTGACCGCAATCACCACAATGACCACCAGGGTCCCATAATAGCCATAAGGCCATTGCAGCTCAGGCATGTATTTAAAATTCATGCCGTAAAGACTGGTGATGAACGTCAGCGGCATGAAGATGGTGGCGATGATGGTCAACACCTTCATGATCTCGTTGAGCCGGTTGCTCATGGAAGAGAGGTAGATGTCCAGCATCCCCGACAGGATGTCCCGATAGGTCTCCACCGTCTCAATGGCGACGATGGTGTGATCATAAACGTCTTTGAGGTAGATGGTCAGGTTTTCGCTGATCAGGGAAGACTCCCGGCGCTCCAACCGGGAGATCACCTCCCGGAGAGGCCAGAGGGCCTTACGCAACCTGACCATGTCGTTCTTGAAGCGGTGCACCTCCTGCAGGGTCCGGGGGGAGGGTCGGACCACCACCTCATCTTCCAGCAATTCCACCTTTTCGCTCAGCGCCTCCAGGGCCACAAAATAGTTATCCACGATCAAATCCAGGATGGAGTAGGCCAGATAATCGGCCCCCATCTTGCGGACCCGGCCCATGCCCCTCAGGAGCCTCTCCCGGAGGGGAGCGAAGAGGTCGCCGTCGCCTTCGTGGAAGGAAATGACATAATGAGGGCCCAGGATCAGACTGACCTGCTCCACCTCCACCTTCCCGGCCTTGGGGGCGTAGCTGATGGTCTTTAAAACGATATAGAGGTAATCTTCATAGTCTTCAATTTTGGGCCGGTGTTCCAGGTCCAGGATGTCTTCCAGCACCAGGGGATGGATATGGAAACACGCGCCCATTTGCTCCAGGTTCTCCACCTGGGAGATGCCGTTGACATTTATCCAGGTCACCCCTTCCCGGTGGTCCAGGGGGAGGCATTGGTCAAAGGACTCATACTCGTTTTGGACAAACTCATCATCGCGGTAATAAATGATGGTGATTTTGGCCGGCAGGTGCTCCTTATCCCCCAGATAAACCAGGGAGCCGGGAGGCATGCCGGCCTTCTTGGCCATTTTTTTCAATGACTTGGGCATGGGGGTCATCCGCCGCTTCTCGTGGAGTACGTCCTTATCATACGGTGGTTTTTCACATAATCAAGCCCCGAGGGTAAATTTGTGAGATTGCGCTGCGGGGCAGTGGGAAAGCAACGAGAAGAAGGGGGAAACCACCGGGGGGAGGCGGCCGGGAGCCCGGTTCAGCCGAACCGGCCGGTGATGTATCGCTCCGTCTGTTTATTGGCGGGATTGGTGAAAATTTGCTGGGTGGCGCCGAACTCGACTACCCGGCCGAGGTAAAAAAAGGCGGTGAAGTCCGACACCCGGGCGGCCTGCTGCAGGTTGTGGGTCACGATGACGATGGTGTAGGCGGCTTTCAACTCGTTGATCAGTTCTTCCACCTTGGCGGTGCCGATGGGGTCGATGGCCGAACAGGGCTCATCCATGAGCAGGAGTTCCGGCTCCACCACGATGGTCCGGGCGATGCACAGCCGCTGCTGCTGGCCGCCGGACAGGGCCGTGCCCGGGCGGTGCAGGACGTCTTTGACTTCCTCCCACAAGGCGGCCCGCTTCAGGGCATGCTCCACCCGGTCGGCCAGTTCGCTCTTGCTTAACCGGTAGTGCATCCTGAGCCCGTAGGCCACATTTTCGAAGACGCTCATGGGAAACGGGGTGGGTTTCTGGAAGATCATGCCGACTTTCTTGCGGAGTTCCATGACGTCCTGGGCCGGGCTGAGGATATTGACCCCGTCCAGCCAGACTTCGCCCAAGGCCCGCTGGTCCCGATAGAGCTCGTAGATGCGGTTGTAAACCCGCAGATGGGTGGACTTGCCGCACCCGGAGGGGCCGATGATGGCGGTCACCCTGTGTTCGGCGATATTAAGGTTATTGTCGAACAGGGCCTGGTTCTCACCGTAGTAAAAATCCAGGCGGCGGACGGCCAGCTTGGTGGTCAGGGCCAGACTGTTCAGCAAAACTTCCGAGGATGAAATGGGACTCTCTGAGGTCTCCGGCAAACCCTGATCTCCGTTAGACGCAATTTCAATGAGCTCTTCGGCCAAGCTGAGTGCATTCATGGTTTTTCTTCCTACTTGCTGTTACCGTAAACCACCCGTTTCAAATCCCCCTAAATCCCCCTTTGTCAAAGGGGGATTTGAATACACCTTCCTTCCCCCCCTTTGAAAAAGGGGGGATTTATCCTCCTCGGGGGTGAAGCCTTGGTGGTTCATCGACATTGAACCGTATAGAGGTGCAATTCCGCTATCGTTCATTTCACCTTGCCTGCCGGGAACGGCGATTATAGGCGCTCCCTCAGCGCCAAACGGGCCAGCAGGGTGAAGGCCAGGACCCCCCCGGTGATCACCAGGGACGCCCCCCAGGCCATCTGCTGCCAGTCTTCATAAGGCGACATGGCATAGTTGAAGATGGTGACCGTGAGGTTGGGGGTGGGGCCCGCCAGGGACTTGAACCAGTAGGGGCTGTTGAGGGCGGTGAACAGCAGGGGGGCGGTCTCGCCGCTGACCCGGGCCACCGCCAGGAGGATCCCGGTAATTAAGCCCCCCTTGGCCGCCCGAAACACCACCTTCAGGGTGACCTGCCAGCGGGGCGCGCCCAGGGCCAAGGCCGATTCCCGCAAGGTATTGGGCACCAGGCGCAGCATGTCTTCGGCGGTCCGGGTGATCACCGGCAGCATCAGGATGGCCAGGGCCAGGGCCCCGGCATATCCCGAAAAGCGTCCCAGGGGGAGCACCACCAGGGTGTAGGCGAACACCCCCACGATGATGGAGGGCATGCCCAAGAGGACATTGGCGGAAAACCGGCTGTTGTCCGCCACTCGGGACTCCTGGCCGAACTCCGCCAGATAGATGCCGGAGAGCAAGCCGAGGGGCACGGAAATCAGGGTGGCGGCCGCGGTCATGGCCAGGGTCCCCAGGATGGCGTTGGCCATGCCCCCGCCGGCCAGGCCGGGAGGGGTGGGCAGCCGGGTAAAGAAGGCGATGTTCAGGGCCCCCGCCCCTCGCACCATGACCCCGGACAGGATCCAGAGGAGCGCGCCGATCCCCAGCAAGGCCGACAGCACCGCCCACCCGCTGACGATCTTATCCATCAGGCGGCGACCGGTGGGCGGCCGGGGTTTCATCATAAGCCCACGCTCCAGGATTTGTACAGCCGCCGCAGCAGGAACTGGGCCAGCACCTGGACCAGGTAAGTCACGATAAACAGCGCCAGGCCCAGTTCAATCAGGGAGCTGATGTAGAGCAAATCGGTGGCCTCGGTGAACTCATTGGCCAGGGTGGAGGCGATGCTGTTGCCCGGCGCGAACAGGGAAGCCGAGATATGGTGCGAGTTGCCGATGACGAAGGTGACGGCCATGGTCTCCCCCAGGGCCCGGCCCAGGCCGAGAAACAGGGCCCCGATAATCCCCACCAGGCCGTAGGGAATCGTCACTCTAGACGCGACCTCCCAGGTGGTGGCCCCCAGGCCGTGGGCCGACTCCTTGACCACGTTGGGCACCAACAGGAACACGTCCCGGGTGATGGCGCAGATAAAGGGCAGGATCATGAAGCCCAGAATGATGCCCGCAGTCAGCATGCCCAACCCCATGGGCGGCCCCTGGAAAAGGGGGAGGAACCCCAGAGTCCCCTGGAGCAGCGGCTGCACGTGCCTGGCCATGAACGGCCCGAACACGAACATGCCCCACATGCCATAGATGATGCTGGGGATGGCCGCCAGCAGTTCGATCATGGCGCCCACCACCGTGCTGAGGCCGGGCCGGGCCAGCTCCACCAGGAACAGGGCGATGGCCAGGGACAGGGGCAGTGCGATGAGCATGGCGATGAGGGTGGAGACCACCGTGCCGAAGATGCTGCTGGCCGCCCCGAACTGCTGGGTGACCGGGTTCCATTCTTGGGAGATCAAGAACCCGAACCCGAATTTCCGGATGGACGGGAGGGCATTGCTCACCAATTCCAGGAAAATGCCCACCATGATGAGGGGGGTAATGAGGGCGCAGGCAGCCGTGAGCCATTTAAAGTACTTATCGACTCTGGAAGTCGCTGAGACTGATCTGGCCATATTTTACGGTTGTATCCGAGATGGGCGGTGATGCATGGGTCTGGGGCCCGCCCCAGAGATAAGAGAAGCGCAGGGCGGGCGCACCGCCCGCCAGATATGGCGCCCAGAGCGCCCCATACAACTGCATGGACGGGTCATGACCGCATGATCCCGCCAGGGGGTAATCCCTTACCCCCTGACAACGGCCCGGGTGGTTCAGTAGGTGACCGGTTTGCCTTCGGCCCTCACTTCATTGGCCCAGGTTTCCTTTACCATGTTCACGACGTTCTCCGGCATGGGCACATAATGGAGTTTCTCGGCCATCTCGCCGCCGTGCTTATAGCACCAGTCGAAGTATTTCAGCATGGCGGCGGCCTTGTCGGCCTTGGGCTGGTCCCTGTGCATCAAGATGTACGGGCTGTTGCCCAAATCGGCTTGGGTCTGGTGTTTTTCCAGGGGCAAAATCGTTATAAGGTTCCAAAAAGTTCATTAACTGCTGGTAATTATTGATTATAGTGGTAAAATGGCCCATCTTC
>Ga0172375_10010562_pt1 | contig 11957 bp, 12 predicted proteins | sample LakKiv1m_FD_114537 | JGI IMG/M metagenome (GOLD analysis project Ga0172375, IMG submission 114537) | Freshwater microbial communities from Kabuno Bay, South-Kivu, Congo - kab_092012_11.1m | ecosystem: Environmental > Aquatic > Freshwater > Lake | place: Democratic Republic of the Congo... | reverse complement strand
ATCTGATTTAAAGGCGTAGCTGGTGTTCAAATCGCCTTGCCAGTAATCGCCAAGCCTGACGTATTTACTGCCTGTCACAAGGGAATTGTCTTCATAGTCGCAGACCCGTTTTACAACAGCGTTGAATGCCCAGCCTTTATGCCGGTAATCTATGCCTGTTGACGCTACATAAGGTGGGATATTTGGCTCCTGCCTGTCATTAGTGTTGTCTCTGGAATATATCTGGGAATAGTTTAAAAAATAGTTCAAGCCTTCCAGCAAGTTTCCTTTTATTTCAGTTTCAATGCCATGCCTTTTAATAAAGGTGGGCGTGTAGGTGGTTGAGCTTTTATATTTGGGCATGCCTGATATATCTTTCTGGAAACCTATGAGTGTAAAATTTATTTTGTCAGACCATTTCCCGATATAGCCTATATCGTAACGAGTCTCTTCCTGCTTATTCAGCAGATTCCCCTTTGAGTCAGCGTATATAGAAGACGATTGGTCTAATGTGGAATATCTGGCTGTAAAACCATGCCTGGCCATTGGCCAGATAGTGAACCCTATGGCGTTATTAAGAGCCGGTGAAAGCCATCTGTCATAATATTTTGGCAGGCTGGTTCCTGCTGTCGCGTTTTCGTCAGCGTGTATTCCCTGAACGACCTGCTTCTGATCCCATCTTATACCGCCGTCTATTATAAGCCTGTCCTGCATTAACCTTAACTCATCGTGAGCGTAAAGGCCATAATCGCGCTCTTCGCGCGGGTTGTATTCATAAAAAAGCTTGCCAGTGGGGCAATACCAGTTATTAAATTGCATCCCAAACCTGAATGTGTTTAGCTTTGGGATCAGAAATGTTTGCCTGAGGCTTATGCCGCTGGAGATATCCCTGTTCTGTATGTCGTCCGCTTTTACATAGTTTCTCACAAGTGTCGCCTGCTGATAATTATGATAAAGATTAAGATTAGTAGAAGAATTTTCATTCCATGCCTGCAGTATATCCAGGCTTGCGAAGGCATTCATAGACGGGTCATATTCCCATATATCATTTGCCCTTGTGCTGAATGACATAGCTTTTTGAAAACCTATAACCCCTTCATCGTAATGGAGCAGCAGGCTTGCCTTGGAGGAATATTCCCCGTATTTTTTATCCAGGATAGTTGTGAAACCTGTAAATTCCCTGTTGGCGTTTTCATTATCAGGGCCTTCTGAATATGTGTGCTCCACATTGAGAAGATAGTCCATACCTTTATATGCGCCGGACGTTGTGATACCTTGATCGCTTGTATTAAATGACCCATATTCAAGTTTTATCTCTGTCCCACGCTCCTTCTCAGGCCTTTTTAATTTAACATTTACCACTCCGCCATAACCAGGGGTGCCGGCGGAGCTAGAGGTGTTTGGAGAGCCGTATGCCAGGTAACTGGAATCTCTTATTACATCTATTTCCTCTATCATGGAAGAGGGCAGGGCGCTCAATATCCTGTAATCCTGGCCAGGGGAAGCGCCGTTTATTAATACGTTGATATTTCTTTCGCCCCTGAGCCGTATCCTGACAGGGTATTTTCTCCCCTGGGTTTCCAGTATAACGCCTGGTACGTTTTCAACTGCTTCCACAGCTGTCTTTTTGTGCGCTCTTTTTATTTCTTCGGATGTTACTATGGATGTAGTGCTTTCTTCACTGGCTGGAAGGCTGAGAGGGTAATAAACAGGGTCCACATAGTAACCTCTGTCAGTGACTATTATTTTCTCAAGGGATATCTCACCCTTATTTTCTTCAGCAGATACAGGCATCAGGATTGACGATAGAGAGAAAAGCCATATTATCAGCGCAGCAAAAGCCAGTTTTTTCATTATAAAATTCTCCTTTTACTTGATGCAACTAAGTTGCATTATTAATTAAAAAAATAATTATCTACACGCGCTCATTATAGTTTTGCATATATAACCCTTAAGGCAGCAGGGTTTCGCGTCTTTAATAAAGACGTCCTGACGCTTTGTCAATGAAAAGATAATAGTCAGGAATAAAGCGATTATCAAGACGCAGTAGAAAAGGCCATTTAGATCAAAAAGCTTGTTTTGGGAATAGACAGTCATTTTGCCTCCTTAGCTTTACATTTTTCGCATATACCTTCTATCGTCAGCTCAATGGGCCCGCTGAATTTGCCGCACACCTTTTTTTCTATCATGGGATATAATCCGTTCGCTTTTATGGGTATTATAGTTTTGCATATCCTGCAGACGAAATGAGGAGGAAGATTCTGCTTTCCGGTGGCCATAGGGTCTATGAGCTCATACCTTGATATATTCGAATTTGTCAGAACTTTCCTTAAAATTTCTTTTTTCTCAAGGAGTTCAAGGATCCTGTAAAGTGTGACTTTATTAATGCTTTGAAAGGCCCTTATGTTTTTTAAGATATCGTTGGGCGTGAGGCCTGTCCTGGCCATGGTCAGGGTCTTGATGACAGCCCTGCGCAGTTTTGTGGCAGTGATATTTTTACGTTTCAATAAATTTTTACATTTGCAATTATCGCACATGACAAAAAAAGTATATCACATGTGCAACTCAGTTGCAAGCATTTTTTAAATATACCTTGTCCCGCTGCGTCGGCGGGACACATCCCGCCGACGCAGCGGGACAGGATAAAAATATTTTTGATTGAAATATGAGGGCGCGTGTGCTAATATTTAAAAAAAGAAAGGGGGCGCAATATGAATTGTTGTCCATTTTTAATGGGTAGTGCCGGGCACCCGCCTTATTTGCTTTTGATCCTTATAGTATTCCTGATTATCGGCGCAGCAGCGATAATCCAGAAACTGAATAAGGTAATAAAGTTATTGGAAAAAAAGTAATCGGCAATCAAATAGGAGGGTATTTAAATGAATAAGGCAAGATCATTCGTCTTTTTAATGTTGTTTTTTGTCTGCGCGGCATCAGTTAACGCGTCTCAGGATGAGAAAAAGGATGCCGGCAAGGAGCAACAAAGCGCATCTTCTCAGGTAGCAGTGCCTGCCCCTGGCCAGCCTGGGACAATGACTGCTTTTCCTCAAGGCCCAATGCCCGGTATGATGGCAGGAAGCCCTTTTATGATGAATAACGAGACTATTACAGCTCTTAAAGATTCATCGGATATTATAGAAGAATTTATCGCTGTTATTGGAAACTCTAATATAGCTGTGAAAAATTCTGATTTATTGAGCAGGGCAAAAAATATTGTGAATCGAAGCAAGCCTCTAATTAATCAATACCCTAATCCAACAGGCGCTGCTGTAAAATAAAAATATATAAATAGGTTATTAAGGATTGCCTCCATTATGAAATTAAATAGTATTTATAGACCTATAATTTTCATATTGTTCATTCTATCTGTAATTTGCTTGAATAGCTATTCTGCCTACGGGGGGCAATGGGATTATATTATTATTAAATCCAAAGATATGGATAACAGCGTTGATGTCTGGAAAAGAGATATTGAGAAGGTTACAGGCATGGTGCGAGCCAGGGAGCTGGATTATGAGACAGAAGAGGCAAAGGAGTGGATTGAAAAATTAGGCATAAAAACAATACCCTATGTTATATTTGATAAAAAGATAACGGAAAATAAGGCTTTTTTTGATCTCGTGCGCAAGGGTATGATTGACAAAAGGATGGAAGAATATATTATACCTGATAATCAGATTGGCCATGGGAGTTTAATGTTTTTCCAGCGGGACAGGAGGCCTGATCAGCTGGATCTATTTATAAACAGCCAGTATCCAGAGCGCAAAGACGCTATAATGCAGCTTAGTAATTATCTTGAAAAACATCCAGGGGGATTAAGGTTAATATGCCACTATGTAGATAGTTTTACCGATGCTGTTAATCAGAATGAAAATACAAAAGACAGCATCTATTCCCTTATTATACAAAAATATTACCCTGACAAGTTCTGGGGATATCTAAAAAAAAGGTCTGAAGGCAAAGACTTCTGGATCTCTGTTTCCGAATCAGGGATAAATGCTGATGATGTTATTAACCGGCAAGGCGAAGGGGCTGTGTTATTAGAGCAGGACCTTAGTCTCTGCAAAGAGCTTAATATTAAATCTGCGCCTGTGTATCTATGGGAGAACAGGGTTATTTTATCGTCGCTTGGCTGGTTAAGAGATCTGATACGCCATAAACAGGGCATATCTCAGGAGCCTATAAGCAGCCAAGGCCCAATTACTATATCGCTTTTCTTCAGGCCAGATTGCGGAAGTTGCAAATGGATGATAAATGAGTATATACCGAAACTGAAAGAAGATTTTGGAGAGCGCGTAGCGTTTGAGTATTATGATATCAATATTCAGGAAAATTTTGAAAAAAAATTAAAGATAGAGGAAGAGCTTGGGGTTATCGGGGGTGGAAAGACTATCCCGGAGGTTGTCTTTAGCGGCAGGGTATTGATTGGCCGCAGAGAGATAGAACAGGAGCTCGATAAAACCATTAGAGAAATGACGGGTATCCCGCCTTCCATATCTTCCTCAGTAGCCAATGACAGGCCAGACAGTAAAAAACCAGGCTCTATATTGATAGAACGCTTTAAATCATTTACGCCATTTGCAGTAGCAGGGGCCGGGTTCCTGGATGGGGTAAGCGCCTGTGTCTTCAGCGCAATCGTCTTTTTTATTTCTTTTCTTGTTTTCACAGGGTTTAGCGACAGGCAAATGATTATAGCTGGCCTGTCTTTTATAGCAGCGGTATTTATCACTCATACAGGGCTGGGGTTGGGGGTGCTCACAGGCCTTGAGCGCGTGAGAAGTTTTTCCAGCTGGTTTAATAATACAGTCGGGGGAGCCGCTATAATTTTAGGCTTAGGTAATTTATATGATTATGCCCAGATACATAGAGGCGTGTCTTTTAAGCCTCTAAACCGCGTAAAAGGCATCATGCGCCAGACATCTGGATTTCTAAAAGACGGCAGGCTCTGGGCGATTAAGATTATAGCTGTGGCCTTTATAGCTGGCTCGTTGGTTTCTCTTTTTGAATCAATGTGCACTGGACAGATATATCTGCCTACTATAATATTTATATTAAAGATGAAAGTAATGCAGTGGAGGGCGTTTTTGTTTTTATTGCTCTATAATCTGATGTTTATATTGCCGCTTTTAGCGGTTTTTCTTGTCTGGCTTTACAGCGCAAGATCTAAATGGGGTCTAATGATGTCCCAGGGGAATCTGGCAAAGGCTAAACTGTTGACGGCAATGTTTTTCTTTGTCATAGGTATTTTTATAATTTTATTATGAATTATAAAATGTGGTTATTGAAAATCTTCATATTTGTTTTTATTTCTAACATGGCGCATTCTGCGGAGGCAGCTCCAAAGATAGAAATCGTTACGCCTGACGCTGATATCGGATCCATGGAAAAAGGCCCTAAGATAGATCTTAAGATAGAACTTAAAAACGCAGGCACAGATGACCTGGTTATAACAAATGTTTATTCTGGCTGTGGATGCTTAGAGGTCACAGACGAAAGGTGGTTAAGCGCATACCCTAAAAATATACCTGATTCCCCTGTTGGCGATGCGAATAATGCTATAAAGCCTGTGGCAATAAAGCCTCAAGATAACATTATTATCTCAGCGAGGATTGATACAAATAAAGTGTCCGGACAGTTCGAAAGGGCGCTGCATGTAATATCTAACGACCCGGATAAAAAAGACGTTGTCTGGAAGGTGAAAGGCAATGCTATGGAGCGGCCAGACCAGCAGCAGGCGGCTAATAGCGCTGGACCGGCTGATGTGTCTTCTGACAAAAATAAGGGCATAAATATAATGGTTTTTTATCTGCCTGGATGCCGCGAGTGCCTGGAGATTACAGGCAAGTTCCTTCCCCAGCTTAAGAAAAGATATGGAGATAATGTCTCTATATCTTACTATAATATGGATGACCCTGTGTCGTTTTCGCTTTTGCTGGATTTACAGAATAAGCACAATAAAAAGAAAAACATGTTCTTTAATCCCAAGCCCCCAGCTGTCTTTATAGGGAATAGGCTGTTAAACGGGGAAAAGGATGTTAAAAAGAATCTCGAGCGCGCGATATTGACTATTTTGAAATCCAGGATTTAAAGGATGGCTGGTGCCTGTAACTTGATAATATAGAGATTTTCTTATTTGCGCGGAGCTTTGCTCCGCTACTCCGCAGTCTTTTGGAGTAGCGAAGCGAACGAAGTGAGCTTCGCGCCAATTTGACTAAGCGTGAATTTGGTAATTGACTTTTTATTTTGCGCAACATAAAATGAAGTTATAAAAAAGGAGGTGGGCAGTGAAGAGGATAGTAATGGTGGTTACGTTCTTTGCGTTTTTGGCAGGCATTATATTTATTCATGCTGATATGGTTTCTGCGGCCCCAAAGGATAATAAGCCAGCAGCCAACAAAGATTTAAAGGTTGAGGAGAAGAAAGAGGCAAAGGTAGTCTGCAAATTCAAGGATGCCGACCAGATGAAGGAGTTCGAACAGCTTTATATCGCGAAACAGGCGGCATTTGGAAGAATGAGTGTACTCCAGGCATATTTTTCTTTAGAGCAGAATAATTTGCAGGAAATAGACAAGCAGATGGATAAAAAATTTAATCTCAAGATGGATCCGAATAAGATGTATGATTTAAACAGAGATACGATGGAGATAAGAGAAATGGGCGATATCCCGAAGCAGGCATCTCAGGCTCAGTAGTAAGCAGGGGAAACAAAACCCCGCATTTTTTATTCATTCAAATTTTTTAGGAAAGGAATTTGAATTTAAAAAAGTGCGGGGTATTTTTTGTCCGCCTTCGCTCTTATAGCTATATTATAGGGAATTATATGATGAGCTGCGGCGAAACCGCGAAGATTCTGGCTTTGGAGAAAATTTCTTGAAAGAAAACAGCGTTTTTATGTGTCTTATATAGTGGAAATATGGTATTATCAGCCTTATGTTAGATGATATTAACGATCTGATAGAGCGTTGTGTTAACAAAGAAGAGCGGGCATGGTCAGATTTTATTAATAAATTCTCAGGGCTTGTGTATTATTCAGCCAGGGAGAGATTAAGGAGGAATGGGTTTAGCTTTAGCGAGCAGGATATCCAGGATATTACCCAGGATGTTTTCATAGATATATGGGAGAAATCAAGATTAAGAGAGGTAAGAGAAAGGCGCAAGATAAAGGCATGGATAAGCATAATGGGCCAGACCAGGGCTCTGAATTATATGCGGAAGAAAAAAGAAAGATTGCTTAGAGAAGAAGAGTTGTTTAAAGTTGAAAATGTGATTTCGGATACAAAAGGGGGGTATGGAGTAGAGCTGGCAGAAGAGCTGACAAAGGCAATAGAAGGCTTCCCTGCTAAGGAAAAGATAATTTTAAAATTAAATATATTATATGGGAAGAAGCACAGGGAAATAGCTGAATTTATGAATATACCTATAAATACAGTATCTACTATAATCTCGAGAAAAAAGGAAACCTTAAAAACCTTATTAAAACCCAACTAACTTTACAAATGGTGCATGGCACGAATTGTAAAGTTAGGGGAGGAGATATGGATGCTAATTTAAAATGTTTGGATGAAAAAGCGCTTTCCTCTTATCTGGATGAGAGGCTTTCATGTTCAGAGCGGGAAAGAGTAGAGGCGCATATCGCAGATTGCAATGCCTGCCTTGATATGCTTTTAGTCGCATATGAGGCTTCGGGCCGCAATAAAAAATACCCGGCTTTGTTAAAAGATAGGATAAGAAACAGGTTTGGCCTGAAGCAGGCTAAGAAAAGGCCAGAGCTTAAATGGCTATTCGGGAGCCTTTTTTTCTTTGCGCTGTCTTTTGTATTCAAGAGTTATTTTCTACAGTTCCTATTGGCTGCGCTTATTTTAGGATTTAAGTGGGTAATGGAAGGTGAAGCGGCTAAACGGGTTATAATGATTTTTAAAGGCGTAAAGGATCAGGATTCAGAGCAGCATACAGGCAATAAAAATCGTGTAGAGAAATTTTCACCCCGATAGAAAATGTTTTAATATCCGCCAGATATTCTTATATCCAGATCCAGTCGCATTTTCAGGATCAAAAATTCTTCGAATTTTTGAAAGAAAATCGCCTCCAGATGTGTCTATATATATGAAAGGACATAAATAGGTCCCTTGCATCATACTTGCGGCACAAGGGATGATCGGGATCAAAATAATCCATTTCTGTGGATTATTTTGGGGAGGTGATTAGCATGGTGAATCAGAACAGCGGCGTGGAGGTGCTGAGGCTGCACAGGCTTAGCGGAGAAACAAGCCTTAAGGCTTTTGCGGACGTGTCATTTGCAGGGGTCTTTATAGTTAAGGGGTTGAGGGTAGTGGAGGGCAAGAACGGCTTGTTTGTTGGTATGCCATCGAGAAAAGGCAAAGATGATAAGTGGCATGATACAGCGTATCCTGTGACCAAAGAATTCAGGGAAGCTCTGAACGAAGTGGTCCTGGAGGCGTACGAAGAGGAGAAGTAGAGATATCGAAACAAAGTTGACTCCGTGAGTCGCCGTATGGCGACTCACGGAGTCGAATAGAAATTACCTTGTCCCGCTGCGTCGGCGGGACACATCCCGCCGACGCAGCGGGACAAGGTCGCAGCGGGACAAGGTCGGCGGACAAGATGTCAAGTTTCTCTCTTGACAATAGACTTTTTAAGGGATATACTTTGTGAAAAAGGAGCAGGATATTTATGTCCAAAATCTTTAAGATAGTCCTCGTGTTGCTGATAGCGGCAAGTTTGGTTTCAGCGGCAATTGCGGTAATAGGATTTATGGGTAAGGAGAGAGAATATATGAAGCGGCTTGTTGTAGAAGACAAGCTCGCGCTTACTTTAAAGGACAAGAGAAACATTGAAAAGGAGCTGGAGGCGGCAAAATCCGCTAAGGATCAGGCAGAGGCCAAGATCTCAAAAATTGAAGACAAGATAAAAGATTATTCCTCCCAGATAGAAGAGGCTAAAAAGAAAAGCGAAACCATAGGCTCTGAATTAGACGCCAAAAAAACAGAGCTGTCAAAGGTCAGGATAGAGTTGGAAAACGAGAGAAAGGAAAAGGCGGCTATTTCAAAAAAGTTGGACGCGCTTCAGGCTGACTATGAAAAGGTGAAAAAGGATGTTTCTGCGCTTTCCAGCAACAAGCTTGAACTTGAAAAAAAGATAACAGAGCTTCAGAATAAGCAGGCCGTTAACCTGGATAAAATAGTTGTAAGCTCTGAAGATGATAACGACGCCGCGCCAGATAGCCTCATTAAAAGCGAAAAACCCGTAACGCAGGGGAGTATTCTTGTGGTTAATAAAGAATATAGTTTTATAGTTATTGATATGGGCCAGGACAGAGACATCAAGAAAGGCATGAAATTTGACGTAATGGATGGGCCTAAGCTGCTTGGGCAGGCGGAGATAGATAAGGTTTATGATACTATGTCTTCCGCTACAATACTCCCTGGCGGCAAGATAAGTGACATGAAGAAAGGCAATGCGATTGTTGAAAGCCGTTGAAATAGATATCCCTTCCGATAAATCAATATCTCACCGCGCTATAATGCTCGCAGCTATCTCAGAAAGTAATACCTGTATAAAAAATTTATTAATGGCAGAAGATATAAAGCGCACCATAGAGGCGTTTCGCGCTATGGGTGTGGTCATTAGGGACATCCCTCGACTTCGTCCCTCGACAAGCTCGGGACTTCGCTCGGGAAAAGGGACATCCCTCGACTTCGTCCCTCGACAAGCTCGGGACTTCGCTCGGGACAGGAGGGACAAGGGGGTGGAAGTTATTGTGTATGGCGCGGGTATGCGTGGTTTAAAAAAGCCGCGCAAACCTTTATATCTGGGTAATTCCGGGACAACCATGCGCTTGCTTCCTGGTATTTTAGCTGGCCAGGATTTTGAAACAGTTTTAACAGGGGATGATTCGCTTTCTGCCAGGCCGATGAATAGGATTGTAAGGCCATTAGAGGTGATGGGTGTAAAAGTATCAGGTATCAGGTATCAGGTATCAGGTAAGAAAGACGTGCGCCCGCCATTAAAAATCAAAGGCTCAGTTAGGTTAAAGGCAATTAAATATAATTCGAAAATCGCGAGCGCTCAAGTGAAGTCGTGTATTTTATTGGCAGGGCTTTATGCGTCTGGGGTTACGAGTGTTAGCGAGCCTGAAAAATCAAGAGACCATACTGAAAGGATGTTAAAGGCCTTTGGCTGCAGGCTTAAAATAACAGGTAATAATGTCAGATTAAAAGGGCCTGTAAAACTAAAATCCCCTGGCGCAATTAATATACCAGGAGATATTTCCAGCGCGGCATTCTTTATTGTGGCAGGATGCATTCTGCCTAAAGCAAGGATAATTATTAAAAATATGGGTTTGAATCCTACCAGGACAGGGTGTTTAGATATACTGAAAAAAATGGGAGCGGATATCCGAATTCGGAAAGTAAAGCATAAAAAAGCTTCTGAAACAGAGCAGGCTGTTGAACCGGCAGGAGATGTAATAGTTAAATCGAGTGCGTTAAAAGGCGTTACTATTTCTCCCGAAGAGGTTATGGGCGCAATAGATGAGATACCTATAATAATGGTAGCTGCGTGTTTCGCTAAAGGAAAGACTGTTATTAAGGGCATAGAAGAGTTAAAGATAAAGGAGACTGACAGGGTCAAGTCTATGATTACAGGCCTGTCCAGAATCGGAGCTGATATTAAGGTTAAAGGTTTGCGGAATAAGGAGGAGATTTGTATAAATGGCGGCAGGCCGCTATACGGGGCAAGGGTGTCCAGCTTTGGCGACCACAGGACCGCGATGAGCATGCTTGTGGCAGGGCTTGGCGCAAAAGGAAAAGTTACTGTTACTGGTTTAACCTGCATTAAAAAATCATTCCCGTGTTTTTTAACGCTTTTTAAAAAGTTACCCCATGGCTAACTTTACAATTTGTGCATGGCACCATTTGTAAAGTTAGCACAAATTGAATTGACAAAGAAAGACAGCTTTGTTAGAATTAATTGCATAAAACAAAAAACCTGAGGTGGATAATGATTAATTTGTTTAAAATGCTTAAGAAGTATTTTGACAATCTTTTAGGGTTATTTTCAAATGACATGGGTATTGATCTTGGCACAGCCACAACGCTTGTTTATGTTAAAGGACAGGGTATTGTCCTCAGCGAGCCGTCTGTTGTAGCTATCCAGAAGAATACGCGCGGCGTCCTTGCTGTAGGCGATGAGGCCAAGAGGATGCTTGGCAGGACCCCTGGCAATATAGTGGCCATAAGGCCGATGAAAGACGGCGTTATAGCGGATTTTGAGATAACAGAAGACATGCTCAGGTATTTCATAAAAAAGATTCACAATAGGAAGGTGTTTGTGAGGCCGAGAATGGTTATAGCTATACCGTCAGGCATAACAGAGGTTGAAAAACGCGCAGTAAAGGATTCCGCTGAGCACGCGGGCGCCAGAGAGGTGTATCTTATAGAAGAGCCTATAGCGGCTGCCATAGGGGTCGGGCTTCCGATAGAGGAGCCAGCAGGCAATATGATTATTGACATAGGCGGAGGCACAACAGAAATAGCTGTGATATCCCTCGCAGGCATTGTGTTTTCGCGTTCTATCAGGATAGGCGGCGACGAGTTGGACGAGGCGATTATAGAGCATCTTAAAAAGACGTATAATCTGATGGTTGGCGAGCGCACTGCAGAGGATATCAAGATAAAGATAGGTTCTGCGTATCCGCTTGAGCAGGAGTTGACTATGGAAGTTCGCGGCAGGGATCTGGTAGCTGGCCTTCCAAAGACTATCACCATATCTTCGGAAGAAATAAGAGAGGCAATCGCAGGGCCTGTCTCGGCTATACTTGAGGCGACAAGGATGACGCTGGAAAGGACCCCGCCTGAGCTTTCCGCTGATTTGATAGAAAGAGGCATAGTGCTTGCAGGCGGCGGGTCTCAGTTGAGAGGGATTGATAAGCTGGTAAGCGAAGAGACAGGGCTTCCTGT
>Ga0172375_10010561_pt1 | contig 11957 bp, 10 predicted proteins | sample LakKiv1m_FD_114537 | JGI IMG/M metagenome (GOLD analysis project Ga0172375, IMG submission 114537) | Freshwater microbial communities from Kabuno Bay, South-Kivu, Congo - kab_092012_11.1m | ecosystem: Environmental > Aquatic > Freshwater > Lake | place: Democratic Republic of the Congo... | reverse complement strand
TGGCTTGGGATACTCGACTGATATACCGTTGCCGCGGGATGATAAATCCTTTGTAGCGCATATGAACACCAATTCTACCTTTCATAGGTTCATATGTGTACGGTATGTATGTGAACTAGCTCACTTTTATCCGAAAAAGAAAGATTTTTCGTGATATACTTTACCATATGGTTCTTCAAAAGCTGCCGTTTATATCCGTTCTATCCCACAAACCATTTTTACGTCTCTGGCTGAGCCAGATTTTTTCTCAGTTTGCCGCTAATATCACATTATTTCTCCTTGGGATCATCGTATATAAAAATACGGGGAGCAATACTGCGGTTTCCGGACTTTTTATGGCGTTTGGGATTCCTGCTGTTTTTTTCGGGCTTTTGGCAGGAACTGCGGTTGACTACATTGATAAGCGGATTATTATTCTTTATAGCTGTCTTATCCGTGCGGTTTTGGTATTAGGTCTTCTTGTGACTTCAAACTATATTGTTGCAGTTTATATTCTTTTGTTTCTCAATGCAGTCGTTACTCAATTCTTTATTCCCGCTGAAGCCACGATGATTCCCAAACTGGTACCCGGGAAGCACCTCGTATCAGCAAACAGCCTCTTTTCTTTTGCGTATTACGGGTCCGTGGCTGTAGGATTTATTGCAGCTGGTCCGCTTTTTCGTTTATTGGGTCCTTATGTGTCCCTGCTTTTTTTGGCGGGATTGTATGTCGTTTCCTGGTGGATATCCCTTAAACTTCCGGCATCTTCTGATGATACAAAACTCTGGAAACGGGTGAGATCGCTTCACATAAGTGTGATTATTACAAAATTATTGTCCTCTCTGAGAGAGGGGATCGCGTATGTACGCCATTCCCCCATACTTTTTGATGCGGTTCTGCTTCTTACCGGTACGCAGATCATTATCGCCATGCTTTCGACCTTGGGACCCGGATTTGCGGATAAGGTTTTGGGGATTGATGTGACGGATGCATCAGTTTTTGTGATTGGACCGGTGATTGTCGGAATTGTTTTAGGAGCCGTGTGGGTGGGGAACAAAGGCTATGTATATAAACCCGTTAAACTCATGAATATGGGAATTTTAGGGGCGGGACTGGTCCTTGGGATCATTTCGGTGACGATTTACCTGAAACGGTATGCAGGATTTGACTGGCTGTTCACTGATCACATTATCATTCCCCTGGAAATTTTTCTTTTTTTCTGTCTGGGATTGTTTAACAGTATGCTGGATGTTCCGGCAAACAGTATTCTCCAGAAGGAAGCAGAAGGCCTCATGCGTGGACGGGTATACGGAGTTTTGGGGGCATTTGTCGGAGGGGTAGGGATACTCCCGGTGATGATCGGGGGACTGCTGGCTGATGCAGTAGGAGTGGGGAAGGTCATATTTATTTTGGGTATACTCATAGTCATCTACGGATTATTTCGCATACGGTTTACCAGACAGATAATAAATAACAAATAACGGATTTTTATGTATCCAACACTTATATCTCTCGGACCACTCCACATTTCCAGTTTTATATTGTTTATCGTAGTATCCTGGGTTGTATTTTCATTTCTTTTTTGGCGGCAGCTGCGGAATCAGGCCATTAACGAAGAACATATATACCAGTTGATGTTTTACGGAACGGCCGCTGCCTTTGTCGGATCCCGGTTAGGGTTTGTGATGACGCATTGGTATCTGTTTGAGGGAAATCTTCTGATACGAATATTTACTATATGGATACAACCGGGTTTTTCTTTTTACGGAGGATTTTTGGCAGGAGGTGCTGTCATGTTGGCTATGAGCCGAACATTTCTTATCAGACGGTCATTGTTTCTGGATGCATTTACAATCGGTTTTTCTTCGGCATTTCCCTGGGGAGTCATCGCTGCGTTTTTGGACGGATCGATTATCGGAAAAAGTACGTCTTTTGTTTTGGGAATTCGGATGCCGGGAAGACAGGGATTGGTTCACCCCGTAGCCCTCTATGAAATGTTTGCCGTATTTGTTATTCTTCTTATACTCTATCTCGTCCGGCAATATCGAAAGACCTCGCTGGAGAGGTCAGGATTATATGCGTTATGGTTTTTTTTCCTTTTCAGTCTCATGATGTTCAGTCTTGAATTTATAACGGAGAGTCCTGTATACTTTTCAGGTTTGAATATAAATCAATGGGTGTGTATCGGCATTTTCGGGGAAGCTGCAGGAGGGCTTATTACATGGGGCGGAGGAAAAGAATTTATTAAAACACACGTACCTATAATGTATAAAAAATGTGTTGATTTGTTAGGAGGCATGTATGCAAAAATTTCCAGACGAAATTCTACATAGCATTAGAATACATCTTGAGGAGGAAAAGAAACTTTTGGAAGCCCGTATTGATGAGCTGGTGAAGCAGGATCCATTTTCCGATCCGGACCGTCTGATGGATAACGCAGCTTCCGACCGTGATGCGGATGAAGAATCAAGCCATGACAGATTTACAGCCATTATTGAGGAACTCCGGATGAAACGGAAAAACATAGATGGGGCGCTTATCCGGATTTCACAGGGAACCTACGGATTCTGCACCCGATGCTCCGCTATGATTGATACGGATAGGCTCACTGTTCTTCCGACGGCACTGTTATGTAGAACGTGTGAAGAAAAGAAAAAACGCACATGAGTCCATTGATTCTGTATGAGGATGATGATGTGATGGTGCTTGATAAACCACCTGGAATGGTCGTCAATCGTGCTGAAAGCGTGAGGGGAGAGACGGTGCAGGATTGGGTAGAGAAACAATCTGCAAATCTACCAATCTATCAATCTACACATGAGAATGCGGATTTCATTAATCGGGCGGGAATAGTCCACCGCATCGATAAGGAAACCTCAGGAATTCTCCTTGTTGCAAAAAATCCGGCTTCCTTTGCAGATCTTCAGCGCCAGTTTAAAGAACGTGAGATAAAAAAAACATATCTTGCTCTGGTACACGGGAATATCCCTGAGCAAGGAGAAATTAACGTGCCGGTGGGGCGGTTACCTTGGAATCGTGAACATTTTGGAGTAGTGCCCGGCGGAAAGGAATCAATGACAAGGTTTAAGAGAGTCGCGAATTTTACGGTACGCGTTGCGGATAAAAATGAAAACGTTTCTTTGACGGAAGTTTATCCGGAAACGGGGAGAACCCATCAGATACGGGTTCACTTCAAATATCTCGGACATCCTTTGGTGGGGGATTACCTGTATGCAGGCAGGAAAAAGGGGAGGGATGATCGGAAGGATATCCCCAGGGTTATGTTGCACGCGTGGAAAATTTCATTTGTTCATCCTCAGACCGGTAAGCCTCTTGCTTTTGAATCTCCGATACCGGATGATATGAAAAGAATAATTAATCCGACGAATCCGGCAATAATCAAATCCGATAAATGAATGATTAAATCTTTGGAACAATTTAATCAATAATGAATTCATTAGTAGATTTGTGGCATTTTTTGGATTTGCAGATTCCGAAAAAATGGATCCGCAATCATTATCACTGGTAACGACGCTTCTTATTGTTTTTGCCGCTGCTGTTGCGGGTGGATTTTTTGCCAACGCGTTGAAAATCCCGTTTCTTTTGGGGTATATCATCATGGGGATTATTTTCGGAAATATCGCCCCTCAGTATGCAGATAAGCATTTTTTGAATCTAATATCGGATGTGGGAGTGACGCTTCTTCTGTTTACTCTTGGAGTCGAATTGTCATTTCACCGTTTGCGTTTTGTGATGGGAATCGTATTTTGGGCTGCATTTTTTCAAATCATCCTTGTCACATCGTTTCTTTTTTCATTGTTATTCGGAGTATTCGGTATGTCATTTTTGCTCTCACTGTTTATAGCGGTTTTATCCTCTTTATCCTCAACCGTTGTTATTGTAAAAATACTTTTTGAAAAAGGAGAGCTGGATACCGTACCAGGAGAAATTCTTACGGGTTGGTTAGTTATTCAGGATCTGGCTGTTATTCCTATTGTGGTACTTTTACCGGCTCTGGTGGTCATATACATGTCAGGATCCGCAACGTTTATCGGTACGATTTCCGTCATCGCTCTTCAACTATTGAAAGCGGGGGTGGCCATTATCCTCGTGTTGTTTTTCGGAAAAACTGGAGTGCCGGTTATTCTCAACCGGGTGGCGAAATTGGGAAGCCGTGAAGTGTATCTCATCACGACCATCTGCATTGTATTTCTATCCGCCTTGGCTGCATATGCATTCGGTCTTTCGGCCGGACTTGGAGCATTTATCGCAGGGCTTATGATAGCGGAAACGAGTCAAAACCACATGGTGTTTTCAGAAGTCCGACCTTTACGGGATATTTTTTCTACCGTTTTTTTTGTGTCTTTGGGCATGAACATATCAGTATCAACCATGTTTTATATCTGGCCAGTATTTATCGGTGTGACGGCACTGATTATTCTTTTAAAATTTGTGGCCGTATTTTTTTTGAATAGATTTTTGGGATATCATCCTAAGACCGCATTTTTGGTGGGACTTGGACTTATCCCCATAAGCGAATTCGGTTTTATCCTGGCCCGGGAAGGGATGATGCTCGGAGCTCTTTCCCCTCAGGACTTTATGTTTTGCATCTCCCTGGTCATTGGCACTATTGCGTTTTCGTCACCCTTCATACTGCACGGCCAAAAACTCTATTACGGACTGAAGCACAGCTTGGGAGAAAGGATATTTCTTTTCGGAACAAAAAAATCATTGAAATCGGAAAAGCATGAAGAATTACCCTTAAAAAATCATGTGGTGATCTGCGGATATGGAAGAGTGGGGAAGTATATAGGGAGAGCCCTGGAAATGGCGGGAATACCGCTTGTGGTTGTTGACTATAACCATACGACCGTCACTAATGTGAAAGGGAAAGGGATGACGGTCGTATATGGAGATCCGGCCGACCGTGATGTTTTGGATAAAGCTCAGGTTGATTATGCAAAAGCGATTATTATCGCCATTCCGGATCGCCATACCCAGGAGCTTATCATAGGACACGCCCTTACCCTCAATAAAAACATCCAGATTATCTGTCGGACCCATCATGAAGAGGACCAAGTTTATCTGAAATCATTGGGAGTTACTATTGTTGTCCAGCCGGAATTTGAAGCGGCACTTTCCGTCATTCACCGTTTGCTTCCGGAATACGGTATTGTCCCGGAAGATCTTTCCGGAAAAATTTCACGGCTTAAGATCGAACACGGAGTAGGATAAATATTTTTTAAAAACCAGAATCAAGCAAGTTGATGAGCCTCTCTGGTATACATACCTTCACGTACATTTTTTGATTTTTGTTCATTTGCCGCCGTGATACAATAAGACATCGTGAAAACATTCGGATTTGAGATAGTACATAACGATTCAAAAACAAATGCCCGTACAGGTATCATTCATACACCACACGGAGATATTCAAACGCCGGCTTTTGTTCCGGTCGGTACCCAGGGCACAGTCAAATCACTGACGCCTGAGGATCTCCATGATTTGGATGTCCGTCTGTTCTTTGTGAATACTTATCATATGTATCTCCGGCCGGGTCTCTCGGTCATCTCACAGGCCGGAGGACTCCATCGTTTCATGGGGTGGGATCACCCGCTTATTACCGACAGCGGAGGGTTTCAGGTTTTTTCATTGGGACGGAAACGCTATGCCAAAAAAAACGAAAACGGGGAAGGGGAGGCCGATCTGGTCCGGATCAACGAGGATGGTGTAACATTTAGGTCTCACTGGGACGGAAGTGAACATATATTTACGCCTGAGGTGTCCATGCTGTATCAGTGGACGCTCGGATCTGACATACATATCGCTTTTGATGACTGTACGGAGTACCCGATTTCCTACAAAAAAGCACGGGAATCTATGGAGCGTACTCACCGGTGGGCCGAAAGAAGTCTTGAGGAACATGCCCGACAATGGACAATGAGCATGGGATCAAAAAAACCGTATCAGGCATTGTACGGATCAATCCAGGGGAGCGTGTATGAGGATTTGAGGAAGGAGTCGGCTCAGTTTATCACGTTACTTCCGTTTGATGGGTATGCCGTGGGAGGTGTGTCAGTTGGTGAAAATAAAGAAGAAATGCGTCGTGTCATGGACTGGGTATCACCGCTTTTACCTCCTCAAAAATCCAGACATCTCTTGGGAGTAGGAGAAATTGACGATATATTTGCCCTTTTTGAGCATGGATTTGATACGTTTGACTGCGTTCAGCCTACGAGACTTGCCCGCATGGGAAGGGTTTATGCAAAGTCAAATAAGCGCAAAATTTTTGAAGTAGATATTTTGAAATCTGAATGTGCTCATGATTTTAATCCGATTGAAAAAGACTGTTCGTGTTACACCTGCACACATTTTTCACGGGCGTATATACATCACCTGTTTAAAGTTCGCGAACTCCTGGGATACAGACTGGCATCTATCCATAATATTTCTTTTATAAACCGTCTGGTATCCGAAATTCGACTTGCTATTGGCCATGATTCTTTTGTAGCATTAAAAAAGGAATGGTTGAGTTAGAAGCTAAGTATGACTGCTGCCCGATCAAAAACCAGAAGTCCGTGGAAATTTTTTATCGTAAGTACGTTTATTGTGTTATCCTTGACCTTTTTTAGTTTATTTTTTACTCATGAATCCATCCCTACCCGCATTGGTGTTGTCATTGTCGGGGATCCGATCATTGTTTTTTCCTACGATCAGGAGAGGAAAATTATTCTGGCTGTAAGCGTTCCATCCGATACGTATGTTGATGTTGCGAGAGGATACGGTTCCTATCCGATTTCCTCTGTTTGGAAGCTTGATCATATGGATAAGAGACGGGGCGTGGTCCTGACTGAGACTGTGGAGGAAGCACTCGGTATTCCGGTTCGGTTTTATATCAATCCTTCTTCTCTGACAGACAAATCCGAATCTATCGGAGCTCGTATCGGAAACGCCGTGTCTTTCCTCTCATCCACCCTGCTCATTTTCGGAAAGACTCAGACAAATATTCCTTCAGGGATACTTTTTGAGCTGTCTAGGGTAGTGAGCAGTATGAGCCCGACGGATATGACTTTTTTTGATCTTGCCAAACAGGCGGTTTTTTCAGACAGCACACTTGCTGACGGAACGAAGGTCCGGAAAATCGATTCCGGAAAGCTTGCCCTTGTTTTGGGGACTCATGCGGAAGATGCCAAAATCCGGAGAGAAAATCTACGGATTGCAGTCTATAATACGACAAATTCATCCGGACTTGCCCAGAAAGTGGCGCGTACCATGGAAGGATCGGGATTTCATGTCAGCTCGATTGCCAATGACCAAACCCTGAAAACATCCAGATGCATTATCAGAGGAAACAAGGAGATTCAGATCACCAATACGGTAAAAACACTTCAGTGGCTATACGGATGTATCTTTAACGAAGATGTCAAGGAGTTTCAAAGCGACATATCTTTTTTTATCGGTACGGATTATGAAAAAAGGTTTTTTCCGTTCTGATCCTAATCTTCCACTCCTTCTTTTTCTGGTTCTTCTTTATGTTTGATGTCTGCATTTTCATGATCATGAGCATACGGAATGTAGCTGGTCGTACCGCTGAAGGATGACTGGTTTTCGAATTTTTTACCCCGTTTAATTTCGCGGATAAACACGGATACACAGGATTTTGCAATGCGTTTGATGTTAACGGAATATTGATTACCGTATTTGATAAACAGAAGCAGCTTATAGGAAAGATCATCCGGCAGTGCGCCTATGTAAACACCTTTTGCGTCCCGGATATCAATACCGTGTTTTTTCAATTTAAAATAGACTTCCTGCCCGCAGGATAGTACTGAGAGTATTTGTGATGAAGCGACATTGACACACTCGATAATTTTTGTTTTTCCCGGTTCCTCCAAAAAAAGGAGGGGTGAAACAGGGCAGTCGCGGATAAAGTCGCTCGTGCTTTTTTTCAGCGAGTCGATTTTTTTGATGTTGTTTCCCGCTATTCTGTTGTATGGGTCGAGTTTCAGTACTTTTTCAAACATTTGCCTGCCTTCACGGATTTTTCCGGTTTTCAGTAAGGCAAATCCCAGTCTGTTTAATGCCTCTATATTCTTCGGTAATTGTTGAAGAATCTGCCTGTTGACAGCAATTGCTTCGAGCCAGTTTTGAGATAGGGCAGCATTGACGGCTGCGCCACTAAGTGTGCTGTCAGTCATGAAAGACAGCATATCGTTTTCTTGAGAAATGTCAATACGGAATGTACAATAAGAGTTGAAAGTTTTGAAGTTCATCAGGTAATAAAGAAAAGTTTTTTACTTTATACCTTTTTACTTTACAACTTTATAAACGTATTTATGTCCGGACACTCAAAATGGTCAAAAGTAAAACACCAGAAAGCAACCACCGATGTTCTTAAAGCAGCGGCATTTACCAGGGCAACACGCGGGATAACAATTGCGGTCAAAGAAGGCGGGGGAGTCACGGACCCAAATGTGAATTTTCATCTCCGGTTGGCTATAGAAAAAGCGCGATCAGTCAACATGCCGAAGGAAAATATTGAGAGGGCTATCAAAAAAGCCAAAGGGACAGATGGTGAGAGCATTCATCAGGTTGTGTATGAAGCATATGGTCCGTTTGGCGTGGCTTTGTATATCGAAGCAGCATCAAATAACATCAACAGAACCGTTTCATACCTGAAACAGGTGCTTGAGCACGCAGGTGGATCTATGGGGAGTCCCGGGACCGTATCGTATCTTTTTGCCCGCCGGGGTGTTATTTTGATTTCTAAGGATGTATTGTACGATACACTCTTGTCGTATGCCCTTGAATTCGGCGCCAGAGACGTCATTGAAAAAGAAGACGTGTTTGAGGTATATACACAACCGGATCAGTTGTTTTCGATAAAGACAAAACTGGAAGAAAAAGGTATTCGTTTGGATTCTTTTTCTCTTGTTATGGAGGCAAAAGCTGAAGTAGCGCTTGAGCCCGATCAGCAGGATCGTATTGACGCACTAATTGAGCGAATTGAAGAAAGCGACGACATACAACACGTGTATACCAATATATAACGAAACCATGAAATTTCCTATTGTTAACCCGAAACGATGGACCCTTTCCTTTCTGGAATGGTTGACGCGTATCGGAATATCAAAACGGCAGCGCTTCGTATGGGCAACAGTCATCCTTACTCTTATTCTTGTATTGACACAGATTGTCCCGTCTGATTACCGGTATGCATGCGTGGCAGCTTTGTCAGTATTTTCATTCATCCTGTCTGCACTGTGTCTTCATGAAGATCTGAAGGGGATTGAGTGGTTTACACTTTTGATTCTTCCGACACTCTATTCTGCGGCAGTTGCCCTGTTTTATTTTCTTTTACCCGTTCGGTGGCTCACGCGTATCCCCGTTGCCGGCCTGTATGCATTCGGATTCTATGCGCTCCTCCTGACGGAGAATATTTATAATGTCGCGGCAAACCGGACGATTGCGCTTCTCAGAGCTGCCCATTCAGTCGGATTCCTGATGACATTCGTTACGTACTTCCTGCTTGTGCAGACGGTATTTGCTTTCCGTGTCGGTCCGGTACCCAACAGCATCGGCATCGGCATTATCAGCTCTGTTTTAATTTTTCAATTTCTCTGGGCAATGGAATTGGATGATATAGCCAGCAGACGATTGGTAACAGTGACGACAGTTCTTACGGTTGTCATGATGCAGTTGACGTGGATACTTTCGTTTTGGCCGGTTCCCCGCATGATGGCCGCGCTTTTTTTGTCATCGGTTTTTTATAGCCTGGTCGGGATGGCCCAGCAGTATATTATTGAAAAGATGTATAAGAAGACCGTCATTGAATTTTTTTTTGTGTGCATAGTCATATCGCTTATATTTTTAGCAACTACCAGATGGCGGGGTGTCTAAAAAAAAGAAGACGGATAGGCGGGACAGGGGAGAAGCATGATATAGTTTGATATAGATGAGGGAATTAAGCCTATAATAATGTGGATAATATATTTCACGACGTCTAATTAAGCATTTCACAGCTACTAGATTATTCACTTAGTCCATATAAAGGAGGAGTAATAGCGCGTTTTTAGCTTCAAATATTCGTATCTGGCCTGTCACTACGCCCTTCTTACAGCTTAGGCGTAGGGTTTATCAAGGTATTGCAATAGCCTTAAAATTAATAGTTTAGAGCATAATATCAATCTAAAATTTTATCTCTACGGTTTTCTGTATTCTTGACTATTAGCCTCAAAAAATGATGTTTGGATTGTTAGTAAGCTCTATATTCACACCGTTTATGGGTCTTCAGCAGTGAGTGCTAAATAGCTTCATTCATATGTATATTTTTGTCTGTGTCACCGAGAGGGAGGGATGGCTTCAGAAGTGCCACTTTAGCGCGTATTTTCGCTCTATTTTATTCTCCGGAGATTATAAAACAATTTTATATATTTAGCCTCAAAAATTATAGTTTGGAGCATTAGTACTTGCTAAATTAATTAGGTATATAAAACCCGAACAGTAATACATTTTAATTGTGCACCAGTTCTGATGTCTGGCTTTAATGAAGCGTAAGAGTAAGATCAATAACAAACATCCAAATATGTAGCAAGAATAAAGAGCTTCTCTTTATAGAGAGCGTCATGCTTCCCTTATGGGAGGATCCGTAAAAGAGTTATAGTAGGCGGTTTCGTAAGGGGTTTTCATGGGATATTCCTAAGAGACCCTGTAGAGGGCATCTGAAGGGCTTTGACTATATAAGTCCGTATATCCGGTCGGGATACCTTCGTGTAAGAAAAAGTCTAAAGGATCCCGAAGAGAACAGAATGGTATGACGTCGCACAAGAATACTTTTACGACGTTATGAATTTGAGGTACCCGGGGGGAGTGGTTTTTTGTCTGAAATTTTTTTCCATTCTTTTCTTATTTTTTTTGTACAAATATTTTATTCTTTCCGGATATGTACACAAAAAATTTGATGATTTCCCGTCTGGCTTTCCCCGGGACCTCCACTTGTTACCGGAGCGTTTTTTTGTGAAATTCCCCTCTCCCCTTCATCTCATAAATAGAGCATAATGACAGGCTAAATTAAGACATACAATCCATCGTCTTTGCTGTTTTGAAGCCATCCTAGGGCACTACAGAGCCTCACATTTAGCTTCGATTTTTGGGGTTAGCATCCTGCCTCAGCAAGGAGTTTTTGGGCCAAAAAGTAGTTCTTCGGATGTTGTCCGTTTGGTTCCACAAGCGCCCAGACATCATCTCTGTTTTTGAAAAGTTTCAGAAGTTCGATCATGTGATTTTTATTAGGAATTGCCGCCGGTGCTTCAAAAACCGGATTATCAAGATGGTCATGGAAATCCGTACCGTTATACGGAGGTACAATATACCCAAGGTGCAATAATCGCGTTTTTGGCGCATACGCTATGGTTTTTTTGAGAAGAAGTTCCCATACCGGTACGGGGTTTTCTGATATGCAATTTGCCGCCGTATGCCCGAAATCATTAGCGAGAGCAAAATGGAGCATATCAGTGGGAAGATCTATATAGGAAAACTCGGAAAAATCCCGGACGGATTGCCGGTTAAACGTATCGTGCAGCGATCCGGTTTGTAGGCGGATTGGGGTCGTTTCAACAGTCAAAACGACATTTTTGCTCTTGGCATATGCAGTCAATTGGTCCATCGAGTCCAAAAAATGCTTTTTAGCTTGTTCTAACGGGACAATATGGGTATCAAGAGGAGAAAAAATAAGTTGGGTATATTCACAGCCGACGCGTATTCTAAATCCCGGATGGATGTTGACGTATGAGAAGTCGTTTTCTGAGGCTATATCTATGGTTTGCTTCATGAGATTTATGGATTCCTGAGTTAATGATGGGTCTTCGTGGGCAAGCGTCGGAACAATTCCGTCATGGGTCAATCCCCAGAAATGGAGTCCGGTATCAACCTGTTTTTTTTTGAGGACGGCGAAAATTTCGTTATATTCTTCTTTTTTA
>Ga0172375_10010557_pt1 | contig 11958 bp, 12 predicted proteins | sample LakKiv1m_FD_114537 | JGI IMG/M metagenome (GOLD analysis project Ga0172375, IMG submission 114537) | Freshwater microbial communities from Kabuno Bay, South-Kivu, Congo - kab_092012_11.1m | ecosystem: Environmental > Aquatic > Freshwater > Lake | place: Democratic Republic of the Congo... | reverse complement strand
GGAATCTGGTACCCGCCGCCGATCATGGCGATCACCGGCGCAAAGAAAGCGGCCACGACAAACAGCAGACCGGTTACAATCACCGTGAGACCGGTACGTCCGCCGTCCGCTACGCCGGCGGCCGACTCGATGTAGCTCGTAATCGAGCTCGCCCCGAATAGCCCTCCCGCGGCCGCGCCGAGCGAGTCGATGGCCAGGATCCGCTTAATTTCCGGTGCTTTACCGTCCGGTTGCACGAAACCCGCCTGCTCACCCACCGCCACGACCGTCCCCATGGTGTCGAAGAAATCGGTCAGCATGATGGCGAAGACCGCCAGGCTCAGAACCGGTGTAAACACCTGGCCAATGGCCAACGATCCATTTGCCGTTCTCTGGAAGGGAGCGAAGAAAGTGGAAAAGTCGGGGTGATCCACGAGTTCGGTCGGCAGCTTGACGAGGCCCAGAAGGACGGCGGCGACACCCGCCACGACAATGCCCCACAAGATGCTGCCCTTCCATCGCAGTGCCATGAAGACAAGAATGGCCAGGATCCCGATCAGGGTGACGACCACGTACTTCTGCGTAAAGTCGCCCAACGTCACGATCGTGAACGGCGCAGGGCGGATGATCCCGCCCTCGGCCATCCCGATCACGGTAATAAAGAACCCGATGCCAACGCCGATCGCGCGCTTGAGGTGGATCGGGATGGCGTTCATCACCGCTTCGCGCAGGCCGGTCATCACCAGGATAAAGATGATGACGCCTTCGACGAAGATCACGGACATACCGACCTGCCACGGTACATTGGCCTGCTGAAAGCCGATTACCGAGAAGGTCAACACGGCATTCAGTCCCATGCCCGATGCCAGCGCCAGCGGCCGGTTCGTGAAAACCCCCATGGCAATACACAGCAGGGCCGCGCCCAGCGCCGTCGCCGTCACGGCACCGGCAAAAGGCACACCCGCGGCAGACAGTATTCCCGGGTTGACAAAGACGATATAGGCCATGGTCATGAACGTCGTGATCCCGGCCATGATCTCGGTTCTGAGATTGGTACCGCGCTCCTGGAATTTGAAGAAATCTGACATCGTACGTCGTCTCCTTTTTATCCGGATGTATGATCATTAGCGCCGTCCACATGCCGATGTCAAACCTTCGTCGTACACGAGTGACCTCGGCATTTAGGTGTTTACACGGTAGGATCGGCATACTAAACTGTAAGAGTGAGAATAGCATATAGTCTTATGTCTCAATGGGATCGATCAGCTCTTGCGAGTCGATCTCAACGGGGCGGCCAGGCCATGGTGGAGTACATTATAGTGGCCGGCGTATTGGTGGCATCGATCGCTGTCCTGTCGGTATTCCTTTACACGTTCAGGGAGCAGAGCGGGCGAGTTTTGGACTTGGTGGCGTGGGACTATCCGTAACAAACAATACACGGTGTTAAGGAGGCACAGAATATGAAGGCACTCAGGAAAAGCAAGAGCGGGCAGACGATCGTGGAGTATATCATCATCGTTGTCATCATCGCGATCGCGGCCATCGCCGTGGTGGGTGTGTTTGGCGACCGGATTCGCGCCATGTTTGGCGGCGCCACCGTCGAATTGGGCGGCGACCAGGGTGCTGTCGATACGGCCACTCAGACCTCCTCGGCCGACTGGCTCAAGAGCATGCAGAAAAACGGCGCCGGCAACTAAGTTGACAACATGTCGACGTGTCGTTGCAGAGGTGGGGCGAAGGACGGCCAGTCGCTGGTGGTGTCCTGTGTTATCATTTGCCTCATTGCCTTCATATTCGCCGGCCTCTTCCAGGTTTCCCAGATGTTTGCCGCCCGCGAGATCCTGTATCACGCGGCGGCCCGTGGCGCCCGGGCCAAGACCGTCGGTCTGAACTGGTGGATGGTCGAAAAATCCATACGCGTCGCATCGATTCCCAATGCGGGCCTGATGACGGTTCCCGCTTTTCAGAACCGTGACGCCACTCTCGAGAACATCGTGACCACGCTCAAGCCCGGTACATTGTGGTAGCGTGTCCTGGGCACGGTCCCCTCCTCCCTGCAGTGGAACATCGAGCGGGCCCGCATCCCCGAGTACATGAACAGCTTCAATGACGCCCGGGATGACTACGTGCTGGATTACGCGGACTGGGGCTCCGTGCGCGGCGATCACGAAAGCGGCGTGGTGGGGAGCGGCCCCTTTGATCCCATTATCCGGGTCCGTGTCACACAGAACTACCCGCTTCGCGTCCCGGCGCACCGGGCATTCTACGCCGCCGACTCCGTCCGGCTTGAAGGCGACCGGGCATTCTACGCCGCCGACTCCGTCCGGCTTGAAGGCGAGTCGCAGATTGAGAACTACTACCCCCTCTACCTCGATGACCAATTCTGGTAAAACGACAGCAAAGCCCGGAACGGTCCGTCGCGCGGGGCAGGCCCGCCTGCCCCCGACCTGTCGGGAGGGCGGGCAGGCCATGATCTTCTTCCTCATGATCCTGGTGATCCTTGTCATCGTAGTTCTCTGGAACTACGACTTGCACAAGATCCTCTACGTGAAATCCATTACACAAAACGGCGGGGACTCTGCCGCGCTGGTGGCGGCCCGCTGGCAAGGGATCACGCTGAACCTCATCGGGGACCTGAATATCATGCACGCGCTCGCCATCCAGCCGGATGGCACCGATGCCGACATCGCGCCCTCGATCAGCAATACCCAGGCCCGGCTCTGCTTTGTGGGTCCCATGATTGCCTACATGGCGGCCCAACAGGCCGCCAAGAACAACCACATCTTCCAGAACGACCGATACTCACAGCGCACGCTCCAGCATGCCACGGCGGTTCGCGTCGACTATCCTCGCGCCTCGGGTCCGACGGGGGATCCGCTTTTCCCTGAACCCTATCCCGGCTGCTGGAGCGAGTATGCCGACATGCTGCAACTCATCGGCAATGAGGGGGTCGCCGCCGGACCCGACAACGCCAGTCTCTATACGGACTACGCCGGGGGCGCGGTTCTCCTTCAAATCGACTTCTACGATGCGATTGCCGGAAGGACGTGGTGCTGGTTCTACAACGAAGCCCCCACGCTCCTGGAAGACTACCAGAACTTCTTCCCCTGTTGGTGGCCCCCGCTCCCGGACATCCCCCATATCCAGTACATCAATAGCGAGATATTCGGTCTGGGGCTTGTCAAGGTGGAGACCGCTCTATCCGGCCTCACGGCCAACCCCGGCGACATGGCCGGCCAAATTACGACTCTGGGGTCTGATCGGGGCCTGGGGGCCCCCGCCGCCTCCAACTTCATGGATACCGTCTCCACGTGGTACTGCTACAGTCCGGGCGCTTGGTCAACTTGGGATGCCATGGCTACCGATGGCCCGGATCCTTTCCCCGCCACCGGCAGGGTCAAACCTCAATATGACTACACCGGCGCGGACGCGGCCATTCGCATAGAGGCCACGGCCTCCCGGGTCACCCCGGGGCACCGCGGGGCCGAGATCTCCGACACGATCACCTGGACCGCCGCCGCCAAGCCCTTCGGCTATCTCAACGAGGCAGACCAGCCGAATTCCTGTGGAGGCCTGGTTCTCCCGGCTTTCCGCGAAGTGGCCCTGATTCCCGTCGACGCATCGTCCGCGCCATCCGGTGGCGGGTACAACATACCGTGGCGCGACCACATCGAGCAGCACCTTCCCCTCTACATGGAAAATGGCCCCACGGAGTCATCCTGTTACTATTGCCGTCAATTGATGACGTGGGAGAACGAGGAGTTCCGCCAGGTCGGTGTCGTCTGGCTATCCTCGAACAGCTACCAGTGTGTAGCGAGCGGCGGCCCCGGACGGTACCGCGGCGGCGGCACCCGCAGAGGCCACTAGGATAGAGGGCAGAAACTTGAAACTCGAAACGGGAAACTGGAGCATGCGCAGGAACCGGGGCGGGCAGGCCCGCCTGCCCCCGACCCGTCGGGAGGGCGGGCAGGCCATCGTCGAGTTCATCGTGGGACTCGTCGCCGTGCTGGTCCTGTTCGCCGGTCTGCTGCAGGTGGCGAGCCTCACCAAGACGCATACGGACACCATGGTGAGTGCCCGCCGGCTGGCCGCCGAGCAGGCCATGATGGACGTGGACGCCCCCACTTCGCCCGACTACATTGCGGCCTGGCGGATCGGCGCCGATCGAAAAGCCTACACCCGCGACGATACTTTCAGCCCGGGCGATGCCGGAGGCTTTGAGGATCGAATCGTGGACCGGGCGGCTCAGGATCTTGGTGGCTGGGGCATCGTCGACGGCATTACGGGCAATCGAGTCTCCGACCTGCATGGCAGCGCCGCCCCCGGCTCCTTGTTTGGGCTCGTGGAAGGACAAGACCGCCGGTCCGTTGACTTGTTGCCGGCCGTCCGTGATCTGATCTATGCGGCGCCCAGCATCGACGTGCGCTGCGACGTGTGGATGACCCGTACAAAGGGACTTTACTGATCATGCACCACATAAAGAAACGATACCTATACAGTCTGGCGATCCTGATCGCCGTCATGGCCACCGTGCTGGTCAGCCAGGGCCGGGTATTCCTGCGGTGGGGTGCGGCCGCCCAGTCCCTGAAGACCATGGAATCGCTCGGGGGGACGGCGGCGTATGAATCCTCCGTCGCTGTCAACGGCGGGTCCGGCCAACTGACGGTATTCCGGTTCGACCAGTTGCTGCGCGAGGTCGTCCGCAATCTCTCCAGGACTTTTGCCATCCCGAACTTTACGTATGGCGGCGGCTCCATGGGATACGGGTCCGTGACAGCCGACGGCAAAGTCCTCAGATTCGTGGCGATTCGGATTGAGGAACAGGGCAAGACCGTTGTGTTCCTGATTGAGCAGTCCGAGGAAGACGCCAGGCAGTCGAAGCTGGCCCCCGCCGCGTCAATGTTAAGCGCCGTGCCGAGCTATCCGGAGTCCAAACCGGTCTTCTTCGCGAGCGACGGCAACGCCGGCATGAGCATGGAAATCTCGCGGGTCCGTACCGATGAAGAATCGGTACGCCAGTTCTTTGCCACGGCGCTTCCGGGTGCCGGCTGGACCTATGCATTCGATCCGGCCCCGAACGCGAACGTTTCCACCGTAACGGCGGCCGGCGGGCCGAGCCTCAAGGTGTACCTAAAGAAGCAGGAGGTCTGCTGCGTGCTCGTGGACGCATCGGATGTGGCGAATGAAACGCGAATTACGGTATTGCATAAACGGCACGGCCTGAAATAATGACCCCACATAACTCATCAACAGGAGTTCGCTGATATGAAGCAGAAGATTATACCCATCGTCTCCGCCCTCATCGGCCTGTTGGCCTTCATCCTCACCTACCAGTACCTGAAGGGGCAACGCGAGGCGATCGAGAAGGAAAAGGCCATCTTGTACGCCGGCGCCAAGAAGATATCCATCACGGTAGCCAGGAAAAACATTCCAAAAGGAGCCACGCTGGTGTCCAGCGACCTCACCCGGAAGGACATTCCTGCCGCATCCGCCTCCGATCAATTCGTGGTTCTCGAAGACGGCCCGATGCTGTTCAACAAGAAGACGGCCCGGCCGCTCAATGCGGACAGCCCGATTCTGTGGTCCGACATCGAAGGAGGCACCCCCCCGGTCCAGGGGCTCTCCGCATCGATTCAACCTGGTCTTCGCGCCGTTTCCATAGCCGTGAGCGGCGCCAATTCGGTCAGCGGCATGGTGGAACCGAACGACCGGGTCGACGTGCTCGGCACCTACTCCTTCCCCTCCAAGACGAGTCCCGGCGAAATGGAAACCGTGACCTTGACCCTGCTCCAGGATGTCACCGTGCTCGCCACGGGGCAGAACCTTGCCAAGCAGGAGTTCATGCGGAACCGGAATGCCATGCGGTCGACCAGTTACAGTACGGTCACCCTTGAGGTAAAACCCCGCGAGGCTGAATTCCTCGTGTTTGCGCAGCAGGCGCAGGGACGCCTCACGCTCGTGCTTCGTAATTCGGCGGATTCGACCTACGAAACGACGCTCCCGGAGATCAACTTCAAGTATCTAGAGACCAAGCTCCCCGAGATGAACCTCGAGCGGCAACAGAAGATCCGCCGGAAGTCGGGATTCTAGAATCAGCAGGCATTCGTATGGCCGACTCCTTGAAGATAGAAATCCGCAGGCCGGACAAGGATCCCAGCGTGTACCCGATCGATGCGGGCATCTACACGGTGGGCAGCGACGAGGATTGTCATGTCCGGCTGTCGCACCGGGACGTTGATAATCGTCACGCCATTCTCACCATTCGCCCGGACGGGTGCTGGGTGGAAGACCTCGAAGCGCAGGGCGGAACATTTGTCGATGGAACCCGGATCCAGGGACGGAAAGAAGTGCGGCCCGGCCAACTCATTGGGATCGGCCCCTTTGTGTTGATCATCAAGGCCGACGCACATGCGGCGGCGGCTCCCGTCTCCACCGTGAAGCCTCCGGAACCCGCTGCCGTGCCACCACCCGCCGCGTCCGTCATGCTGCCCGTTGCGGAAACGGACGCACGCCGCTCAATCAAGCAGCAGATCCATTCGGAACTCGTCGAACGGCTGGACATCAAGCGGCTCAGCGCTTCACGAATCAACAAGGAGGAATTGCGGGACCGCGCCCTCAAGACCCTGCGCGATATCGTCACCGACGTCAGCGCCCGCCTCCCCGAAGGCATGGAGCCTGAGGCTCTCATTCGCGAAATCTACGACGAAGCGCTCGGCCTGGGGCCCCTCGAGGAGTTCCTCGCCGACCCGGAAGTCACCGAAATCATGGTGAACGGCTATAACCAGGTCTACGTCGAGAAGAAGGGCAAGCTGATTCCCTCGCGGAAGACCTTCCTGGACAACGAATCCGTGTTGGCCATCATCGAACGCATTGTATCCCCGATCGGACGCCGCATCGACGAGAGTCAGCCGTATGTGGACGCCCGCCTGGCCGACGGCTCGCGCGTCAACGCGATCATCCATCCCCTCTCCCTTGTCGGCCCCTGTCTCACCATCCGTAAGTTCTCGAAGGTGCCGTTCACCGACCAGGATCTGATCCGATTCGGAACCTTCACGCCCGCCATCGCCGAATTTGCGCGTATGTGCGTGCTGCTCAGGAAGAACATAGTGGTTTCGGGCGGCACCGGTTCCGGCAAGACGAGTCTTCTCAACGTCCTCAGCAGCTACCTTCCCGACAGCGACCGGATCGTCACCATCGAGGACGCCGCGGAACTGAAGCTTCGCCAGGCCCATGTGGTCAGGCTCGAGGCGCGCCCGCCCAACATCGAAGGCAAAGGCGCCATCACCATCCGGGATCTTGTTCGCAACGCCCTGCGCATGCGCCCCGACCGGATCGTCGTGGGCGAATGTCGCGGTGGCGAGGCGCTGGACATGCTCCAGGCCATGAATACCGGCCATGACGGCTCCCTTACGACCGTTCACGCCAACACACCCCGGGACGTCATTTCCCGGCTTGAAACCATGGTGCTGATGTCGGGCATGGAACTGCCCGTGCGCGCCATCCGCGAGCAAGTCGCCGCTGCCATCGATGTAATCATTCATGAATCGCGCATGAGCGACGGCAGCCGCAAGGTCGTCAAGGTCACGGAAATCGTCGGCCTGGAAGGTGACCAGATCACCATGCAGGACATTTTCGAATTCAAGCAGACGGGGGTTGCCGCCGATGGCCGGGTCATCGGGCAGTTCAAACCGACGGGCGCTGTGCCCACGTTCATCGAAGAAGTGAAGTCCCGCGGTCTCACCATCAATCGCAGTATGTTCGATCCCCAGCAGTGGAAGGAATAGCGTCGTATGGAGTTCGAACTGTTTCTGATCCCGTTGCTGTTCGCCGTCAGTATCGGCGGACTGGGATACGTGATCGCGCAGGCCGTCAGTACGGGCGCCGAGGCCTACTCCAGCGCCTATTCCCAGGACACGGCCCGCGAGTTCGAAGATGTGTTCATGTTCATCCCCCCGAAGCGCATTGCCGAAGCCGGCTGGGCCGTATCGGCAGCGGTCTTCATCCTCGTCTTCCTGATCGTCGGGGGCGTGACAACCAAGAATGGTTTTCTAATCGGCCTGATCCTCGGACTGATCGCCGCCGGCTTCGCCCTGCAATCGCCGCGCTACCTCCTGAACTTTCTGAAACGCCGGCGACTGAAACGCTTCAACCTGCAGCTGGTGGACACGCTGGTAAGCATGAGCAATGCCCTTAAGGCAGGCTTCAGCATTACCCAGGCGTTCGAATCCGTCGTCAAGGAAGGTGAGAATCCCCTCGCGCAGGAGTTTGACGTCTTTCTCCAACAGACCCGCATCGGGGTGACCTTCTCGGAAGCCCTGGAGAATATGGACAAGCGGATCGGCAGCGCGGACCTCACGTTGGTGGTCCAGGCGATCGAAGCGGCCCGAAAGACGGGCGGGAACCTCACGGAGGTTTTTGAGAAGATATCGGCCACCATCCGGGAACGCATGAGAATTGAGGGCCGGATCCGGACCCTGACGGCGCAGGGCCGCCTGCAAGGCATCATCGTCAGTATCATGCCGTTGATCATTGGAGTGGCGCTCATGATCGTAGACCCCGAGATGACGCGGCCTTTCATCCAGTCGACAACCGGATTCTTCGTCATGGTTGCCGTGGGTGCCCTGATTGGACTGGGCGCGCTGGTGATCCGAAAAATCGTTAACATCGACGTCTAATGACACTCTTTGCCCTATTTCTGTGTTTGATGTGGACCGCGGCGGCGGCGGGGATCGGCTGGTATTGTGCCACGATCGCCCAGCAGATCACCTACGTAACGCTGGCCGATGGTCGACGCGAGGAACGCCGGCTTCCCCTCATCTTCCGCCTGCTACTGCCCCTATCCCCGACCTTCACGCCCATGCTCGCCAAACCCGAGATGGCCAAGTTACGCGAAGCCGTCATCAAGCGCCTCACGTCGGCGGGCTTCGAGGGCCTCTTGTCCGCGGAGGAGTTCCTGTCCATGCGGCTCCTTCTGCCGCTGGTCCTGGGTCCCGTCTGGATATGCCTGATCATCGCCGCGGTATCGGGGACGCACAGCAAGCTCCTGGGCAACCTGCAAATCCCGCTGGTCCTCCTCGGCCTCGCCCTGTTTGCCCTCTATCCCTCGATATGGCTCCGGGACGCCATCCATCTGCGGCACCGGACCATCCAGCGCGCGCTCCCCTTCGTTCTGGATCTCCTGACTCTATCCGTGGAAGCCGGCATGGACTTCATGACCGCCCTCCAGCGCAATGTCGAGCGCGGGAAGGTGGACGCCTTGTCCGAGGAATTGATCCGGGTAATTCGGGAGATTCAGGTCGGCAAGACGCGGCGCGAAGCGCTTCGCGACATGTCGCGGCGGGTCAACCTGCAGGAACTGAGGTCCGTGGTCAACGCGCTGGTGCAGGCCGACGAGCTGGGCGTCAGCATCGGCACCATCCTGCGCATCCAGGCCGATCAGATACGCCAGCGGCGGTTTGAACGGGCCGAAAAACTCGCCAACGAGGCGCCGGTGAAGATGCTGTTCCCCCTCATCATGTTCATCTTCCCGTCGGTCTTCCTCATCCTGCTGGGCCCCGTCATCGCCAGGTTCATCCAGACCGGGCTGTGATTTGCCCGCGGCAACGGGGCCCCTGCAGTCTCCTCGTCCTATCGAATGGTGACTTCGCGGCCCTTCTTCGTGCTCTCGTAAATGCCGTCGAGGACCTTCTGGACCGTCAGGCCATCTTCGCCGGGTGACGGGTTCTTGGCCCCGCGAATCGCCTCAATCCACGACTTCATCTTGAGGCCGAAGGCATCCACGTTGGGAACGAACGCCGGCGTAATGTTCACCATTTTGCCATCCTGGTCCGTGAACACTCTCACGCCATCGTCGCCGACATACACGCCCCCCTTGGTTCCCATAATCGTGGTGGCGAATACATCTTTCTCAATGTGGGCGGCGAAGCTGGCTTCGATCGACAGCGTCGCCCCGCCTTTGAACCGCACGAATCCGCAGGCCAGGTCTTCTACCGTATAGGTTTTGTAGTCCCAGTTCTCCCACATCGACGAAACCTTACTCTGTTTGTCGCCGATATACGTGTAGCAGTTGCCCGAGGCCGCGACGGGCTGTGGCATGCCCATGATGAAGAGACTCATGTCCAGGATGTGGACGCCGATGTCGATCATGGGGCCCCCGCCCTGGAGCTTCTTCTGGCCGAACACGCCCCAGTTGGGTATCCCGCGACGGCGCAGGGAATGCGCGCGGCAATAGAGAATCTCTCCCAACTTGCCTGCCTGGGCAAGGCCCCTGGCGTACTGGACATCGCCGCGAAAGCGCTGTTGGAAGCCGATGGAAAACACCTTGCCGCTTTTCCTGGCGGCATCGCACATGGCCTTGCCCTCCTTCGCATTCATAGCGATGGGTTTCTCGACCATCACGTGCTTCCCGGCTTTCAACGCCGCGACCGTGGGCGCGCAGTGCAATGCGTTGGGCGTGCATACGCTGACAGCATCGATATCCTTCCGGGCCAGGAGCTTCCGGTAGTCCTGGAATATCGCCACATCCTTCAGCCCGTTGTCCTTGATCCGCTGTTCGCAGGCGCTTTTCTTTGCGTCGGCCAGGGCGACGACCTCAACTCCCTCGATCTTCCTCAGCCAGTGAATATGTGCCCCGGCAATGCCGCCGGACCCGATGAAACCTACGCGAATCGTCTTGCTCATGTAAGCCAACCACCTTTCTACGATATTTGACGGGTGAACCTGTTGTTTCGTTTACAATGCGCGGCGGAGTACCACATCCGGAAGGGGGTGTCAACTATCGGAGGATCGTCCGCCTCACCGCTTGTCGCTTAGCATATCCACCACGGTGATGGATGTGGGGGCCAGTGTGACGGTGTTGGGGGTCCCTGCCGCCCACGCGGCGGCATCCAACTTGGCCCAAGTGGGATTCATATCTTCAGGATTCTTGCCGGCAAACCGGAAGACATCCGCAATCCGGAATGACGCGGCGGGCCCCACCACGATGCGCATGTCCCGCGCGGTCGAGCCCCGATTGATGGCGAACACCGTCAATGCACCTTTCTCAGGATCCAGGGACGCGTAGGCACGGATACCGGTTGGCGTCGATGTCGACACCATCTGTTTCTTCAGGAAGTTCCCCCAGATGGCCAGGGGACGACCGGCTGGAAGGATCTCGTTCCGCAGCCCCAATGCATACCACATGGTCACGGGGTTCTCGTCATCAACCCACCGCGTGTTCCACAGCATGGCCGCCAGGACCCGGCTGTTACTGAGGAGTTCCCCGGCGATATCGAACGACACAATGGCGTGGCCAAGGTCGTTACGCCACGGCCATCCTTTCGAGTAATCCACGGCGTTGAATTCAGAGGCCACCACTTGGAGCCGGTCCCGGTACGGTGAATCGGCAATGGCGGCGGCCGCTTCTTTTGTCTGACTATCCAGATCAGTGCCTTGTGCCGCCGGATCCGCATAGCGGGCGAATCCCTCCGGCCAGCCGATATAGTTGCTGACCGTCACAAAATCGATATCCGCGCCTGCAATTTCGAGGAGCGTCTTGAACCAGTCGACATGGATACCGCTGCACCCGACCTTGATTGTCGGATCAACCGCCTTCATGGCCCGGGCGAACTCCTTGGCAATCTGCCCGATCTCCGCCGCCGTGCCCGTATTGTTGTGCCAATTCTCGTTGCCGATCTCCCAGTAGATCACTCCATAGCGCTTCGTGATATTGGCGTAGTGCACCCAGGCAACGGCGTGCTCGAGGAATTCTTCTTTCGTCTTTCCGGTTCGCGCTTTCGAATCATACGCAACCACCACCAAGGGCTGCGCGCCAATTTCGCGCACGTAGCGTATGTACTCGTCAAAGTCCAGGAGGTTCTTGCCTTCCGCATGCTTCGTATACTCTCCGAATACCTGCGGTGCGGCGCGTTCATAGGGGGGCTTGGCGAAGAAGTGCCAATCGGACTTCTCACCGCCCGGGTAGCGGATCCACCCCACTTT
>Ga0172375_10010556_pt1 | contig 11959 bp, 12 predicted proteins | sample LakKiv1m_FD_114537 | JGI IMG/M metagenome (GOLD analysis project Ga0172375, IMG submission 114537) | Freshwater microbial communities from Kabuno Bay, South-Kivu, Congo - kab_092012_11.1m | ecosystem: Environmental > Aquatic > Freshwater > Lake | place: Democratic Republic of the Congo... | reverse complement strand
GCTATCCACGTTCCTGGCCTTGGGCTGGGCGGGGGCGGTGCGGGCGGATCTCGGTTCCTACGCCTATCTCACCCCGGCCTATCCCGCCACGCTGACGGAAGGGCAGACCCTCGCGTTCCCGTTTGAAAACCTGCCGTTCTACGGCAACACCACGAACGCTTTCGGCAACTACGCGAAAGGTTCGCTTGAGTACACGATGGGCGACCGCGCCCGGATGGATGTGAAGTTTTACGATTCCGCCCTCGCGGCCATGACTGGCACGGTCGCCCGCTCGGTGACGCTCGACAGCACCGGCTCGGGCGTGAAGGAGATCGCCTTCCTGCCGTTCGCGCCCGAGTTCTCCCCGCAGGGCTGGATGGACCGGGAAGGAGTGCTCACCGTGACGGTCACGCGCGGCTCGGTCACCATGCACAAGCTGGGGGCGGTGGTGGTGAAAGACGCCGTGAAGTACACGGGGGACAGCTCGCAGAGCCAGTATCTCGACACCGATGGCGACGGCCTGACCGATGCCGAGGAGGCCCGCCTGGGCACCAACCCCCGCCTGAAGGACACCGATGGCGACGGCCTGACCGATGGGGAAGAGGTCAATGTCTACAAGACCGACCCGCTGAACCGCGACACCGATTTCGACGGCTTGAGCGACGGCGACGAAGTGCTGAAGTACAAGACGGATCCGCTGAACCGCGACACGGACGGCGGCGGCGTTTCGGACGGGCACGAGGTGCTGGAGGACGGCACCGATCCGCTGAACAAGAACGACGACCTGATGCTCTTCGAACTGGAGATGGAATTCGGATACGACCAGACGATCATCCAGCCTCAGTACTACCCGAAACTGGATGTTGTCGCGAAAGTCCTGACCCGTCATCCCGAGGCCACCGCGGTCATCGAGGGCCACGCCGACCGGAGGACGAAGTCGGATGCGAAATACAACCAGACGCTTTCGGAGCAGCGCGCGGCGGCGGCGATGAAACACCTCGTCGGTAAGGGGATTGATGCCAAGCGGATGAAGTCCGTCGGCTTCGGGTTCACCCGACCGAAGGTGCAGCCCGATCTGGTGAACGGCAACCCGGAGAATCGCCGGGTGGACATCTACATCCGCGGCGCGGGTGGACTGTCGGCCAAGGAAGCTTTCTTGAAGGAAGCTTCCGGTCAGTAATGAAGATTCTGGAGCGCTATGTAACGGGCTCGTTGCTTTCGTCCGTTGTCCTGGCGTGGCTGGTGCTGACATTCGTGCTGGCCGTCGGGCTGCTGATACGGGTGACCGGGCTCATTATTCAGGGGATGCCGATCCACTTGGTCGGCCAGTACGTCTCGATCGGCATCCCCGAGACGCTCAATCTGACCATTCCGATGGCGGTGCTGGTGAGCACGTTGCTGGTGTTCGGCCGCCTCTCCGCCGACTCCGAGATCGCCGCGATGCGCGCGTGCGGCGTCAACCTGTGGCGGATCATGGCCTGGCCGCTGGCGATCGGCGTGGCGCTCTCCCTGTTCGGGTTCTACATCAACAACGAGGTCACGCCGCCCAACCATGAGATGCGCCGCCGCCTGACCGCGTCCGTGGGGTACGGCGCGGCCCTTGATCTGCTCGAACCGGGCCGGTTCATCAATGATTTCCGGAACATCAAGATCCGGTTCGAGTCCAAGACGGGTCACTGGCTCAACAACGTCCTGATCTACGACTACACCCGCCCCGAGGTGGTGCGGGAGATACGGGCTGAAAAGGCCCGTGTCGAGTTTGTCGGGGATGACCTGCATGTGGAGCTCTATCGCGTGCGCATTGATCCGTTCCAGCCCGACAAGCCCGGCGCCGCGATCGCGGACCGGATGACGCACGTGCTTCCCGACGCGCTGCGGGCGCGCAATTACCGGCAACGGATCAAGGACATGCGTTTTCTGCCGCTGCTCGAACACTACCGGGAGTTGGGACGCGGCGACGCACATGGTTTCTCCGCCGACCAACTGCCCGCCCACCGGAGCGCCCTGCTGTTCGAGTTGCACAAGCGCTTCATGCTCTCCAGCGCCCCGCTCTGTTTCATTCTGGTCGGCGTCCCGCTGGGAATCCGGTCGCACCGCAAGGAATCCACGGTCGGCGTGGCGTTTGCGCTCGTCGTGTCCGTCTGTTTTTATGTGCTGCAAATCGCCGCCGAGTCGCTGGCGCGCAAGCCGCAGTTCTATCCGCATTTGATGATTTGGACGCCCGTGGCGCTGTGCGCGGTTCTGGCCGCGATTCTGGTGCCGCGGAATCAATAGCGCGGGCCGCGCGGGAGCGGCGCCGCAACGATGTGCCTAACATGGGAGAGAAGGGTGGGAGAGCGGTGGCAACGATTCATCCGACCGCAATCATCAATCCGGGCGCGCAAATCGCCGACGATGTGGACATCGGCGCGTATTGCGTGGTGGGCGAGTCCGTCTCGATCGGCGCCGGCACGCGGCTGCATCCGCACGCGCTGGTCGGTGGCCGGACGGCCATCGGCCGGAACTGCGAGCTGTTCCCGTTCGCCTGCATCGGCATGAAGACGCAGGATCTGAAGTGGCGGCCGGAGCATCAGACGTTCGCCGAGATCGGCGACGGCACGGTGCTGCGCGAATTCTCCACGATCCACACCGGAACGAAGGACGGCGAGGTGACGCGGGTTGGCGCGGGATGCCTGATCATGGCCTATTGCCACGTGGCGCACGGGTGCCGCGTGGGCGATCGCGTGATCATGTCCAACCTCGCCCAGCTCGCGGGCGAGGTGACCGTTGAGGACGACGCGATTATCGGAGGCATGACCGGCATCCACCAGTTCTGCCGGATCGGGAGGCTGGCGATGGTGGGCGCCGGAGGCAAGGTCCGTCAGGATTGTCCGCCCTACATGATCGTGGATGGACAGCCGCCCCAGAGCGTCGGGCCGAACGTCGTCGGCATGCAGCGGCACGGGGTGACGGCGGAGACCCGCGCGGCCCTCAAGGAGGCCTTCCGCATCCTCTATCGCGAAGGGCTGAACCGCTCCCAGGCGCTGGAGCGCATCCAGTACGAGGTCAACGACTGCCCGGAAATCCGCCATCTGATTTCCTTTGTCAAAGGGAGCGAACGTGGTGTACTCTGATCGCGGGTGATGGGTTCGGCAATCCGCCGCTCCGGCCGCAGCCCGGCGGGCGCGGCCGGCAAGGCAGGGGGGCGCGATGAATGGAGCGTTGGCAGAGTGGCATGTGGCCTGGTCCTGGCTCTCCACCGGCATCATCCTGCTGGTTCTCGAGGTCATGACGCCCGGCTTGGTCTTTCTCTTCTTCGGGTTGGCCGCCCTGGTCATGGCGGCGATCGTTGCCGTCTGGCCCGGGATGCCCCCGGTGTGGCAGACGCTGGCCTTCGCCGCGCTGTCGGCGCTGTTCGTGCTGCTCCTGCGGCGGGCCTTCAAGCGGGTCTTCACCGGAAAAAAGAGGGCGGTCTGCGAGAACGGGCTTCCGGATGACCTGGTCGGCCACCGCGCGGTGGTGACCGTCGCGCTGGACGGCGAGCGCCCCGGCCGCGTGTCGTTCAACGGCACGGACTGGACGGCGGTCTCCGAAAAGCCCGTGCCCGTGGGCGCCATGGTCGAGATTCTCTCGAACGAGAGCCTGACGCTGACGGTGCGCCAGGTGGTCAAACAACCCTAACCAAAGGAACGCAGCATGCCCAACTTCATTGGCTTCATCATCCTCTTCGCCGTGGTCTACACCGTGGCGAAGTGCATCCGCATCGTGCCGCAGAAGCAGGCGTGGATCGTGCAGCGTCTCGGCAAGTACTCCACCACGCTGGACGCCGGCCTCCATGTCCTGATTCCCATCGTGGACGTGGTCGCCTACAAGCATTCGCTCAAGGAGCAGGCGATTGACGTGCCGCCGCAGCAGTGCATCACCAAGGACAACATCACGGTCGAGGTGGACGGCATCCTGTACCTGATGGTCGTGGATCCCGTGAAGGCGTCCTACGGAATCAGCAATTACCTCTTCGCCACCACGCAACTGGCGCAGACCACGATGCGCAGCGAAGTGGGCAAGCTGGAGCTGGATCGCACGTTCGAGGAGCGCGAGTTCATCAACGGTTCGATCGTCGAGGCGGTGGACAAGGCCTCCGATCCGTGGGGCATCAAGGTCACCCGCTACGAGATCAAGAACATCACGCCGCCGCAGTCCATCCGCGACGCGATGGAGAAACAGATGCGCGCCGAGCGCGAGAAGCGGGCGAGCATCGCCGAGTCCGAGGGCGACCGCCAGGCGCGCATCAACCGTGCCGAGGGGCAGAAGCAGGAGGCGATCGCCAAGTCCGAGGGCGAGCGCCTGCGCCGCATCAACGAGGCCGAAGGGCGCGCCCAGGAGATCAAGCTGGTCGCGCAGGCGACTGCGGCCGGTCTGCGCGAGGTCGGTCTGGCGATCAACGATCCGGGCGGAAGCAGCGCCGTCAACCTGCGCCTTGCCGAACAGTACATCGCCGAATTCGGCCAGCTCGCCAAGGCCAACAACAGCATGATCATCCCGACGGACCTGGCCAATATCGCGGGCGTCATCAAGGCGGCCGGCAGCGTGCTCAAGGCGGGCTGAGCCTGGATCTGCCATCAGGCGCCGGATTTCCGGTTGGACGCGGGTTGGTTTTTGCGCTATGCTCCCCCCCTGACGCGCCGTTCCGGGCAAGGGCGGGGGGCGTGTTCGCTTGTATCCGGAGGAAAGCAAGGAGATCTGCCATGCGCATGTTCACGTGTCTTCTGGCCGCACTATTGGCGGTCGTTCTGGCAAGGGCCGAGGTGATTCAGGAGGTCGAGGTCCGCCAGTTGGACGGATTCATCGCGGACACCGGCGACGTGCTGGCGATGTGCGGATCCAAGCGGGGGGCGGAGCTCTCCCAGGTGGTGCTGTTTGACGACGTGCGCCGCCTGAACGACTCCCAGCGGTTCTCCTACGCCGGCGTCGAGATCGCCCCTGTCGAAGGGGGCGTCAAGGTCATTTATGTGGTGCGGCGGCGCTATCGCCTGGCCGGCCCGGTCGAGGTGGTCGGTACAGATGCGGTGAGCCGCTCCAAGGTTCTCGGGTGGGTGGATCTCAAGGACGGCGCCTACGTGGACGAGCAGATTCTCGGGGTTCGCTGCTCCAAGGTTCGCGACGAGTACATGAAGCGCCAATACCCGAACGTGCAGGTGACGGGGCGGTTCGAGTCGGTGGATCCGGCCACAGGGCTGGCCACCATCCGCGTCAGCGTCGAGGAGGGCGACAAGATCGCGTTCAAGGGGTTTGTCTTCAACGGCAACGAGAACCTGACCGTGACCGAGCTGAAGGCGGCGTTCAAGCAGTACAACTGGTGGGATCCGCGGAATTGGATCAGCGAACGGCTCTATGACGAGCAGCAGTTCGAGGATGCGCGCGAAACCATGCTGGCGCTCTACCGCGAGCGGGGGTATCTCGACGCCACGATCGCGCCGGTTCGGATGGAGCCGGTGCGGGCGGATGACCCCCGGAAGGTGCGCGCGGTTTACGACATCAGCGAAGGCGTGTGCTACACCGTGGGCTCGTTCGCGATCGCGGGGGTGACGATCTTCCCGATCGAGCAGGTCGAGGGCGTCGCGGCGATCCGCGGCGGGGAGAACGCCGGCGCGCCGGTGGCCGCGGCGGTCAAGCGGGTGCGCGAGTATTTCACGTCGCGGGGCTATGTGGACGCATGGGTGCGGACGACGATTGACACGCCGCCCGAGACCCCCGGCGTCGCCGATATCCGGCTGCAGGTCACGGAAGGCGAGCAGGTCCGGCTGCGCAACATCGTCATCAACGGCAACACCCGCACGAAGGACAAGGTCATCCGGCGCGAGATCCTGGTCGCCCCCGGCGACGAGGCCGACGCCGTGCGGATCGAGCGCAGCATGAACCGGCTGCGCAACCTGAATTACTTCAGCGAAGTGCGCGAGGCGCTGGTCGAGACGGAGACCGGGACGGTGCGGGATCTGGTCGTGAACGTCACCGAACAGCGCACCGGCAACTTCATGATCGGCGCCGGCTTCTCGACGATCGACAATCTCATGGGCTTCATCGAGATCTCGCAGAACAATTTTGACATCCTGAACTGGCCCAACTTCACCGGCGGCGGCCAGAAGGCGCGCCTGGGCGCCGAAATCGGATCGGAACGCCAGACCGTCGAGGCGAACTGGATCGAACCCTGGTTGTTCGACCGTCCGATGGTGTTGCAGGTTGACGCGTACCGCCGCGTGCGCAGCTATGACGAGTTCGACGACGTGCGCTCCGGCGTGGCCGTCGGCGTCTCCTATCCGGTCAAGGTCGGCCGCATCGGCTTCAAGCACACCCTCGAACAGGCCTCGCTGGAGGATGTCGTCTTCCTGAACGGCGACATCTATGCGTATGCCGACGGCGCCGATTTCGATATGACCGACCCGACCTCGCCCGCGTTTCTGGACTCCGATTCGGGGTTCAACAGCTTGCTTCGCGTCTATTGGACGCATGACACCCGCAACAGGCCCTTCGTGCCCACGCGCGGCATGGAGGCGACTGTGTTCGGCGAGGTCGGCGGCGCGATCTTCGGCGGCGCGTACGACCTCTACAGGCTCGGCGCGCAGTACCGCAAGTGGTACGAGATGCCCTGGAAGGGCGGGCATGTGCTGAGCCTGCGCGCCCGTTTCGAGGTCGTCGACGCCTACGGCGACGACACGGTTCCGCTCAATGAGCGCCTTTATCTGGGCGGCGGACGTACCGTTCGCGGCTTTGACTACCGGAGCGTGGGCCCGAAAGTGAGCGCGAACGGCGACACCTGGCACCCGGTCGGCGGACAGACGCTGGCCTTCGCCTCCGTGGAGTACACGATTCCCCTCTTCAAGGCGCTGCGGTTCGCGACCTTTGTGGACGCGGGCAGCTTGGACGCCGACGCCTTCTCCCCCGATCTTTCGGATGTCGCCGCGAGCATGGGCATGGGCCTGCGCGTCGACATCCCCGGATTCCCGATCCGCGTGGACTACGCCTGGCCGATCGTGGAGCCTGACAACACGGAGAAGCAGGCGTTCATCTTCTGGATCGGGTTCGAATAAGAAGGGTTGCCGGCGCGGCCGGCGGAGGAGGCGTCTCATGCGTAGGATGCGTGCACACATGCTGGCTTTTGCGGCCGGCACGGTTGTCTGTTCGGCGGCGGCGCAGTTGGCCGTGGTTGATTTCGAGCGGGTGGTGCGGCTGCACCCGAATACGGCGGGAGACCGCAAGGCGATCGAGGAGGTCTACAACAGCCTCAAGGCCGAAGGCGACGCCAAGGCCGCCAAGGTGGCGCAGGCGGTCAAGGCCTTCGAAGATGCGGCCAAGGAGGTGCAAAGCCCCGTGCTCAGCGATTCCGCCCGCAAAAAGGCCGAGGCCGACGCCAAGAAAAAGTACGACACGGCCAAGACCGAGAGCGACGAGTTGAAGCAGTTGGAGGAGCTGCATCGGATGCAGTTGGGCGACCGCGAGCGGAAGCTGCTGAAGCGGACGACCGATGACATCCGCGCGGTCGTCAAGAAGATCGCCGACGAGAAGAAAATCCTGATGGTGCTCCCGACCGCGCCGGTTTTGTATTACCACGAAACGCTCGATCTTACGGCCGATGTCCTGAAAGCGTTGGGCGTGGATCCGGCGGCGCCCCTGCCCGAGGGTGACGAGCCCGACACCGCCGATCCGGACAAGCCCGCCGTCGAGCCGCCTGCCACCATCAAGCCGGACAAGCCCGCCGTCGAGCCCGCCACGGTCAAGCCGGACAAGCCCGCCGTCGAGCCGCCCGCCGCCGTCAAGTGAGAACCTCGCGGGGAGGGGGAGCAGGATGCGTACGGTTGCCCAGTTGGCCGAGTGGATCCAGGGTTGCGTGGAAGGGGACGGTGCGTCCGACATTGTCGCGTTGTCGGCGTTGGACGACGCGCGCCCCGGGGACATCTCGTTCCTCTCCAATCCGCGGTATGAGCACCTGATGGGCAAGACGCGGGCCTCCGCCGTCCTCGTGGAAACGGCCTGGCAGGGAACGTGGTCCTGCGCGGCGTTGATCCGTGTGGACAATCCGGACAAGGCTTTCGCGGCGTTGGCCGCGCTGTTTGCGCCGCCGCCGGTGGCGCGCCAGCCCGGCATCCATCCGACCGCCGTGCTGGGCGCGGATGTCCGCCTCGGCCGGGATGTGTATATCGGCCCGCATGTCGTGATCGAGGATCGCGTGGCGATCGGTGATCGCACGCGAATCGAGGCGCAGTGCTGGGTTGGCGCGGACGTGTGCATCGGCTGTGACGGCCTGCTCTATCCTCAGGTTACCGTTCGCGAGGGCTGCCGGATCGGCGACCGCGTCATCCTGCACTGCGGCGTTCGCATCGGGAGCGATGGATACGGGTATGCCGTCGAGCGCGGCCCGGACGGCGTCCCGCGTGTGGAGAAGATCCGTCAGGCGGGCATTGTCGAACTGGGCCACGACGTGGAAGTGGGCGCGAACGCCACCATTGACCGCGCGCGTTTCGGTCGCACGCGGATCGGCGACTCGGTCAAGATAGACAATCTGGTGCAGATCGGCCACAACGTGCAGGTCGGCGACAGGACCGGGATCGTGGCCCAGGCGGGTGTCGCCGGAAGCACAAAGATCGGCTCGGGTGTGATGGTGTGGGCGCAGGCCGGCATCTCAGGACACCTCATGATCGGCGACGGCGCGCAAGTGGGGCCGCAGGCGGGCCTGTCCAAGGATGTGCCGCCGGGCGAATTCGTCATCGGCGCGCCCGCGCAATCGAAAAAGGCGTTTATCGCCACGCTGGCCGTGCCGCGACAGGTTGAGCGACTGAAGAGCCGGGTCGCCGCGATCGAGGCGCGCCTGGCCGTGAACGGGAACGATGCCCCTTCTCAGGAATGACGAGTACGGGTTCTCCGTCTTCAACGCGAGGAGCCCGGTGCGGGCGGCCGTCCGTGCCGCTGGGTGCGCGCTGCTCATCACGGTCTGCGGCTGCGTGCAACAGCCGGTGCGCTCGGAGATCCTGGTGATTGACCCGGCGTTGTGCGCGATCAGCGACGCGCCCGGAACGGGGGGCGGCGCGGCCGGCGGCGGAATCTCCTACATGTTCTGCATTCCCGACAATCCCCTTGCGCGGGCGCAGGTCGCGCGGTGCGATCCGAGCGTGCGGTTTGACGAGAGCCCGCGGGGGCGGGGCGTCTGCGGCGTGCGGTCGGTGTTGTGTATCGGCTCGACGCGACAACCGAATTTCAAGGTCGTCCTGAACCGGTTGGCCAGTCTGCCCTACGTGAAGGCCATCACCCTCTCACCGTTTGACGACGCCCCGTAGCCCGGCACCTTCAGCTTCTCGCCAGGCGGATGACCAGGCCGAGGATGAACAAGGCGGTGACCAGCATCACGACGCTGCGCTCATCCGGTGTCAGGTCGAACACCGCCTTCAGGTGATTGGCCCCCTCCGCCCGCAGCGCGGAGACGAGCCGCCGGATGTCCGGTATGCGCATGTCGGGTTACGGGCTTCTCTTCAGCGACCGCTCCTGCAGCCATTGCGTGAGGATCAGGGAGGCGACGCCGATGGAGATGGCCGCGTCCGCGATATTGAAGGTGGGGAAGCGGATGCAGTGGACATCGAGAAAGTCAACGACAAACCCGCGGCTGACGCGGTCAATCAGGTTGCCCGTGATGCCGCCGGCAAGCAGTCCCCAGGTGAGCCAGCCGAGGCGAAGCGGAAGGAAGGTGCGCCTCATGTGGACGGCCAGCCAGAGGAGCGCGGCGCACGCGCAGGCGATCAGCAACGCCTGCCTGCCTTGCAGCATGCCCCACGCGGCGCCCATGTTCTGCACGTGCCGCACGTCGAACACGGCCGGAATCAGCACCCGGCCATCGCCCACGGCGGGAAAGACGCGCAGCAGCAGAGCCTTGCTTCCTTGATCAACCGCGACGATGAGGGACAGAACGGCCAGCGCGCGCGGGATCATGGGATCGCCCTGCGCGGGGACGAGGCGCCGCGTTTGTGGTGGCGCTCCATCTCGGATTGGCACTTCACGCAGTTTTTGACAAACGGCAGCGCCTGCAGCCTGGCCTTCTCAATCAGGCACCCGCAGGCTTCGCACACGCCGTACGTTCCCTCGTCAATCGCCCGCAGCGCCAGGGCGACCTGGTTCATGGTCTCCTGTTCCGATCCCGCCCGCTCCAGCGTGAAGAGGCGGTCAAACGCGTCGGTGCCGTCCTCCTCGGGGTTGACCTCGTCGTCGCGCCTCAACGCGTTCTGGCGCATCTTGCCGATCTGGCCGGTCAAGTGGTCGTGCAGGGCGAACAACTCCTTGCGAAAGGCGTCCAAGTCCCTCTTGGAGAATTTGGCGGTCTCTTTCCTGCCGGATCGGGCGGGGACCGCGACGGGCTTTGCGGCGGCTCTGGCGGTGCCCGGACGGGCCGTCACGGGCGTCTTTTTCACGTTGACGCGCACCGGTTGCGACGGAACCGGCTTCTTGCCTGCCGCTACGGCGGGGGCGCGATCCACCTGCCGGGTCACGGCCGGTTTTGCCTTTTCAGCCGTGCGCCCGGCGTTTGACGGTTTGACCGAGTCCTTGCGAACCACAGGTTTCGCGCTTCCCGGTCTCTTGACGGATCCCGGCGCGGCAGCGATCTTTCTTGACGGGGCGGTTCGTGCGACATGCTTCTTGGATGCCATGATGAGACTTCCTGTGCAGGTAAAACAACAATGAACATACACCATATCAGACGATCCCGCATGTGTCAATCGAAGTCGCGAAGTCGCGAATTCATGACTTGTGACGACGCGATCCATTGGCTATAGTGCCGCAAGACGCACGTAGAGGCTTCTGCCAATACCGTCGGCGGAGCCGACGCGCGGGCCAATGGTTGGTCGTGCGGATGCGTTGGCTGCGAGGAATCGGTATGCGTGGGTTGGAGTACGGACGGGAATGGTGTTTTGTCAATCAGGTGGAGGTCGAATCTGACCCGGCAGGCGGCCTCATCCCGCTTCGGTTTCACAGGCGGTTTCTGGAAGAGATGGGTCCCATGACCCCCATCGCCCGCATGGCGACCGGCATCGAACTTCAGATTGGCGGACAGCCCGACCAGGTCGAGATCACCGTGCGAACCAACTTTTCCGACGGCTTCTGCGAGACGGGTGTTTGGTACTGGGGCCCCTACAAGGTCATCCCGAACGCCCGCTTCGGCGGCACCGGCGAGACCGTCAGCGTGGCGATCAATCTCGCCTCCTGGCGGGGCGAGACCGCATGCAGCCACCCGCTTCGGCTCCTCTTCCCCACACATTGCGAGGTGAGCGTTCTGGATGTTCGCGCCACGGGTGAGACGCTCCCGGTCGAACAATGGGAACCGTTTGACTATCGCGCGCTTCCGGGGGCCATCGGCCTGCGCTGGCTGGCGCACGGGGACTCCATCACCCAGGGCGCGAACTGTTCCGTGCCCACCCTGACCTGGGTGGACATCACCGCCCGGACGCTGGGCCTCCGCGCAAGCAATCTCGCGATCGGAGGTTACGGCAAGGCCGAGCCGGTCATCGCCCGTGCGATCGCTGAGCGGGACGACATGGACCTGCTGTCGCTGCACGTCGGCGCCAACGCCGGAGGCATATGCGAAGGCTTCCTGCAGCATCTGGAGGCCATGATCCGCAAGATCCGCGTATCGCACCCGAATCTGCCGATCTTTGTCGCCAGCCCGGTTGTCTGCCTGAACCGGGAGGGAGCGCCCCGAAGGGATATCGTTGCGATTCGGGCGGCCATGGATAACTTGCTGCGGAATCTGGCGGCGGATGACCCCCACCTCCACCCGATACATGGGCTCGATCTTCTGGGCGACGGCAACGGCCTGACCATTGACGGCACCCACCTCTGCGACTTCGGCTTCATGCGCTACGCCGCCAACGCCGCGCGCCTGATGCGTCCGCATCTCAGACCCAGAAGTCGGCCGGCGTGAAGCGCACGGCGTCAAACAGTCCCTTGTCGGTGAGCTTGAGAGCCG
>Ga0172375_10010553_pt1 | contig 11962 bp, 13 predicted proteins | sample LakKiv1m_FD_114537 | JGI IMG/M metagenome (GOLD analysis project Ga0172375, IMG submission 114537) | Freshwater microbial communities from Kabuno Bay, South-Kivu, Congo - kab_092012_11.1m | ecosystem: Environmental > Aquatic > Freshwater > Lake | place: Democratic Republic of the Congo... | reverse complement strand
CTTGCTTCTTTCGGACTTAGTTTTTTACAAAGATTCATAAAAAAATTAACTGAGGATATTCTCCATAGGTCTGTAACAGCACCATCTACTTTTGCCAAAGGTATTAGTCCATGAAAAAATCTTTTTCCATCATATTCTTCTATTAATCTGCAAATTCCAGATTCATTTGGAAATGCTCTAAAGGTTCTAGAAAAAACTGAAGAACCAGACGGATCTTCTAGATCAAAACGATAAGATGTCTCATCTTCTTTTCTTTCTGTTCTTATTCTGCTTCTGTATGTCGTCATTTTATTTTCTTAGAATTCTGAGGCGATTCCAATCCAGCTCTTAGCTAATCAATCACCTCTAATATATTCACCGATTTCGTCTTTAAAAACTTAATGAGCCCGCCAGGATTTGAACCTGGGGCCCCCGCCGTATCAGAGCGGTGCGCTACCGGGCTGCGCTACGGGCTCACATCTAAAAAACTCAGCAAAAATTCATTTATAAAAGTTATCTAATTGGATTTATCCCTTAACTTTCAAGAAAACCTTATCGTCCTTAACACTAATCCCAAGAATTTGAACTTTCATCGGAATTGTTTTAACATAACACCTATCTTTTGAATAAGCTTTCAGTTCAATACTTTGTTCAAGTTTTGTAATCACTACGTCATTTTTTGACCTAACACCAGGCGTTTCAATTTCGTAAACAACTCCTTCTGGTAATCTTCTTATCGTAGATTTAGCGTTCACTCTTTTTAGTCCAGCTCGCCTTTTCTTCTCAGCATCAGAAACGTCTTCTATTAATTCATTTCCGTGCGGTAATTTTATAGACGGATTATTTTCAATCATCTGCATTTTTGGCATTCCAGTAGAAATTTGAATTTTAAATCCTCGTGGTTTATTCGGGTCATTTAAATTTTGCGCATCAATATTAGTCATTTCTTTTTCAATTTGTTTCATCAGTCCATTAATAATTCCATTTAGTCCCGTTGGAAGTTGCATCTGATTCATCATTCGTTGCATCTCATCATTTTTACCAAGCATTCCAAAATCTTCCTCTATTTGTTTTTGTTTCAAAGCATAACTACACCAAGGACAATACTTAAATTTCTTATCAACTTTCTCTCCACAACCAGGACACTTCTTTTTGCCAAACATATTTGATTAAAGTTTATTTATTTTATAAGTCTTGCGTTCACAAGAACTTCGGTAATTCAGTAACACTATTCAAAACTCTCTTATCTCCAGCTTTCAATAACTCTTTTGCGGAAGTGTAGCCAGTCAAAACACCAAAACAATCCATCCCAGCCTTTTTTGCAGCCAGGGCATCATAAATAGAATCTCCCAAAACTAAACATTCAGATGGTTTAACACGGAATTTTCTGGCTATATACAAAAGTTGTTCTGGATTTGGTTTACCGTGCTTAACGTCATTTATCGTAACTACTAAATCAAATAATTCTTGGAGATTTTTATCCGTAGAGTGTTCGTACGTTACCCTAGACGATCCAGTCGCAATCGCAACTCTATAATTTAATCTCAATTTAGAAATCATTTTTTTTACACCAGCAAAAGTAATATCTCTTTGCCCCAAGAATTTGAAATAGTGATATCTTCTCTCTTCTCTAAAGTCTGCTATTTTTTCTGGAAAGTGATGTTTCTTTTTAATTTCTCTTAAGATTTGTGACGTGGATAAACCCATTCGTCTTCTTAGATATTCGTCGCTAACTCTTATCCCGTGCTCCAATAATATATCCTTAAACGCGAGCAGGTGATATGGTAAAGAATTAATTAAAGTTCCATCTAGATCAAATATAATTGCCTTGTATTTTTTATTAACCATCTTTTTATTACAAGGACGAGTTATCCTCGTCTGTCTGTTACAAATTCATATGCGTAACTATTTGAATCTTTGCCACCAATTCTCGAGGGAACTTTCCCGGCTGGGATTTGCACCACCGCATCTGCGAAAACTCTCGTAAAAAAATTATCAGTAGGAGAATTGTATCTATCTAATGATGAAGTTGCAACATAGCCCCCACACTCTAAGAAGATAATATCTCTTTGGACAAAAAGTCTTCTTGGTGTTAAATTCGCACCCATGAATGCTTGTTCTATTACATTGGCGTGTTTTCTCTCGCTTTTTCTTTCGTCTGAAAATAACAAATACGCAGATGCATAAAATAAATCCTCTGGTTTAATGAAAGCATTCACTTTAATCAACGAGGGTGTATCATCTGTCATAAAAAACACAAGAATAGTCAGTTTTTATTATTTGCTATTTTCCAAATTAGCTCGAAATGCTTCCTATACCCGTCCGCAATTTCTTTTTGTTTTATTAAAATAGCAAACGGATTGTCTTTATTCCATAAAATAATAGCGACCTTATCTCCATAGATATTTACAGCCACAGGAGAAGAATATTTTTCAGGAAGATATCTTATTTCAGAGAGTGGAATTTTCGGATGTTTTCCCCCTACTTCTTTATTAAAAATTATTTTTGCTTTTATTTTTTCCTTAAGTCTCTTTTTGTCAAACCAGTGAAAATAATATTTTAAGCCCTCATACGCAACTTCAGATGCGCCGATAATCAATATCTCTTGACGCTCACTCAATTGATCTTCAAAAATAGACTTTAAACCGTCCTTGCCTTTGAAAAATAAAGTATCTTCTCTCTGTTTTTCTTTCCCAGAATTAAACATACTAAGCATATACGGAAGAACATCATTAACTTCATTCTCCTTTTCTCGGACAATTTCTAATAATCTTTTTGGATTAGAAGCTGAGAATATTTTTTTACCATTTTCAATTATATATCCTATTAGACCCTTTTTTGCTAGTCTATCCGTAGCATCGTAGACAACTCTTCTATGTAACCCGGTTTTTCTCGATATTGTTCCTGCCGGTCTCGGACCCATCTCGAGTAAAGCAGAATAAATTTTCGCTTCATTGTCTGTAAGTCCAACAGATTTTAGTTTTTCAATTTCCATTGTTTTCAATAAAAAACTTTCTTTATATACCTTGTGGTGATAAATATCACCTCATAAATTCAATTACACACTATTCTTCTGCATATTAACTAAACGAATAGGAGGAAAAAATAAAATGAAAAATACAACAGAAAGTCAATTGATAGAATTGATTGCAGCTGACAGATTGGACATTCCAGTTTCCAGTTTATCTGGTAAATTAAAAAGAATGAAACCAAAACTTGCAGACGCAATTGAACTTCCAACAGGAAGATATGAAGGTCAAAGAGTTTATGCAAGAATAGAAGTCGAAGACAGAATGAAGGCAAGAACAATGTCTGAAGCTGTTAGCGAATTCTGCGAGGAATATCCTGCGCAAGGGCAAGTTCTTACGCAAATGATAGAAGATAAAAGAGCTATCAAGGAAACACATCTTCATTTCGGAATGTACGAAGGTTGCAGATTAACTGCAGACGACTATCTTGGCGTAATGGCAAACTTGGGTTTCACAGAAGCTCAGGCAAGAACACTTTACGAACCATTAATGGACGCAAGCAGAAGAATCGCGAGAAAGAGAGACGAAGAAAGAACTATCTTAATTGGTTAAAAAAATGATGGCGCTTCGGCGCCTTTTTCTTTTTTTCAAAAATAGATTTTACAATTTCAATTTCTTCACTCACACTCAAAATTCCAGAATTAAGAACAACATGATGTCCCAAAGGATTTCTATAATCATAATTTGGTCCATACATTTGTTGCCCAGTTTTTACTTCTTGCATTTCTCTTTCTTTTAGTATTTTTGCTATTTCGGCGAAATCTTTTTCAGGATATCTTCCAGATTTTAAAGCACGTAGAGCTCTTTCGTTAAGGTCGGCATCAACTAAAATTTTTAATGTCGTATCGGGACTATATCTAAACGAATATCTAAAATCACCAATAGCACCGCCAGCCTTTATTTTTGCAAATATTTCTTCGTCAGCTCGCACATTATCTTCCTGGCTAGTTCGCTTCCAATATTCTTCGAACGATATTTCTCCAGTAGGATAATCTCTTTTCCATCTTTCTCTAAACAATTGTCCAATAGAATAAATCGGAAATCCGTATGCCAACGAAAGTTCTCTTGCTAAAGTTGACTTCCCAGAACAGGGCGTACCAGCAATAACTATCGATTCGAAACTCATGCAGATAGGCATTTGTAATGGTTTAAATATTAATTGGTGCTAAAAAATATATGAAACACATAGAGCACCTAAGAGAATCAGTCGAAAGAGTAAAACAAACTAATTGGAAATTATACGAAAAAGATCCAGCAAAAATTAGGAAACTTCTTTGCAGAATACACAAAACACTCGACGCATATTTCGATCCATCTGCAGAGAATCTTTTGGCTCATAGAGAGGTGTTACACCATCGTGAAGGAGTAGAACAAGTAACGGCTGAATTCGGTGTAGAATACGAAAATATAATCAGATACGAAGCCGCGAGACATGTTATTGCAGATATGGGTCAGGTCTATATGAGAGGCGATTACAGAACAGCATATTTCTGGGAAAGATGGAAAGCCAGAAACGAAGAAATTATTTGCTGGGTTTAGTTTTTCAAAACGCTTTTCGCATTTCTAACCATTTGTAACTCTTCGTTTGTTGGAATTACAAATAATTTTATTTTAGAACTTTTTTTCGTGATATCTAACTCATTTTTATTATTTTTTTTCTCGTCTAGCTTTATTCCCAAGAAAGATAAATTGTCTGCAACATATTTTCTAATTACTGCACTTTTTTCTCCAGCTCCGCCCGTAAAAACAATCGCATCCACACCATTCAAAACACCGACGTAAGATCCAATTATTTTCAATAAACTATACAAATAAACATTCATCGCTCTAGCAGATTTTTCGCACGTATTCATATTCTCTTCAAGTGGTCGCATATCACTAGTCAATTCGCTTATTCCCTTCAATCCAGATTCTTTATTTAGTATTTTTTCTACTTCTTTATGTGAAATATTCTTTTCATTCATAATGTGAAAGATAACACCTGGATCAATTGAGCCCGAACGCGTTCCCATCACGTTTCCTTCAAGTGGAGTCATTCCCATTGAAGTATCAACAGATTTACCGTCTTTAATTGCACAAACACTTGCTCCGTTTCCAAGATGACAACTAATTATTTTTGAATTTTCTTTTCCTAATATTTTAATTGCTTCTTTTGAAACAAATTCGTGTGAAGAACCGTGAAATCCATATCTTCTAACTCCGTGCTCTTTATACCAAGAATAAGGAACGCCATAAAGATACGCCTTCTCTGGTATCGTAGCGTGAAACGACGTGTCAAAAATTGCCACTTGCGGAATTTTAGGCAGTAATTCTTCCATTAATTCAATTCCTTCTATATTTGCAGGATTATGCAACGGAGCAAGAGGAATTAATTTCTTCATTTCAGAAATAACGTCCTTCGTAATTAACGTTGGTTTCTTGAATTTTTCTCCGCCATGAACAGTTCTGTGAACAATTTGCGCTAAATCAGAGATTATGTTTCTTTCTTGTAGTATTTTAATAATTTCTTCGAAAGCGGCCTTGTGATTTTTTAATCCAAGAACAGTTTCCCCCTTGTTGCCATTTTCTTTGATTTTTATTTTAGAATTATCATTACCGATTTCTTCACAAAGGCCAGAAAGTATGGTTTCTTCTTCTTCGAATACCTGAAACTTAACTGAACTCGAACCCGCATTAATAACTAACGATTTCATACGAAAAGAAAAATTATGTGTTTTTTAAAGCCAGCGGTATCTTTTTAATCTCAATTTTCTTTCATAAATCATGGTAAAAAAAGCATCTCCAAAGTTGAAAGAGAAACGATTTTACGTCACGACACCAATCTATTATCCTAATGATATTCCTCATATTGGACACGCTTATACAACAATAGCCGCAGACATACTGGCAAGATGGCACAAGCTGCAAGGTGAAAAGGTTTTCTTCCTAACCGGGACAGATGAGCATGGGAAAAAGCTTCAACAAACCGCAGAAAAGGCGGGTAAAAAACCAAAAGAGTTTATAGATGCGTTAGTTCCAGAATTTAAATCAGCTTGGAAAAAATTAAACATAGATTATGATTTTTTCATAAGAACCACGGACGAACACCATGAAAAAATTGTCCAGGAAATGCTACAAAAATCGTTCGACAATGGAGATATTTATTTGGGTGAATATGAGGGGTTGTATTGTACCGGGTGTGAAGCATATTACACAGAAAAGGATTTAGAAAACGGTTGTTGCCCAATACACAAAAAGCCAATTGAAAATTTAAAAGAAAAATCTTATTTTTTTAAGCTCTCAAAATATCAAAAACCATTATTGGAATTTTATAAGAAAAATCCTAATTTTGTTTTGCCAAAAGAAAGAGCAAATCAGATTATAAGTCAACTAAAAGAAGGCTTATCTGATTTAAGTATCTCTAGAACAAGTTTTGATTGGGGAATCAAGCTACCATTTGATAAAAAACATATTTGTTATGTCTGGTTTGACGCACTTTTCAATTATTATTCAGCAACCCGTCAAAAAAAATTTGAGGAATTTTGGCCAGCTAATATTCATCTAGTTGGAAAAGATATTCTATGGTTTCATGCAGTATACTGGCCAGCATTTTTGATGTCCGTAGGAATAGATTTGCCAAAACAAATTTTTGCTCACGGTTGGTGGACATTTGATAAGGAAAAGATTTCAAAATCTCGTGGTAAGGTAATAAATGTAGACGTATTAATTTCCATTGCGGGCGTAGACTCTGCAAGATATTTCTTATTTAGAGAAGCGGTTTTCGGTCAAGACGGTGATTTCTCTGAAAAATCTTTGATAGATAGACAAAATAACGAACTCGCAAACAAACTCGGAAATTTGGTTTCAAGAGTTTCCGCACTAATTGAAAAGTATGGTTTAGAAAAAACAGACAATAAACTCATATCTAAACTAAATCGAAAAGAAATAGAAGAGCATTTTGAAAACTACGAACTAGACAAGGCTCTCAAGGAAATATTTTATTTTATCGATAAAACTAACGAATACGTTCAAGAAACAAAACCATGGGAAACACACGACAAGAAAGTTTTATATGAGCTTGCAGATTCAATAAAAGCAATTGCAATTTTAATCTCTCCATTTACGCCAGAAACATCTGAAAAAATTTCAAAAGTTTTTAACTTCAAACTTGATTATAAAGAAATAGATAATCCATTAAAAATTTCAAAGATAGAAAAGGCTCCAATATTATTCACAAAAATAGAAACTGAAGCAAAACCAATCGAACAAAATATTAATAAAGAGGAAATTATAGGTATAACCAGTATGGTAGACTTGGTAAAATACGACGATTTCGCGAAATTAGATTTAAGAGTTGGGACTATAAAAAACGTAGAACCACTTGAAGGCGCGGACAAGCTTTGGAAACTATCTGTAGATTTAGGTAAAGAAATCGGCCAAAGAACAATTCTTGCAGGAATAAAAAAATATTACACTAAAGAAGAACTGATTGGAAAGCAAATCATCGTCATAGTTAATTTAGAACCACGAAAAATGAAGGGTTCCGAATCGCAAGGAATGCTTTTGGCAGCAGGAAGCGCAGAATCCGATACTTGTATCTTAGTTTCTCCAGAAAAGAAAGTCGAAAACGGCACGAAAATAAACTAGAACTATATTATTTTTTACCAACTATTCTTTTAAAGCATAAAAACCTAACCATTTTATGAAAAAACATCTCGGATTAGTTTTAGCCTGCTTAATTCCATTTTATCAAGTTGCAAGATCAGCAGAACCCGTAACATATCCAAATAATTCCCTAGTTAACGAAACACCTGCCGAAATCGTCGGAGAAGTTCTTAAGGATGAAACCCTGTATAAAAGAGACGTCGTAAACGCTATTTCAAGATTTGATGAATATAAAAGGCCAAAAAGAGAAAGATATAGCGAACACGGCTTGCTTGAAGGTTTTCTAACAGCATTCGAAGACGAACTGAATGAAGATAGGTTCTTCTATGTAGGAGAAGATTATGATGAAAACGATTTCATTTTCAAAAATCAAGCGCTATCTGCCGCATGGGACGTATTAGTTGCAAATTATTTGTTATTTGGTAAAATAGATGATACAATAACTACGATCAAGAAAGAAACCACAATTGAAACTCCAGCAAGATTTCCATATAGAGTAAAATTAAATCCAGAGTTAGACAGAGATGATTATCTAAGAATTAGAGTGCGACTTAGATCAAAGAATGGGGGCATATTTAATAATATGCAGCTTAGATTTAGTAGAGATAGTTTGGAGATTGGAAAACAATATCCACTAGATAAATCAGGTAAGGGAGCGACATTTGGCATGAGTTTATTATACGATTATTCTGGAGAATACGTGGCAAGGGCAGAACTGAAATTTCCATGGTGGTTCAGCGAATAGTCCCCAAACCTTTATAAAATCTAGATTCCTAAATCAATCATGACAGAAAAGAGGTACGTAGTTTGGTTATCGGAGATTTCTAAAACCGATGTTCCCATTGCAGGTGGCAAGGGGGCGAACTTGGGTGAAATGTATAATTCTAAATTTCCAGTTCCTCCAGCATTCATCGTAACGACAACGGCACATCATTATTTCATGGAAGCAACTGGACTAAAAGATAAAATTAATCATCTACTATCTAAAATAGATATTGAAAACACAAAAACCCTAGACGAGAAAACAAAAGAAATTAGAGAATTAGTTAAAGAAACGAAAATGCCAGATGATTTGAAAAATGAAATTTTAGAAGCTTACGAAACTTTCAATGTAGATTTAAGTGGAATCAAAGGATCTCCTGATGCTTTAGCAATTATGAGAACAGCGAGAGAACCGGTCTTCGTAGCGGTTCGTTCCTCGGCAACTGCAGAAGATTTGAAAGAAGCATCTTTCGCAGGGCAACAAGATAGTTTTATCAACGTTAAGGGAAAAGATGAATTAATAGAAAAAGTCAAAGCAGTTTTTGCATCGGCATTTACTGCAAGAGCAGTTTATTACAGATTAAAAAAGGGATTTGATGCATACGTAGGTATAGCTGCAGTTGTTCAAAGAATGATTAACTCAGATAAGTCCGGAGTTATGTTTTCAGTTGATCCAGTCAAACAAGATAATATTTTAATTGAAGCTGTTTTCGGACAGGGCGAAGGTATAGTTTCTGGAAGAATAAAGCCAGATGATTATGTAGTCTCAAGAGATTTAGATATAATTAGTGAAACAGTATCCGATAAAAAAATAGCAATCGTTAGAGATTCTTCTGGAATAACGAAAACAGTTAGCCTAAACGAAGAAAAATCTAAACAAAAAGTTTTGAGAACAGCAGAAGTAAAAGAATTGGCAGAATATGCATTGAAGTTACAAGAACACTATAAGCATCCTCAAGATATAGAATTCGCATTAGAAAACGGAGAAATTTTTATTGTTCAAACTAGAGCGATAACAACTCTAGTAGACAAAAGAGGCGACGCCGAATTAGAAGGAAAAGTTTTAACATCCGGTTTAGCAGCGAGCCCGGGAATAGGTTCTGGTCCGGTTAGAATAATTAGGTTAATGGAGGATTTGGAAAAAATAAAACAAGGAGACGTTCTAGTTACTCAAATGACAAATCCAGATATGGTCGTTTCGATGCAGAAAGCAATAGCGATTGTTACAGATGAAGGCGGAATAACTGCACACGCCGCAATAGTTTCCAGAGAAATGGGTATCCCAGCAGTTGTCGGAACAGAAAATGCTACTTCAATTTTAGAAGATGGACAGATTATTACAGTAGATGGTTCAAATGGAAAAGTTTATCTTGGTAAAGCAGAAAATAAAAAAGCAGAAGTTTTACCAATCGTAGAAACTAAAACTAAAATAAAAGTTCTCGTAGATTTACCACAATTCGCAGAAAGAGCGGCAAAAACTAAAGCAGCAGGAGTTGGTCTCGTAAGAATTGAAGGAATAATTGCAACTAACGGAAAACATCCTCTATATTATGAAGATAATGAAAAAATAGACGAATACAAAGAAATGTTGAAAACTGGTTTCGAAAAAATCGCGGAAAACTTTATCGGAAAAGAAATTTGGATCAGAACTTCTGATATTAGAACGGACGAATATGCAAATCTAGAAGGTGCGCCTAAAGAAATCGAAAGAAATCCCATGCTCGGATTACACGGAATAAGATTTTCCCTAAAACATCCTAAGATTTTCAAAGCAGAACTTTTGGCCGTAAAAGAACTTGCAGAAAAAGGACATAAATTCGGAATTATGTTCCCACAGATTATTTCGGTTGAAGAAGTAAAAGCAGCGAAAAAATATCTAGAAGAATTAGAAATGATTGGCAATCCGAATATAAAATGGGGAATAATGGTTGAAACCCCTGCAGCAGCAGTCGTAATAAAAGAAATATGTCAACAGGGAATTAATTTTATCTCTTTCGGGACAAACGATTTAACGCAATATACTTTAGCGATTGATAGGGGAAATGATTTGGTTCAATATTTATATGAAGAAACTAGCTGGGCGGTCTTGAAACAACTTTCTAGAGTAATCAGAGAATGTAAACAATTTAACGTTGAGACATCAATTTGCGGTCAAGCAGCATCCAAAAAAGAAATGGTCGAATTTTTAGTCGGACAAGGAATTGATTCTCTTTCTGTAAACGCAGACGCAGCAAAAGAAATTTCTGAATTGGTGAAATCTTTAGAGGATAATCCGAAGAAACCGGTTGTCAAGGAATAATTGCAACATTTAAATATCACATTCTAATTCCAAATATATGACAAAAGAAATTATTTTCATAACTGGAAACGAAGACAAGTTTTTCGAATTTTCTGAATTGATTTCTGCGGTTAAACTAGAAAGGCAAAACATTAACCTACCAGAACTTCAGGGAACGCCAGAAGAAATAGTAAAAGAAAAAGCGAAACTAGCTTGTCAGATAACTGGAAAACCATGTTTTGTCGACGATACTTCTCTTTGTTTCAATTCATGGGGAATGTTGCCAGGGCCATACATAAAACATTTCTTAGAATATATAGGACCGGAGAAACTTTCTAAAACACTTATTTCCAGTTCGGAAGATATTTCTGCAAAGGCTATAACTTCAATAGGATATTGCGAGCCTGGCAAAGAACCAATTTGCGTTCAGGGTATCGTGGAAGGACAAATAGTTATGCCGATTGGCGAAGGCGGTTTTAAGAAAGGATGGAGTTCGATTTTTATGCCGAAAGGAACGGATAAAACACACGCACAAATGACTCTCCAGGAAAAAATACCTTATTCTCAAAGACACAAAGCTATAAAACTTTTTGAAAAATACTTAGAAGAAAATTAATCATCTAACTTCTTTAGCCGATAGGCTTGGCGAATGAAATGAGACAGAGCGAAGCGAACTTAGAAAGAAGGATATTTTAGCAAACTATCGTTTGTTATTGCTCTCAGGCGCCGAGAGGCTTTACTTCAACGCTTCTTTGCCGAACGTTCTTAGAAAATCTTTAATCTTTTCTATCGTCTCTTGTTGATCTTTCTTATCCGACATTGCTACGAATTTTATTAAGAGATTAAGAAGATCTGCATCGTCAAGAACTTTTATTTTGTATCCGTCAACTATAAAATAGAATCTAAAAGAATTATATCTTATTTCCTTAATTAAAATTCCATTAACTTGAGCCAAATCTTTTCCCTTTCTGGGATTTTCCTTGAGTGAAAATAGTAATTTGAAAACATCTACTGACTCGCCCTTAAATTTCTTATTAATCTTTTCTACTAGGTCGTTAGTAATAATTACTTCGACCATCTTTTTTCGGCGTCTGCAAGAGCTTGTTCTATTGAAACGCAGTTGGTTTCATCCATTAAAACATCTCTGAGCATTCTTTCTCTCGCACTTTTTAGAAGTCTTTCAAGAATTTCAGCATATGACTCTCCTTTTAGCCCATATTCCTGAATTCCTTCCTTGACACTCATCGGTATTGCTATTGTTGTATTTTTT
>Ga0172375_10010552_pt1 | contig 11963 bp, 8 predicted proteins | sample LakKiv1m_FD_114537 | JGI IMG/M metagenome (GOLD analysis project Ga0172375, IMG submission 114537) | Freshwater microbial communities from Kabuno Bay, South-Kivu, Congo - kab_092012_11.1m | ecosystem: Environmental > Aquatic > Freshwater > Lake | place: Democratic Republic of the Congo... | reverse complement strand
TTTTTTATGTCGAGGAGGGGCCCCCCCCACCGGTGGGGGGGGGGGGGGGTCGCGTCCCGCGGGGCCGGGGCCTTTTCCGGGGGGGGGCGCGGCGGCGTTCCGGGGCCGCCCGGGCGCAGCGCCGGCGGCCCGGCCGTTCCGGTCCGGGGTGCCGCGCGGGCATGCCGCCCTGTTTTGTGCCGTCCTACCTGCTCTTGCGCTTCGCGCAGCGGCGGATCAGGCCCTTGGACGTCAGTTCGGGCGGGGCCTCCGGCGCGTGCGGCCCGATCTCGAGGGCCCGCATGACGAAGTCCTCGAAGTCCTCCCATGACCTGAAGAGGTGGTAGACGGTCAGGACGTGCAGGTGCAGGAAGAACTCGCGTCGGCCGCCGAGGACGCGGTAGCGCTCCAGTGCGCCGCAGCCCTCCAGGAGACCCAGCAGCCCGCGGAACGCGCCGTGCAACAGTTCGGGGCCGGACGGGTCCAGCAGGCTCCTGACGCGGTTGTCCGTCGGGACGCTCCCGATGCCGAAAAGCGTCAGCGCGTTGCTCCGGCCCTTCTCGTCCCGCATGGCCCGCTGGCACGACAGCCACGACGGGGACTGGAGGAAGAACACGGCGAAGGCGGACATGACCGCGTCCGGGACGGTGTGGCTGGTGTTGCGCCCCTTCCTCGCGTCGGTGAACCCCGCCGCCGCCTCCCTGACCAGCCCGAGGCACTTCTCGTAGGAGGGCGCCCCCCCCGCCCGGCGGCTCAGTCACGGCAGGCCCCCTCCGGGGCCTCCCGCAGCAGCCGCAGGTTAAGCGCCGTGACCTCCCGGACGATGGCCCGGAGACGCCGCGCCTGCGCCACGCCCGCCGCCGCGCGCGCCGCGAGTGCCGCCGGGATGTAGGTCTGGCGCTGCCCGCCGTCCCCCGTGGCGGCGAGATACAGGCGCGGCCCGTGCCGCTTGCCCGTGTGGCAGGCGCAGTTCTTCCGAGAGCAGGTCGAGTACCGCTGGACGAGCGAGCCGTTCAGCAGGCCGCGCAGCGAGGCCATCTCGGCGAGCAGCGCGTCGCGTCTTTCGGCGGGAGATGCTTTTTTCTTGTTCATGCCGTAAGTATAGAGCATAAATCATGCCCTATACAACAACAAAATAAAAAAGTCAAAATTAGAATTGCTGCCATGATTGTGACGGCGCTTGATGAATTCGGCCCATTGTGGCACCATTCAATCCGACCGCGTCGCTTCGGATCGGACCCCGCTGGGCGGCGCAGTTCGCGACGCGCGCAAGGAGAACCGTTGCCATGATGACCAAGAAAATCAATCGTTTTGTCTTCTCGTTGGGTGGAATGGCCGTTTTGTTGGCAGGATGCGTAAACCCTGACGGAACGTCCAACAATACCGCTTCCGGCGTCTTGATCGGCGGCGCGGCCGGCGCGGTCACCGGCGCGGCGATCGGCGGACACCGTCACGCGGGCGAGGGCGCCCTCATCGGCGCGGCCAGCGGCGCGGTGGTCGGCGGACTCGTCGGCCACGAGATGGACCGCCGTCAGAGCGCCTATCCCGCGACGCAGCCGGCCCCCGTGGTGGTCCAGCAGCCCGTCACGGTCATCGTCCCGCAAGCGCCGCCCCCGCCGCCGCAGGAAGTCATCGTCGTTTCGCCCGGCCCCGGCTATGTCTGGGTCGGCGGCGAGTGGACGTGGAACGGCACCGGCTGGATTTGGGTCGGCGGGCGCTGGATTCTTCCGCCGCAGCCGGGAGCCGTGTGGATTCGCGGACGCGAGTGGCACGACCACGACGGCTGGCACCACAATCCCGGCCACTGGCACTAAGAGCCAGTCCCCTCTTTCCTCACAACCTCTGTTTGCTCGTTTGCCTTATTCCACATCCCCGTGAAAAAAATAGGGCGGCGGGTTTCCCCGCCGCCCATCGTCTCTAAAACAGGTCCGTATTTGTTTATCCCTGCGATTAGAGAAGTTTCTTCACGGCGGCCACGATGTCGCGGTCGTGCGGCAGGAAGGCGTCTTCGAGCGAATAGGCCTGCGGCGCGATGCCGTCCTTGGCGCCGACGCGCAGCACGGGAGCGTCGAGCGAGTCGAACGCCTCGGCCATGATGCGGGAGGCGACTTCGGCCGTAAAACTGCCGATATCCACGCAGTGGCTGGCGACCACGCAGCGGCCCGTCTTGCGCACGGAGGCGAGGACCGTCTCCATATCGAGCGGCACGAGCGAGCGGAGGTCCACCACTTCGGCGGAGACTTTTTCGGCGGCGAGCTGCTCGGCGGCCTTCAACGCTTCGCCCAGCATCGGGCCCCACGTGACGATCGTCACCTGATCGCCCGCGCGTTTGACGTCCGCCTTGCCGAGGGGAATCAGGTACTCCTCTTTCGGCACGACGCCCTTCATGTTGTACATGATCTGCGACTCGACGAACATGATGGGGTTATTGTCGCGGATCGCGCTCTTGAGCATGCCCTTGGCGTCGGCGGGCGTGGCCGGATAAACCACGTAGAGGCCGGGAATGTGGGTGAAGACCGACTCCAGCGTCTGCGAGTGCTGGCCGCCGTACCCCTTGCCGCCGCCGACCGAGGCGCGGTACACGAGCGGCACCTCGATGTTGGCGCCGGACATGTAATGCCACTTGGCCGCCTGGTTGGAGATTTGATCGGAGGCCATCAGGCAGAAGTCCATGTACATCAGCTCAACCACGGGGCGCAGGCCGGTCATGGCCGCGCCGACCGCCGTGCCGCAGATGCAGGCTTCGGAGATCGGCGAGTTGAAGACGCGGTCGCGGCCGAAGGCCTCGGTGAGGCCCTTGGTGACCTTGAACGCGCCGCCGTACTCGGCGATATCCTCGCCCCACTGGACGACGCGGCTGTCGCGCTGCATCTCTTCGATCATCGCTTCCTTGATGGCGTCCTTGTAGGTGATTTGGCCGTCGTCGGTGCGCTTGATCGCAGGCAGATTGCCCGCGAGTTTGGGCGACGCGAACTTTTCGGGAACCGTCTCGACGCGCGTGTCGGTGTACATGTATTTGATCACGTCGGCGGGATCGGGATCCTTCGACCACGCGGCCTTGGCGGCCATGCGGGCGTTGCGGTCCGCGACCTTGGTCTTGAGCGCCTCCAGTTTCTTCGCGGTGATGCAACCGTTGTCGAGAAGCTGCTGCTCGAATTTGGCGATGGGGTCGAGCGCCTTCCACTCGGCCTCTTCGTCCTTGGTGCGGTATTCGTTGCGGGGATCGCCCAAGGAGTGGCCGTAGTTGCGGTAGGTGTTGAACTCGACCATGACGGGGCCCTTGCCGCTGCGCGCGAGTTCCGAGGCGCGGCGCATGGCGTCCATGCAGGCGAGGACGTCCATGCCGTTGACGACCTCGGCGTGCATGTTGTTGTCCGCGAAGCCGGCGGCGCGGCGGGCGACACAGGAGACGCCCGCGACCTCGCCGTCGATGCGGCCGGTGAAACCGTAGTGGTTGTTGATGATCGCGTAGACGATCGGCAGACCGAACTGATTGTTCGTGTAGGTCGGATCGGTGAACTGGCCCATGGCGGCCCAGTTGAGCGCCTCGAGCACGACGCCGTTGGCATAGGCGCCGTCGCCCGCGAAGCAGCAGGTGACCTTGCCGGTCTTGAAGTAGCGGGTGCTCATGGCCGAGCCGGTTGCGATCGGCACGCCGCCGCCGACGATGGCATTGGCACCGAGATGGCCGGCCTTGAAGTCTGCGATGTGCATCCCGCCGCCGCGGCCCTTGCAGTATCCGTCCTCTTTGCCGAAGAGTTCGGCGATGGCGCGATAGACGTGGCCTTCAAGCGCCGCCTCAATCAGCTCTTTTTTCTTGGAGGAAGCGCAGTCCGGAACGCGCGCCTTCAGTTCCTCGACGCTCATGCCGCGGATGGACGTGCAGCCCTTGGCGAGGGAGTCGCCATGACCGCGGTGCGTGGAGGTGATGAAGTCGTCGTAATGCATCGCCGCGCAACAGCCGACGGCGGTGCCCTCCTGACCGATCGAAACGTGGGTGGGGCCGCGGTACTGATAGCCCTTGCAAGCGTCGTAGGCACCGGAACGCAGTTTGACGATCATCTCCTCGAACTCGCGGATCGTCAGCATGTCCTCCAGCACGTCGACGGCCTGGGCGGCGGTGATGTGGCCGGCGGCGAGTTCGTCTTTCAGCGTGCCCTTGTACTGATAGGCAGGAATCTTACCGAGATCGACCTTTTGGGGTTTGAAGTTGGGTTTCAGTGTACTGATGTAGTTGTTGGTTGCCATGTTGCGTTGTCCTGTTGGTTGGTCACACGAGAAGAGTTTCGACTCCCGCGCGTTGGAACGCCTTCCGTTCGGCGGAGGGCATTCGTTTGTCTGAGATTACAGCAGAAAGGGCTTTGAGCGAACCGAAGCGGACGAAGCTCGTCTTGCCGAACTTGGAACTGTCCGCCAGCAGCACGACCCGCGACGCGCGCGCCATCGCCTGCTCCTTGGTGAAGGCCTCGGCGGGGTCGGTCGTGGTCATTCCGTTCTCGGCGGACACGCCGATCGTGCCCATGAAAGCGACACCGATGTGCATTTGCGCCAGCACGGCGCGCGTGAGGGGACCCACGAAAGTCTGGCTGAGGCGACGGCATTCGCCGCCGGTAAGGATCATGCGCGGACCGCCGTTGCTGAAAACCTGCGCCACGCGCAGCGAGTTTGTCACCACGGTGAGCTGGGTGTGGCTGGTCAACAATCGCGCGAGGACGAGGATGGTGCTGCCACCGTCGAGGTAAACGATGTCGTGCGGCCGCACCAACCTGAGCGCCGCTTCCGCGATGCGCTGCTTTTCGGAGGCGGCGATGGCCGTCTTGTCGTCGAAGAGCGGCTCCTCGTCCCGGCCTTCGGCAGCCATCGCACCGCCGTGGATACGGCGCAGGTCGCCGACCGCTTCCAACGCGGCCAAGTCCCGGCGCACGGTCGCGGCCGAAACCCCCAGCCCGGCGGCCAGCTCCTCGACGCGCAAGATGTCCCGCTCGCGAAGCAGGTTCCGCAACTTGCGCCATCTGGCCTCGGCCAGTTCTTTTGTCGCCGAATCGCTCATTCGTGATCGCTTGTGATTGAAACCGCTCATATTGAATCAAAATTGAGCACAACGCGCAAGGAGGAGTTGGCTTTCAAATCCTCCTTGCTTTGCCCGTCTGATCGCGCCAGAATGACAATTCACAAGCGCGAAAAATCGCGCGTTTGCGGAACAATCTTGGGGAGGAACGGGATGTACACCACGACGGCGAGGGGCGTGTTGGTCGGTTTGGCGTTTTCTGCCGGAATCGCGCTGGCGGCGGACAATCTGGAAAAGAACTTCGAGAACCCGCCGGATTCCGCGCGGCCGCACACGTGGTGGCACTGGATGAACGGCAACGTCACCAAGGAGGGCATCACGGCCGACCTCGAGGCCATGGCTCGCGTGGGCGTCGGCGGCGCGCAGATCTTCAACGCGGGAGAGAGCATCCCGCACGGCCCGGTGCAGTTCAACAGCCCCGAGTGGATCGATCTCGTCAAGCACGCCGCCCAAGAGGCGCAGCGCCTCGGCCTCGAACTCTGCATCCACAACTGCGCCGGCTGGTCGAGCAGCGGCGGTCCTTGGAACACGCCCGAGCACGGCATGAAGATCGTGGTCACCAGCGAGACCCAAGCCAAGGGGCCCTCCGCCTTCAACGGCGAGCTGAAGCAGCCGCCGGCCAAGCTCGACTTCTACCGCGACATCGCCGTCCTCGCCTTCCGCACGCCCGTCGGCGAGCGCGTCAAGATGGCCGACTTCGCGCCGGCCGCGACGTGCAGCGCCGGTAAAACCGACGCCTCCGCCGCCATCGACGGCAAAGCCTCGACCACCGTCCGGCTTTCGTTGCCCAAGCCGAAGGCGCCGGCGTTCATCCAGGTGACGTTCGGCCGGCGGCCCTTCAGCGCCCGCATGCTCACGGTCGCGCCCGGCCCGGGCATGCAGGGCTGCTCGGGCAAGATCGAGGCTTCGGACGACGGACAGACGTTCCGCGCGATCGAGTCGTTCAACATGAGCCGCGGCGGTGAAGTCCGCACGTTCGCGTTCGCGCCGGTCGCGGCCAAGTCGTTCCGCGTGCTCTTCACGAGTGCGAGCAACAGAATGAAGGTGCTCTCGATCGGCGAGATCGAATTCTCCGGCAAGGTCGGCGTCGAAAATCTCGCCGGCAAAACCTTCCTCGACCGCAACGACGTGCGGCCCGAGGCATCGACCGCCGTCACCCCCGACGAAGTCGTGCAGCGCGGCCAGCTCGTCGACCTCACCGCCAAGATGGCCGCGAACGGCCAGCTCGCGTGGGACGTGCCCGCGGGCGACTGGACGATCCTCCGCGTCGGCTACACCGCCAACGGCCGCAACAACCACCCCGCGCCCCCCGAGGGCACCGGCCTCGAGTGCGACAAGCTGAGCAAGGAGGCCGCGCAGGCGCACTGGGACGCCCACATGGGCCGCATTCTCGCCGCGCTCGGCCCGGCCGCCGGCCACGTGGAGGCCGGTCTGAACAACGTGCTCATCGACAGCTACGAAGTCGGCACCCAGAACTGGACGCAGAATTTCAAAGAGGAATTTCAGAAGCGCCGCGGCTACGACATCACGCCTTTCCTGCCGGTGTTCACCGGCCGCGTGGTCGACAGCCCCGAGGTGACCGAGCGTTTCCTGTGGGACCTGCGCCGCACGATCGCCGACCTGTTCGCCGAGAACTATTCCGGCCAGTTCAAGGAGATGGCGCACAAGGCCGGCTTGCTCTACTCGGTCGAGCCCTACGGCAACTGCCCCTCCGACGACTTGCAGTACGGTAGTTTCAGCGACATTCCGATGGGCGAGTTCTGGCCCGGCAGCGGCGAGAGCGTGAACACCGGCAACGCGAAGCTCCCCGCCTCTGTCGCCCACATCTACGGCAAAAAATATGTCGGCGCGGAATCGTTCACCGCCTCGCCCGAGGCCGGCAAGTGGCTGAAGGATCCTTATTCGATCAAGGCCCAGGGCGACGCCGTTTACTGCGGCGGCGTGAACCGCATCATCTATCACCGCTATGCCCATCAGCCGTGGACCAAGCCCGAGCGCCTGCCCGGCATGACCATGGGCCAGTGGGGCACGCATTTCGAGCGCACGCTGACGTGGTGGGAGCAGAGCAAGGACTGGCTGAAGTATCAGACCCGTTGCCAATATCTCTTGCAGGAAGGCCTGTTCGTGGCCGACGTCTGCTTCTACTGCGGCGAGGACGCGCCCAACAGCCTGCGCGGCGGCGGTCTGCCGCAGGGCTACGACTACGACGGCTGCGACACCGCCGCGCTGAGTCTGATGAGCGTCAGGGACGGACGCATCGTGCTGCCCTCGGGCATGAGTTACCGCGTGCTCGCGCTTCCCAACGGCGCGACGATGTCGCCGGAAGTCCTCGCGACGGTCGGCAAGCTGGTGAAAGCCGGCGCTACGGTCGTGGGCCGCAAGCCCGCGTGCGCGCCCGGCCTGCGGAACTACCCCGCGTGCGACGCCGAGGTCAAGCGCCTCGCCGACGCGCTCTGGACCGGCGGCCTCGCCGACAAGTCGCCCGCCGACGCCCTCGCCGCGCTCCAGATCAAGCCCGACTTCTCCTGCACCAACAAGATCTCCCGGCTCAACTACATTCACCGCGCCATCGACGGCGCGGACGTCTACTTCGTCGCCAGCGCCAAAAGCGTTTGCGACGAAGCGGCCTGCACCTTCCGCGTGAGCGGCAAGACACCCGAGCTGTGGCACCCCGACACGGGCGTCATCGAACGCGCGCCGGTCTACGCCGAACAGGACGGGCTCACCACCGTGACGCTGCGCTTCGATCCCTGCGGTTCGCTTTTCGTGGTCTTCCGCGCGCCCGCCTCCGGCGACCACGCCGTCGCCGTGCGCGGCACCGCGCTCACCAGCGCCGTCAAGGCGCCGGTCGAGCCGATCGCCGTGCTGAAGGCCGAGTACGGCGCCTTCGCCGAAGCCGTCGACCCCGAGTGCGTCGATGTCACCGCCTCCGTCAAGAGCGCGATCGCGGCCGGCAGCCGCCGCGTCCGCGCCAGCAACGACCTCGCCGGCGATCCGGCTCCCCAAGTGGAAAAGGAAATGAAGCTCGACTACCTGCTCGGCGGCGAGAAGAAGAGCGTGCGCATCGACGAGAACAAGAGCTTCGACCTGCCCGCGGGCGCCGAGGTCGTGCGCGCCGTGTACGGCCTCATCAGCGACAAGCCCGAGTCCAAGGACCAGATCGTCGACGTCACCGCCAAGGTCGCCGCCCTCGTTCAGAACGGCACCCTCTCGGTCGTGGCGGACAACGCCCTCGCCGGACGCGATCCGGCCTACTTGACCGTCAAGGAACTGCGCGTCACTTACACCCACAAGGGGCAGACGAAAGAGGCGCGCGCCCACGAAAACGCCACGCTGAGCCTGCCGGAAAGCGGCGACCAGGCGATCCGCCCGCCGGTTTACGAGCTGGCCGCGCGGAAGAACGGCGCGCTCGAGGTGCAGGCTTGGCAGCCCGTGCGGATCGACATCCAGACCGCCGGAGGCAAATCCTTCCTCGTCTCCGTCGCCGACGTGCCCGCGCCCGTCGAAATCGCCGGCCCGTGGGAGCTGAACTTCCCGCCCAACTGGGGCGCGCCCGCCAAGGTCACGCTCGACAAGCTGATCTCGTGGACCGAGCACGCCGATTCAGGCGTGAAGTACTTCTCCGGCACCGCCACCTACGACAAAACCTTCGCGTGGAGCGGCAAGCCGCAGAAGGGCGAGCGCTATGCCCTCGATTTCGGCGACCTCAAAAACTTCGCCGAGGTCACGCTGAATGGCCGACGCATCGGCCTGCTCTGGAAACCGCCGTACCGCCTCGACGTGACCGACGCGCTCAAGACCGGCTCGAACGCCCTGCAGGTCAAGGTCACCAACCTCTGGCCCAACCGCCTCATCGGCGACGAGCAGTTGCCCGAAGACCGCGAGTGGGACGGCAAGCACCTCAAGGCGTGGCCGCAGTGGGTGCTCGACGGCAAGCCCAGCCCGACCGGCCGCTTCACCTTCACCACGTGGCACCACTGGTACAAGGACGACGCGCCGCTGGCTTCCGGCATCTTCGGACCCGTCGTGATCCGCACCGTCAAATCCGTCCGCGCCGAGTAGCTGCGCGGGGCGGAAGGGCGATGGGAGGGGTCAGGATTAGGGTTCAGGGTTCGGGGTTCAGGGTTCGGGGTTCAGAAATCGGCGACCCTCCCTTGAACGTTGGACGTTGAGCGTTTTTGTGACCAAGGGACGCGAGGATTTTGCGTTTCGGATAAACGTCCGGGTTGGGACCGGAAAGGGGAGGGGCAAGCGTCTGCTTGCCCGGTCATGATTGGTGCGGACGGGCAGACACTTGTCCCTCCCGTGCCTTCGCGCCCGACACGCATCAAATTCGCATCCCCTATCACCAACCGATTATCCGTGGATATTCCCTCCGTCTTGACACGCTTTGCGGCGCGCCCGTATAGTACGCCTCAAGGGGGAAATCAATATGCGAATCGGCGACTGGCGGGCGGAATGCGCCGCGTTCTTTTTGGCGGCGGGGCTGGCGTGGGGACAACAACTTGAACTGGCCGAGCGGCTCAACGTAACCAACGTCTGGTCGGGCTGCCCCGTCAGCTTCGCGATGCTGACGCACTCGAACCGGCAGTTCCTCGCCTTCTACGATGCGGACCGCGTCATGACGCTCGCGCAGCGCGATTTGTCGACCGACGTCTGGACGTTCGCGGCGCTGCCCTCGAAATTCGGCTGGGACAGCCACAACTACGTGACGATGGCGGTCGACCGGGACGGCTACCTCCACGTCGCGGGCAACATGCACGCCGTGCCGCTGGTCTATTTCCGCAGTGTGCGCCCGCTCGACATCCGCGACATGCAGCCTGTACACCGCATGACCGGCGAGCGCGAGAAGCGCGTCACCTATCCGCGCTTCATGGACGGCCCGGACGGCGCGCTGCTCTTCACTTACCGCGACGGCAGCAGCGGCAACGGTTCGACGCTCTGGAACCGTTACGACGCCGCGACGCGCACGTGGTCGCGCCTCATGCCCGAACCGCTCTTCGACGGGCAGGGCCTCATGAACGCCTATCCGTGCGGCCCGGTGCTCGGCCCCGACGGCTGCTACCACCTCTCGTGGGTGTGGCGCGACACGCCCGCCTGCGAGACCTGCCACGACATCAGCTATATCCGCAGCCGCGACATGGTCCACTGGGAGAACGCCGCCGGAAAGCCGCTCGCGCTGCCGATCAAGCTGGGCGACGATGTGGTGATCGACCCCGTGCCCGTGCGCGGCGGGCTCATCAATCCCTGCCAAGCGATCGGCTTCGACGCGCAGGGGCGCGTCGTCGTCTCCTACACCAAGTACGACGCAGCGGGCAACACGCAGCTCTGCAACGCGCGCTGGGAGAACGGCGCGTGGCGCATCGTCCAAGCCTCGGGCTGGAACTACCGCTGGGACTTCTCGGGCGGCGGCTCGATCATCGGCGAGATCGGCGTGGGCGCGGTCGAAGCGCGGGACGGCGCGCTCGCACAGGGCTACTCGCACGCCAAACTCGGCGGCGGACGCTGGACGCTCGACCCGGCGACGCTGAAGCCGACGGGCAAGGCGAAACCCAAGCTCCGCTTTCCCAGAGAGATCGACCGCAAAGAGAACCGCCACCCCGGCATGGGAATGCGCGGCGCGAACGACCTTGCGGCCGATCCGGCCACCGACCGTTCTCCCGACGGCTTCTATTACCGCGCCGTCTGGGAGTCGCTGCCCGCCAACCGCGACCGTCCCCGGCCCGACGGCATCCCGCCCGCCTCCGCGCTCCGCATCTACAAAATGCGCGCGGCAGGGAGTGCGGGGAGGTAGCGGGAAAAAATCGAGCGCGTTCAGAAATGCCGGCGGCGGAACTCGTGCCCCGAGCCCGTCTTGAGATAGCTCTCGAAGGCTGCGGCCTTCTCCCGCGATGTGAACGCAACCGCCGTTTCGACCTTCCAAGGCCGATACTTCGACGTGTGGGGCGAACCGCCGGCGTTGTGACAGGCCAGACGCTCCTTCAAATCGTCCGTCAGTCCCACATACGTCTGCCCGGGATGTTCCAAACTCCGCAGAATATAGACGTAGTGGAACGCCATGGCTCGCCATCCGTAGCCTCGCAGCGCAGGAACGGTACAGCCCCCCTTCGCGGCCTCACACGTTCGGCCGTCTACGGAGGGCATCCCTCGCTCTACGCTGCGCTGCGAGCGAAGGATGGTGGAGGCGGGGGGATTTGAACCCCCGTCCGAAACAGCTTCCTTCCGGCCTCTACGCGCGTGTTCTGTCCTTAAGTCTCGTCAACGGGAATGCCGGCAGACAGGCTCACCCGAAGACCAGCAGCCACGATTCGTCAAGCACGGGCGCCCGGCCACGCGGCCCCCGGCAGGGTCTGCTAGTCGTCGCTTCCCCGCTCAGCAGGCATCGGCGGTTCCGCGTCGGGCCTAATTACTTAGGCCGCGAGTGCGAAGTCATTGTTCGCAGTTAGGTTTTTTCCTGTTTTTTTACGAGGCCAACAGGAGTCCTCGGCGCGCAACCAGAATTCCACGTGCCCCGTCGAATCCAGTCGCCCCCTTGAAAAAGAGTGCCTTTAGTATCGCATAAACAGCGCGGTTGTAAACAGGGTTTTTTCCGCGCCGCGTGGAAGAGGGGCGCATGGCAGTTCTGTTGGTGCCGATGAATCCTAATCGTAATCATAATCCTAATCTTGTTTTTGAGTTGAAGGTTTTAGCCGGAGTAGGCTGCGGCCATGAAAACGAGCTTCGATCACGAGAAACTGGCCGTCTATCAGGAGGCGATTCGATTTGTGGCTTGGGCTGGAGGCCTCTTGGATACGCTTCCCAAAAGTCTGGCGGCCTATGACCAGTTGGACAGGGCCTCGACGTCAATTGCTTTGAACATGGCGGAGGGAAACGGCAAGTATACGCCCCCGGATCGATGCCGGTTCTTTGACATTGC